>JAEHJW020006509.1_pt1 | contig 17904 bp, 17 predicted proteins | sample 9271431 | NCBI WGS metagenome assembly JAEHJW02 | reverse complement strand
CTTCCACCATCGATTCCACCACTTCCACCATCGATTCCACCACTTCCACCATCGATTCCACCACTTCCACCATCGATTCCACCACTTCCACCATCGATTCCACCACTTCCACCATCGATTCCACCACTTCCACCATCGATTCCACCACTTCTGCAACACCACATGCAACACCTGCAACACCACATGCAACAGGTAGTCAAGGTAGTCAAGACGCCGATATTGAACTTACTTCTCTTCAAATTGATTTAGATGTCTCAGATGGTTCCTTTCAGAATAAATTATCAGTTGAAGATTTTGATAAACAAAAGATCTTGCCTCCAGTACTATCTGAAGAAGATTTAAAGAAATTACATATCATAAAACAAACACAAAAATTAGACTTATTAGTTGAACTTCTATTTGAAAAGTTCCCTGGATTAAAATTATGGCAGATTCATGACATTGCTACTCTTTGTGGCTTATTCGAACTCATTGAAGAATTAGACCCAAAGAATTTTAATGGTTTATTGGGAAACATACATTCAAGATTTCATATGAAACAATTTAATTCAGGATTTTATACACATGCCACTATTAAAGAATCTGAGCATATCATTGATGTACTCAGAAATGCTCCTAAAAAAATACAATTAGAATTTATTAATAAAATTAGAAAAGCAGCTGGTTTAAATCTTATTATAACAATGAATTAGATCTGGACATAAAAAAATTTCAAAAAAATCTTCAAGATAATTTCAAAATAATCTATCTTCTGTCATAATTAAATATGTCAGGAGATTTTTTTTATGGCTTTTCAATCATTCAAAGACATTCCATTATACAAAGATATTAAATCAGAGCTAATCGAAGATACTAACTTATTCTTACATCCCGATAATAATGATCCGCAAGCAATTCAAAAAGCTGCTATTCATATAATGTTTAGTCTGTATCAAATAAATGCACAGGATAGATTAAAAATTAGTAGAAATTTTAAATATCAGACTGAAGAAGCCTATTTAAAACAGACTTCAATAAAAGAGTTATTTAATAAGTTACAGAAGGAATATCCAGCTAAATCCAATTCCACTTTTAAAAGTATCGAGGGTTTTTTACAGTTATTCTTAAAAGGTGAATTTGATCCTTACCTCTTGAAGCGAGACAAAAGAGTAGCAAAATATACTAGACAATCTGAGCAACTTGATGAAATTAGAGAATTAAAATTACAGGAACAGAATAAGAAATGTCTTTGCTGCAATAATCAAGGAACTAATCTCGACCATGTATTACCCTACAAATACTTCAAAGAGCTAGATCTCGATCCAGATAATCGTGTAATGCTTTGTTATTCCTGTAACCAAGCTAAATCAGATATGATTCCTCTTGGTGAACATAAAAAAGAATTTCTACCAGCCATTTTAAAGCTAGTTAAAAAGACTCCAGAATTAGAAGAAAAGATTAAAAAATGTGCTAAAATTTGTGGCTTATTTTAACTCTTACTAATTCAATATAATAAATTGGCCGTAAATGATGTTTTACGGCCTTTTGCTTATTAAAATGTATATTGGGCTGACTAAATGGCTTAAAAGGGCTATTTATGTAGTAACTTATGCAACAACTTTTATATAAGTTGGATTATATAATTTTACTTTAATTCTATCTGGTCTAGGAATTACTATACAACCTTCAGATTCCTCACCATAATTCTTATCGCTAGGACCATGAATAAAAAAGTCATCTCTTCCAAATGTTTCACCTTCTATTTGTGTTAATGAGGCTACAATTGGTCCTAATTTGCCATGTACTAATTCCCATAGTCCTACTTTATATAGTCCTTGTGGTAATGGTCCAACACAAGGAACATTTTGCATATCGGGATTATTCTTACCTTTATGATTACCAGACCATCCTTCAGCAATTGTCTTACCATTTATATCTTTAATATATCCGGTAGATTGTTCATAAATTAAAGTTATATCTTGATTATTTGTCATCTGAATTATTAGATTCTTGTGATTCTATTAATGTAGTAATCTTTTCTTTAAATTCTTTAAATCCTTGAATTCCCAGTAATGAGCAAATAGAACTTAATAGTGCATATAAAGCTTTTAAAAATACTGGTTTAAAGAATATTACTATTAATGTGCCTATACTGCAAATTAATAAAGTTATTACAGTTAAAATAATTAAGAAAGCCACTGTTGATTCTGGCTTACTCTTATCAATTAAATTTTTAATATATTGTATCATAATATTTTTTATAACTTATATGAAAAATTATTTCCACTTGCATGTGCTTTTTCTCTGGAAGCTTCAATATTATTTAAACAATTATGTTTTTCATCATCAGCTATCCAAAAATTAGATGCTTTCCATAAGATAATAAAAGCTTTTTCATGACATTTAGGACATTCTATTAATTCTACATAATCTTTTTCGAGGATATCTGATTCTTCATGATTACATATTTTACATTTTCTATCTCTTAATGGCATCTTATTTTATTCCTATTTTCTATGAACATTATCTAATAAATATTGATAAATTTGTTGATTTTGTTTTTCAATATTGTCTAATCTCTTACTTGTATCTGCTTTTTCTATATCAATTTTATCTTGAATATCTACAATTTGTGTTTGTTGTGAAGATTGTATATTACTAATTTTAAAACACCATCCAATTATTCCAGTTAATAATCCAGTAAATATCATTATAATTGTTAAAATATGATTTAAATTCCATTTCTTTTCAAATACTGTAACATCTTCACTAGAATTTTTATCCTTTCGTAAATTCATAGCCACTCCTATTAATTATTATATATCTTTAGTTATTCTTTAGTTATTCTTTAGTTATTTTATTATTGAAGCTAAAGAATGCTTTACAAGAGAAGGTTTTAATCTAGGAGTTACTGGAATTCGTATTGGTGCAGCAGATCCTTCTGGTCTCATAGGAATCATATTTCCATGTATAAATCCAGATTGATTTGCCATTTGTTGACTCATTGCATTATGAAAGGCAGCTTGATGATGAAATGGAGCTATAAACATTTTATTTCCTGTTCTTTAGTTATTGGGTTTTAATTGCTTTATTACCATTAGAATCTTGATATACTGTTCCAGTAGGTAAAGAAGATAATTGTTTGGCAGAAGTTACTGTAATTAAGGGTGTATTATTCTTAATAAAATCTTGAAATGATGGATTAGATGCTTGTGCTTCTGGTGTTTTTTGTAACCAATTAATAAAATCTTGAAATGATGAATTAGATGCTGGTGCTTCTGGTGTTTTTTGTAGCCATTCTGTAAAATCTGGATTAGTAATTAATCTATTTGCTGCGCTTCTATTCATACCGTATTCTACACCAACTTCACCAACTAAACCTCCTAAATATCCGAATGGGCCACTTCCTACTAATAAATGACCAGCAGTTAAACCACCTAATTTTTTAAGAGCATTTTCAGGGGTAATACGCAATAAATTTTCTGGTTTAGCTTCTTCTCCAGCTCTTGTAGTATGCTGAATTAGATTAGATAAAGCTTGTAATTTTTGAATAGATTGTTTAGATTCTTTACTTACGGAATTTTCTGCTATTTCATTTAATTGTGGTTCTCTATCTGAAATATATTGTGAAAATTTATTTGGATTTATCTTTCCATTATTAGTAGCAGCATCTATAGCATTATCAATTAATCCAGATTTTACTGCTTCTTTACCACGAGTATCTAATAAATTATATAATCTATTAAATTGATCTGGAGAAGCATCACTAAAAAATGCTTTTACTGCTTTATCTGCATCAGGAGCATTTATTATTTTATTTACTTGTTGTGAAGGATCTCTAAATGGTAATACATTATTTTTATAAAAATCTGATGCTGTTTGTAAAGAAGGATCATTTGGACCAAGAATATTTTTTGCTGTATTATCCGCATTTGTGTCTAATGAGGATTTTACTTGATTTAATATTCTAGCTCCATTTCTATCTCCAGATTGAGTTAAATCTGCAGCTCTTGATTCTAATTCAGATACAGCATTTTTAATTCCCTGTACACTTAAATCTGCATTAGGATTATTTAAATTTGTTTTTAATTGAGTTAAGGTTTTATTAATTTCTGGAGAATATGCAACGCTATTTTTATTTTTAGTTATTAAATTATCAATATCACTTAATGTAGGTTGAATATTTACTCTATTTGGATTTTGGGGAGTGGCTTTTGCATCTATATTGGAATATGCTTGATTATATAAGTCATTACTTTTTTGTAAATTATTTAGATATTGTCCTTTTAATGAGGTTTGAATATCTGTAGTTGGAGTTGTCTTAGTATTTGCTTCTTTTATACTGTTTTCAACTTCTTGTGCTTGAGCAGCATATTGTGGAGAAATATTATTTAAATTTTTTTGAATATCAAATTGCTGTATAGGTTGCCCATCCGAATTAAATATATATAACTTATTTCTAGCTTCTGCTTGGGTATTTAAAATAGCATCGTTAATTTGTGCAGCTTGTTGTTGTCTCATAGCTGCAACTCGATTATTAGATCCAAAACCTTTTTCTAATGCTGCTTCTTTTTCTAATATTTGAGGATTTTGAGTTATATCTCCTACAGATAATGGAATATTGTTTTCCATTCCAGTAGCATTTGTTAGACGCATTAAGTAATTTTTTGCATCGGTATTACCAGCTTTTGCAGCTTGTTGAATTTGAGTTAAAGTCATTTGAGAACCATCAGGATTTACAAATAATTTTCCCTCTTGCAATACTTTTTCCATTACTTGATCTGGAGCGGTTTTTAAATCAATATCCATTTCTGGGGGTAATAGAGTAGGAGTAGATAATTTTTTTCTTACTGCAGATATTCCTTCTTCTACTGCACCTAATGTACCACCTAATGTACTACCTAATGCAGATATTCCTTCTCCTACTGTACCTAATGTACCACCTAATGCAGTTCCATATACTCCTTCGGTTAATTTACGATTCCAATAATCTGTAGGAGATGTAACATTAGTCTCTGGAGTTAAAGCTGGAGTTATTAATCCACCAATACCAGCAGATTTAGCAATATTTGTAATTGCACCTCCTAAACCTGAAGCTTCTTCAGCCGTTCCTAAAGCTCCTTCAGGAAGAAATGCAAGAGGTAATGCACCTCCTACTGTTTCAGCAACTGGACTTGATGGAAAATATTTATCATATGCTTGATTATATCCAGTAATAACTTTATCTAGTCCAGATTGTCCTGGAACTTGGCCATTATTTAAAGCAGTTGTTCCTGCTATTGCTGCTCCTAATGTTGGACTAAATTGACTTATAGCATTTTTTACTATAGGAGAAGATAATGCATGTTGAGCTGATTGAACTAAGCCTAATCCTGTATTTATTATTCCTTTAGATAAACCAGCAATTGGTGTAGGAATTAATTCAGAAGCTAAAGATTTTGTTTGTTCTTGATTTGCTTGATGTAATTTATTAGCAGCTAATTCATTAAGAGTTAATGAGCCACCGGGAATATCCGGCATTCTATTACCATTTTGATCAAACCATCCAGCTTGTCCTCTATTACCTTGATCTGGACCATACCAAACAGCTCCATCTTCACGTTGAACAGAAGGTTTACCATTAAATGTTGTAGTAGGTTTAATATTAAATCCATATTGGGATTTAGTCCATCCCGAATTTTGATTAACTTCTTGAGGACTATTTGCGTCTATAAATTGACCTGTAGTAGATGGAGTACTATCTACTTGTGGTTGTTGAATTGGACCTGGAGAATCTATAAATTGACCTGGCATTATTTAGTTCCTTGAGGAGGTTGAAGATAATAGTTACCATCTGAATGTAGATAATAAGTCTTATTATTAGCTGGATTTACTTTTGTTTGTGGTTGTGATTGTGGTTGAGAACTTGTTGTGGAAGTATTAGTATATCCAAATAATTTACTTGCGGTAGGACTTAATCGTTTATCTGTAGTAAGATCATGTCCAGGATATGCTCGTTTATAATTCTCACTAGTAGTATCAATACGAGGTTGAACAATTCCTTTATATGTATTTAGAACACCCAATATCTGATCATTTGATTGAGCATTATTTAAATCCTTTTCCATACGTTGTTCGTCTTCAACATTTATTATATTACTGTTTTTTAACATCTTTATTGTTTCTGATCCAATAGCTTTTAATAATGCTGATTTTTCGGTAGGAGCAGGAGCACCTGTCTGTGTTTTAATCCAATTACTTAATTTATTTAATGCTGGAGCAGCTTTTTGTGGATTTGAAGATATTAAATCTTGCACTTCTTGCATATGCTCAGCAAAATTATTAGCGGCAGCAACTATTTGAGCATTATTACCACTACCTTCAAAAGATTTTCTATTAGCAGATACTACACCAGCAACAGTACCAAAACCAGTAGGATCTCCACCATGATTATCTGCATAAATTTGTCTAGCCCTGGAAGTTATTAAATTATAATTTGGATCTCTCATTGATGGTCCTTTACCACCATCTGCCATTGATTGTGCTACACCTTCCAGTGCAGGATTTAAGGGTTTAGTAATATCAATTCCAGCTGGACCACTATTAGCAGATAATAATGAAGTCTCTGCTTTAGTCTTAGCAGCAGTTGCATATTGATTTGCAGCTTGAGCTTTTTGTAACATTGCAGTTGATTTTTGTTGTAAAGCCGCTATATTATTTTTAACTGTTTCTTGTTGATCCTTCATTTTATCTAATTCAGTAGTAGCTTGAGCTTGTTGAGCAGCTACCCAAGTAGGATCATATTGTTCTGGAATCATGCTTGGATCAATACCTGATGCAATATCTTGTTGTCTCATTTGTTGATAAGCTTGTGGTTTTACATCATCAGGTAAATGAGATAAGGCAGCAAATTGAGCTACTATAGTTGCTTGTTGTTTTAAATTATTATCTAAATTGGTTTTTGCTTGTGCAGCATCATCTAATTGAAATTTAAGGGCCATTTGAGCAGCTTCAGCAGGAAATCCATCATCAGCTAGACTTTTTAATACTACTCCTCTATCCATTGTCCCATATGATGTAATTTGAACAGGAGCTGCTTGTGGATTTGTAGGATTTGCCATTGAACTTACATCTGCTTTGTTTCCTACTGCAGACATTAAATCAGCTGTTGGACCTAATAATTGATTTAATTCATATGCTGGATGAGTTGTTGCAGTAACTGATGGACCTGTTGGAGTCTGAGTAATTTGTTGTGGAACTTGATTTTGTGTACCAGTTGTTTGAGGAGTAGTAGGAGGAATTATAGAAGTTGGTATAGTTGATGGAAAAGTAGTTACTGTTGGAGTTGGTCCTTTAGATAAATCAGCAAGACTATATTGAGGATTTTGAGCAGCTATTTGTGCTTGTGGAGATTGAGTTAATGGTTGTATTGGTGTTTGTGTTGGAATTGTATATGCACTAACTGCAGGTCCATTTGGAGTCTGAGTAATTTGTTGTGGAGGAATTACTGGAGTTGGTCCTTTTGATAAATCAGCAAGACTATATTGAGGATTTTGAGCAGCTATTTGTGCTTGTGGAGATGCATTATTAGTATTAGTATTAGTCTTATCTAACTGTTGTTGAAATTCTGGAGTAGGATGAAACCCTTTAGCATATGCTCTTTCTTGAGCCTGTTGAAAATCAATACTTCTTTGTACTTGTTGATTTGCTAATAATTGAGCATTTGTACGAGCTTCTGTTTCCTTTCTTAATGCTCCTTGAGTAGCAATATTAGATTGGGTTTGATTAAAAGCATCCCATGAATCAACAGGAGTAGGATTAGTTGATTCAGATGCAATAGTAAAATCACTCATTAAATTTCTCCATTTATACTTATTTATTTATTTTTTAGAGTTAGTTAATTATAAAAATTAAGATCCAATCGTTCCAAGGCCCATAGTACCTAGACTAGCCATTCCTTGAGCCATTTGAGTATTGCCTTGTTCTTCAGCTCTTGCTGCTCCAAGAATACCAGAAGCTTGAGAAGTACCAATATCTCCCATTCCACCAAGATATAATCTACTAAAATTCTCACCTAAATTAGATTGAGCATTTAAAGCACCTAATCCAGTACCAGCAATTCCAGATAATTCACCATAATTTTGTTGCTGATTTTGTGTAAAGTAATTTCGAGCATTTCCAAATTCATTAGATGCTTGTTGTAAGGTATAATCTTGAAGTGCTTTTTGAGTAGCTCCAGATAATGCACCACCACGAGCACTATTTGAATTAGAAATAGCATTCATTCCTTGTTGTAAATTAAATTTATATGCAGGATCTTGATAAAAATCTGCTAAAGTAAATTGTCTTCCTAATTGGCCTGTTGGACCCATTTCAGCAGCTAATTCATTCTCTGCCTGGGTTCCAGCTTGAATATATGGTTCATATTTCCCAGTAGCTTGATCATAAATTATTTGAGCATTATTTAAACCACCGGTTAAGAATGATGATTGTGTATTAGCAGCATTATGGGCTGCTGCTTCTCCAACCTGTTGATTCATATATCCAGAAATTATTTGTGCTGCACCACTCATTTTATATCCTCACTATTATTATATGGTTTATACTTAATCATTAACTTCATCATATTTTGTTTTTATTAATAAGATAAAATTTGAACTTTTTTTATTTTTAATCCAAGCATTTAAAAGATATCCATATTCTTGAAAGCCCATTTTCTTAATACAATTTAAAGCTAATTTATTTTCTTCAATACAAGGACAAATTAATACAGAAAAGTCTAAATTTTTCCATACCCAATCTAAACATAATTTTCCATATTTAGATACTTTTCCATAGGCTTTAGGCAAAAAAGCTAAATGTGCTTCTCCTATTAACTCATTTTTTCTAACAATAAAGAAAAAGCCTTTAAAATCATTATCTTCACTTACTTCAATATAATATATATTTTTATGAATTAATGGTTCAAAATCTTTAATATATTCTTGATGTGCATCATCAAAAGAATATTCTATATTATTAGAAGATAATAATACTTCTTTTATTAATTGAATATTATTAGATAATTTAAATTCTACCATAATTCCAACCATTGAATATTACAAAAAGCAGCAGATCCACCAGTACCTGCAGAACATACTAATGTGATTTGATCTTGATTATTTAAAAGACTTGAATATACTAAAATTAATTGTTTTATATTAGATACATTACTTACCATATTTCTATTCTGATTTGATGCACTTAAATATCCTGAATCTAATACTACACCACCAGTTATTGCAGTAGCTGTTTTATCTACATCAGCAATAGAAATACCTGAACTATAATTAGTAAAAGCAGCTCCAGTTAAAGTTCCATTTAATACTAATTCCCACATTATAGGATTAGTTCCAGAGGCAGAAATATCCCATTGTCCAATTTGAATTTGACCAGTATTTCTAACACCATTTGGACCTGTTGTAGATGCTCTTACTGAAATAATAGGAATTCTTGAATTAGCTGGTATACTTGTACCTGCTATTCCATTATTATAAGAATATTGATGACCATAATCTAATGCTGCACCACCACCAATATTAACAGCAGTACAAATATGCCTTAATGTAGCTGTTCCAGATGCTACTCCAGTATTAGTATTTTCTAATCTACAAGGTAAATTAGCAGTAGTCATATATACTGTTGTTAAAGCATTTGCGTTTTCAAAATAATGACAAGGATAAAATACACCATTGATATCAAAACCAATTCTAACTCGTCCAACACCAAGCCATTGAAGATCTATTACTAGAATTTGAGCTTTTGTAATATCTAAAATTAATCCAGAAGGTCCAGTACCATCTAATTTATCTACATTCCAAGAACTTTGTGGTACTCTATTTTCAGATACGGTTCCAGAAGTATATGATCTCTCTACTACATTTAATACACCACCATTAATTTCAAAGAATATTCCATTATTAGAATCAAAATAACCAATTCTTCTAACATTATTAGTGATTGTAGCTCCAGAATCAGCCACAAAAGTCATATAAATAGAAGATCCATGTGAAGGAATATATCTATGATAAATTTTAGTCTGACGAATGCAAGATGCTCCTGATGTTGTTCCACCAGTAGACATTTGTACAGTAGATTCATTAGGTAAGAAAGTTATTGCTCCAGTACCAGAATTTAATGTTTCCCATAATGTAGGATCATCACCATATTGTTGTTGACTACTATATGCAGATTGTGTTTGAGATACTGCTAATCTACCAAATGGAGATATAGTAGCAGAATCTTCAAATTTAATAGGAAAGGGTGCTCCAGGTTGTACTATCATTTAAATATTCCTTGTATAAGTTGCTGATGTTAGTAAATCTCCATTATAAGTATATGCAATAGTTAATTGAGCTACTATTGTTATGCCATCTGAAGCATATATTTTTCTAATTTCTGTAGTTAATAATGATGCAGTATATGTATAATCAATTTCTTTTACTAATGTAGTTCCATTCTTCCAATATTCATTAGTAACTATAGATCCATTATAAGTATTTGTATAATTAATATTAGTATAAACAGGATCATTTGTTAGGAGAAAGTCATATAAAGGTGCGCGTGTAGTATCAGTAGGATGAATATGATCACCAGCAGATACATCAGTAGATAAACCAATAGAAGCTGCACCATTCATTAAAGGAGCAACAGCAGATATTCCAGTAATTTTATTAAATGATATACCAGTTAATGGACCAATACTAGTATCTCCAGCTTTATTAATTGGAGTAAATCCTAATGAATTTTGTTTACCAGTAAGAGCATTAAATAAATCTGTTTGATTATTAATAGATCCTTGAATATTACCCCAATCTACTGTTGTAGTTGTATTTCCAGAAGATTTGGCTTGTAATGCTGGAACAATTTGATTACTAAATATTTTTAGCCAAGTCTGTGATAAATTACCAGTATTTTTATCTACTAAAGGAATATTATATGGTAAATGGAAAACAGTATTAGTAGGAGTAATATTAGACATTAGCATCTCCTACTTTTACTTTCATATCTTCACCAATTATATTAAATTTAATTGGTTCTGAACAAGTTAATTTAAATACTCTATCTCTTGACATTCCTAATCTACGCCATATCATTCTCTGTGTATAATTGCCAACAGTACCAATAGGAATAGATATTTCAGGACAGAAAGTATGTCCACCATCATCTGAATAAGATAAATTAATTAACGGATTAGTTCCAATATTTTTAATTATATATGGATATTGATCATAAGTATAAGTAGCATTATAAGAGACTGGATATGGAGAAGCACCATGAATAGTACCATTCCAATATAAAGTAGAATAATTATCTGGAGCCTTATTAAATGATATAGTATCTGTAGTTAAATTAGGAGTTATATATTGAGATCCAGATATACCACCACTAGATTTAATGTAAGGATAACTAGTAGAAGTATCAGATAATTGAATTCCCCAAATACCTAATTTAGAATTACCATTTCCTGTATATACTTCTCCATAACCATCTGCAGCATCAGTAGAATAAGAAGAATAAATACAAAATTTAGAATATGTTCCATTCATTGAAGGATGAAAAGATATATTACATTTAACTATTCCAGTATCTACATCATTTGCGGTTACTGTTATTATTTGATTATTTAATGATGAAGTTAATGTATTAGAAATAGTAAATACCCCATTAATATCTTTTGATAATAATGTTGTACCGGAAGGAATATTTAATCCAGTTATTGTCTGTCCAACTACTAAATTACCACTATATATTTTATTTACTGTCATTTGATTACTAGTAATATCAACTACAGCAGTAGTTGGTATTTTAGTGTTAGTTATAGTATAATTGCTACTATTATAAGCATTGCCTGTATATGTAAATAGATCCATTGAAAAAAATGCAGCACTTAATAATAAATAAGAAGATGAAAAAATATACATTCTTCTTAAATCTACTGCTTTAGACCATCCAGATACTGTCATTGTTGTACCGGATATAGAAAGACTTAATCCTTCTTCATTTGCAGAATAACTAAGTACATCAAAAGCTATTTTTCCGGTAAATCCAGATACTAAAGTTGAAGTAGAACCTGATAATACTGCACTTATAGTAAGAACTCCAGTAGAATCAATGCTTCCTAAGATTTCACATATTACCGGGTTATTGAGACTAAAGAATATATCTCTATTCTTATCTCCATATTGATAATAAAAGGATATATCTCCTCCATTGGTAAAAGTAATTGGAGTATTATATTCTATACCATGAATTCCATACGAAGTATCTTCAATGAGATATGTTCCAGTATTATTACCATCAGGTGCATTTACATTAACAGTAGATGATGGGGTTATATCAGTAGAATTTAAAATAACAATATCTGCTAAATATCCATATGATGAAGAATCTGGATTTGATAATTCTATTTGAACTTTAAATTTAGATAAATCTACATTTGTTAACTGAACTTGAAGAGGAATATATCTTGATAAATCTGTATTTGTAGTATTAATCCACCCAGGAGGGGTTATCCAAGTAGTTCCATTATCTATTGAATATTGGGCCAAACATGTTTTATTGATAGTTGCTCCATTTGAAAAATTCTCCATTGAAACCCATAAAGTACCTGATACAACTTCACTACCAAAATTACTATAAACAAGAAAAACATTTCCACCAGTAGAGGGTGAATTTGTCCAAGATGCAATAGGAACAATACCACCTGACCAATTATACCATGTATTTAATTTTAATTCTTTATCTGTATATGTGGTAAGAATGTTCTGATTTGATAAAGTTCCAGCAGTCCCTCCTGAAACAGTACATATAGTTGGTCTATATGCATTAATTTGTGTTACTGGATATTGTTGCCATGCAGCTGGTAATGCTTTACATCCAATTAAAGTCCAAGAAGCAGCATTAAAATCTTCAGAATCTGTAATTTGATTAGTGACTGGAGTAGTAGATTGTTGATTATATCCTCTCCAGTCATTAACATAAAAATTAGCAGATGTTATTGTAGATCCTGATGCTAATCCACCTTGACCTATGAATGTAAAATTAGTTATATTACCATTTCCAGTTCCAAATAGAGTAGAAGAAATAGGAAAATCTGTTTCTCCAATAGTTACTTGATCTCCTGAAATAGTGTATAAATTACTCCAAGTTCCAGAAGCATTAATTGATGAAACCGATGTTGGAGTTACTGGAGTACTATAATCATTTGCAGTAAATAAATAAGTATTTGTTCCAGATTGCAATAATGGAAAATTAGTTAATGTAGTTGGAGTAGGAGTAGCAGTATAATCAATTCCATTTTTATATGCATATCCATTACCATCTAATCCAATTCCACCTTCTAAATCTACTTGTAATTGACTAAAGAACATTCTATTATATCCAGAAGATATATGAGGAGTTGTTCTTAATCTATAAATTGGCTCATTATTTAAAGTAAAGACTTGATTACTTAATGTATAAATATTTCCGCTGGCATAATCTCCACAAAGATGTAATGCATTAAAATTAGCACCACCAAGCATTATATGGGTATTAATAAGATCTCTATTAAATATGCCAGCTTGATAAAATGCTCTTTCACACCATTGTTTTGTAGTTAAATCATATGCCCAAGTTGTAGAAGATCCTGGAACATTTAAAATATAAAAAGAATGTCCTTGATCTTGATATGTCCATGCACTTATTCCATCTAATGAAGTAAAAGATTGGAGCCATTTTTCTACAGCAAAATTAGATATTCTAACGCCACGATATCCATTTGCAATAAATACTTGACCATAACCTCTTTCATCACTATTTACCCAGAATAAATTACCAGATAATTTTGCTATTGTCCATGGAAAAGCACAACCACCTTCAGCATATGATCCCGGAATTTGTTGAAATATATCTGGACCAAGAAAAGTACTTCCTCCAGTATTTTGCCATACAGAAGATGATCTACCACCAAATACCCATAAAATATCATGATCAGATATAATTCTAGAAATATAATCTGGACCAAGATTTACTGTTACTGTATCTAAAGCACTAATATTTAAAGGATCACTAGCAAAAAAACATGTAGGAGATTGTATATTCTGAGTAAAAATAAAGAAACCATCTTGAAATGTTACAAAAGAGGCTCCATTATAAGCATTTCCAGAATTTAATTGAATAGCATTAGTAGTACCTTCTTCAAATATTACACCATAATTAGAACCATCTACAACTACTACTTGAGAAATCATTCCACTATTTGCTACACCATTATACATATTAGGAATACCATCTGCAATAGATACTAAACCTGTAGATGTAGTTAAATCAGCAATTGGAGTAGGTGTAGTCCAAGTTACTCCTTTATCTGGAGTATTTAAATAATAAATTGTAGATCCAGCAACACAAATAATAGAACCAAATGCAGTATAATGTAATGCACGAATTGGAGCCTTGGGCATTGTTAATATTTTAGTCTGACCAGGAACAGATACTAACATTACAGGTTCTTGTTCTTTTCCTGTTTGTAACTCATCCATTTCAGGAAACATATTAATTGTTTGTTGTGTATCATAAACAGGAGATCTTAAAGTATATGAACTTCCTAAAAATCCAGGTAATTTAGTCATGAATAATATCCTTCATTAATATTATAATGATTAATTATTTATATTAAAATAAAGTTCATATAAGCTTAAATGGTCTAATAAATCCATTTTGTTTAGACATTAAGAAATCCTATTGTTCTAATAATATTATAAGTTAATTCAAGGACTCAATTAGACAAGTTGTTCTAGTAGCAAAGTTAGAAGATGAAGCAGTACCCCATGTTAATGTCAATTCTGGTATATTATCGACAGTAGTATCTAAGGCAGTACTATTACCAAATCCACCTAATACATATGGAGTAGAACCATTATTTATTCTAAATGCTCCCTGAGCTACTACAATACCAGAGGATCCTTTAGAATAACAAGTTATAAGGAAATCGGCTTCGAATTCAGCTGTTCCTGTAATTGCTGGTAAAGTAGTAGTACCTGAATCCCATAACAAGACACTGGAGCTAATACCTAGATATAATCTAGCTCTTAGTGTAGGAGTACCTGTATCCTGTAAGAATCCACGTATCTGTATTCTCCATTGCTTTCCTGGATATGCTGTATTAGCTGGAATCTTTCTGACTCCAATAGCCGAACTACCACTTAATATACCTGTTTCTGTAATCGTATTAGATACAGTAGTAGCTGCATAATTAGAATATATCATCTGTCTAGAGAACTTAAGATATCCAGATCCAGAATTAGTATAAGTTGGACCAATAAAGCCGTTCTGTTTAGCCATTAATTTAATCCTCGGTTATATTATGAGGATAGGCAGATAATTAAATCGTCAGCAATTATTTAAATACATTGGCATGGCGTTGCGCCTCTATCGTAGTGGATCGCCCTACTGCGGGGCCGGTTGGTATTCTGTATTACTTCCCAACCCAGCCCGTATTACCAGTCCCTGATTCCTTTACGTAGAGCGTTGTTCCTGATCCTCCCGCTGCGGCGAGATAGAAAGATCCTGTGGGTGCCGTAATAACTCCTTCAGGAGACCCGAAGCCGTTTAATCCTACACCCAGGAAATTTGCTGGAACATGACTGATAGTAATGCTTCCGGTATAGCTGGAATCCAGCACGGCTAAGCCCGAGGCATAATCTATTGATTTGATAAAGCTGGCACCTCCTATGCTTGCGGAAATGCTATCACCGCCATTGAATAACGCCGCTTGAGCGGGCGTGGTGAATTGGAAGTTGGTGCCACTCTGTGTGCCAGTAATGCCTGTTTGTATGGCTGTGGAGGACCGGAAACGCCCATAAATGGAGGCATTATTCATCCATCCATCATTAGTCCGACCGTTGGGATACCAGTTCGTCGTGATGTTCTTGTTGGCCACTAATTGAGAACCAGCGATCAAACCATCGTTGAAGATTGATGCACCAGCGAATGTAAGCTGGCTTACGGAGATTCCTGCGGAGAAGTTGAATTGAACTTCAGAATAGCCTGATGCTCCCCAGCTAGGAGTACTCCCGAGTGCGATGCCGTTGCTATATTTGAATGTCTGTGATTCAGCGGCATTTACCTGCAATGCAGAATACTTGATGGACGCATAACTACAAACGCCAATTTGCAAATTGGTTACTTGCGCGGCAAGATTCATGGCGTAATCAAATTGTGTAAACCAGCAGTTGTCAATATGCACGTTCTGCAAGTAACCAGCACCTGCGGAGCCCATAATCACCGCCGCACCATGATAGGTATAGCCAACTCCCTGTTCATGATAATTAGAGTGATAATCTACACCAAATATATTGTCTAAATAAACAGGAGTCCCATCAAAATCACATCCGTAGATTTTGAGGTTCACACCCATGTTGGTGTTTCCCGTGTAAGTCCCGTTTCCAGTAGTACCCACCCGAAGCCCATAAGCCTGTCCCACCGTAGATGTAGCTGAATCTGCTTGAACATCTATAAGTGATACATCATTCACTTGGTTGTAAGAGGTATCATAGGAATAAACCAGTATGTTGTGATCTCCTTGGGGATAAGCACCCGAAAGGATCGTAACATTGAACGTGCTAATCTGGAGATTGATGGAAAATCGAGTTGCGCGACAATTCAAAAGTGTCACACCAGGGGTAGGAGTGTTGCCAGAATAAGTAGCCGTAGGACCAACCAGGATGCCCACCGTCTTGGCAGTCGTGTATGGGTTTGGCCTCACATCCGTAGAGTAGACATTCAAACCTTCAACCAGAATCTTTGTGCTATAGATAGGGTTCTGGATTTGGACAGCTACACCAGCGAAACCAGCCTTGACGATCAACTGGCCTTCGCACTTTCCGCTAGATGTAATGACCAAGGGTGTGTTGATGAGATAGCCAGAAGCTGTGTAGGGTACATGCCAGGGAAGGCCCGTAGCGAACATAGCAATAAATGCCGCGCTGTCATCTGTAACTCCATCCCCAACCGCACCAAAGTCCTTGACGCTCACCGTCTCGGCGTTCTTGCTCTGTTGTGTCCGTCCCACGGCCCCCGTGTAGGGAGCAAGGTAGCCGACGAGGGAAGAGCCATGGCCTGAAGTAGTTGTATCTAATAAAGCTCCTGGTAATGTATTTAATCCATATGAAAAATTTGAATTAAATCCAACAAGAGATTGACCATTGCCAGGAGTGGTTGTATCAGCCAAATTGCTTCTTAGAGTATTAGCAGCAGCAACACCAGTAGGATCTGAGATATCTTCCATTGTAATGATTGAGATGAAGTCATTAACTGATGCACCTACTGTCAACGTAATAGTGGTAGTATTAGTCTCTGTAAAATCAATACCTGATACTAGTCTAACACCATTTTGATATACATTTACGTTATTGATTCCAACAACATATGGAATTGTAACCGTAAATACTGTCTGACCAGCAGTAGCAACAAAATTCTGTTGTGTAGGAACAGTAGTCAATCCAATACCAGATAGGCCAGTAGATCCTATTGTAGCTGGTACATTAAATGATGCTGGATAGTATGGCATCTGGTTGCCTAATGAATCTAATAGATTAACATATAAGGCACCAGCAGGAGCATATACTATTACCTGACCATATGCATCTAGAATCAGAGGATTAGGAGCTAGATATAATCCAGATGGATCAGTATATGTAGCCTTTAGCGTAGTATATGTACTATCAGTATAGGTGTATAATTTACCACCTACTAATGGATTTCCTGTTGAATCCAGTGCCCGGTATATAAACGGTATCATACTTGTCATTATTTCACCTTATTTTCATTTAAATATCTTAATTTTTGTGATTGGGACATCTTTTTTCGTGTTTCAATAGAAAAAATTACATTTTTGTGAGCTTCAGACATCTTTTTTCGTGTTTC
>JAEHJW020004299.1_pt1 | contig 17906 bp, 16 predicted proteins | sample 9271431 | NCBI WGS metagenome assembly JAEHJW02 | reverse complement strand
CAATCGGCGGCAACACGTAGCGCCTTCTGCGAGGGATACCGGCGCTGGGAGCGGCGGCTGAAGCGCTCGATGCGCCAGCGGCACTTCGCCGGCGAGAAGCTCTTCGTCGATTACGCCGGTCGCACGGTGCCGATCTACGGAGCGCACGGCGAGGAGTCCTTCCGGGCGCAGCTGTTCATCGGGGCGCTCGGAACGAGCGGCCATGCGTACGCGGAGGCGACCCGGACCCAGAAACTGCCCGACTGGCTCGCGAGCCATGTGCGTGCGCTGGAGTTCTATGGCGCCGCGCCCACGATCATCGTGCCGGACAACCCGAAGGTCGGGGTCACGCGCGCCGATCGGTATGAGCCGCAGCTGCAGCGCTCGTACGAGGAGCTCGCCGCCCATTACGGGGCGGTGATCATCCCGGCGAGGCCTTATCGCCCGAAGGATAAGGCTTACGCTTCATACTGTCTCCTGTTTTGAACGTCGTGCGTTGATGAGAATCGGAGGCCTGGGCTTGCGCCCGCCCTGGCCCTTCTGGATCCTCGTGAAGCCCACGGGCTTATACAGGCATCGGAGATTGTTGTCGTAGCGCTGTCGATGCAGAAGCCCGACCCTGCCCCACTGGTGAATGGTGCCGACCGAGACGGCGAAACGTCTGGCGAGGTCCTCGGCAGGAATGAAACCCTGCTCCAACAGTCGGTCGCGGCGACCTTTGAGCCTGTAGGCGCATCGAATGCTGATGACTTTCTTCGCGTTGAACGACTCGCTTCTCCAATTGCGATATCCCAGCCTGTTGAGTGCATCGGCGGCTTGCTGATCCGTGTGCGTCTCAAGCAGCTTATCAAGAGCTGCGACAACTTCCACCTTGGTCTTGCGAATCACGGGGGGACACAAGGGACACGACTGCACCAGCACTTGCCGTCTCCGGCATCCCGGATACCGGCAGCTGCGCGGCGGGGGCAACCACCCCCGGCACCATCCGAGGCGCGCTCGCCGCCGCAGTCGCCTGCGGCTTGCCTTTCCAGAGGGTGAAATACTTGGGGTCCAGTCCCTGCGCTCGGCAGTAGGCGGCCTGGGTCGCGCCTGATCTACGCTGGGCCGTCAGATGTTCGGCCCACCAGGTTCGGATGTCTTCCCGGCGCATCAAGGGTGAAAGTCGATTCCTCGTCAAAGGCACACTCCTGCGTCAACGTGTGACGCAGAGTCTCGTCGCAGTCCGCGTCATCCGACAGGCGCGGATTTACCGACGGATACCGACATCAATGAGTTAATTAGTGCCGACTGAGGGACTTGAACCCCCGACCAACGGTTTACAAACCAGACTTCGGGTTTTTAGGGGCTTACGAATCAACCACTTGCAGCGCTTGCCAGCCCCGTTCCCAGGCCCACCACGGCACAATTACGGCACACTCAATCTGGACTCGACACATTCCTGGCACGGGTGCTTTCTCTTAATGAATTGCGCTACGCGATTCTGTTGCCCATTTCTCGTGAGAAAGACGGTGCCACGCGGCCTCAATATGCGCCGGCTTGATGAGCTTTCTTTTTCGCTCATTCCAGTTCAAGACCGCTTTAACGGCCTCTTCGGCCGAATCGCGCGCACCACGATCATTGCACATGACCCAATGAGCAGAGCTGAGAACCTCCAGCCCATACGGGTCCTCAAAACCTTCTATTAACCTTTGTACGCGCGCCATCCGCGCGAGCGTTTCGGCATCCTCCGCCAGATATATGCTTGCCTTCTCCACGGCCCCCGGGACCAGTTCGATTGGCTTGTTTGGCCGATCGGATCCATCCCCAAATCCGGTAAACATGTGGCCTTCCAAGCGATTTAATACGTGACGCAAGTTCCGAGCGTATGGGCCGTATAACTGAGCCTCGTATTGAAGCTTAAGATCCTGGCCAGCCTCCTGAAGGAAATACATTAACTTGTGAATTTCCAAGAGGGTGATGTTCGGATCAAGCAGTCCCTTGAGGTAGCCGTCAACGAGGGCGATCAGAGCAGCCCTACCAGTTGTGAGCTCCGGCTCCAATGTTCGGTTCGGCATGTCGGCGGCGTCAGGGCTGCCGTCCGGCGCAAAGAGTAATGCGCGCACTTCGGAAAGATCCTTGAAAGCGAGCTCGATCATAGGCCGCACGTCGCTCCAACTTAGTCCACCGTGCCCGCAGCCCAGAGGAGGAAGTGCTATAGACTTTATTCCGAGTTCGTGGATAGTTTTCACTAAGGCTGTTAGGCCAGATTGGATGTCACTCAGACGGCTGCGCGCTCTCCAATGCCCCTTGGTTGGAAAGTTGATAATCCAACGGGGGCCGGAAGACACGAGACCACCAAGATCGTACACATGCATGTGCCCTAGCTTCACGCGTCCAGCCTTGCAGTCAGTCAGATAGGCGTCAAACATTGCGGGATAAGCCCGGCGGAATTGCAGCGCTATCCCCTTGCCCATAACACCTTCGGTGTTGACAGTATTAACCAATGCCTCGACATTGGCTTGGAGCAGATTTCCGCGAACAATCTCGATCATCAGTAATACCAGTTCGGCTGCACGCCGACCTGCGGATTCCCCTGTTGCGGCAATAAGTTCGCTACCTGACCCACGGCAGTAGTATTGTGACAACCGATGTACACAATTTCACTCCAGTCGAACTGATCAGCGACCAGAAACTCTGCCTGCTTAAAGTGCATTTTCCCCTGCCAGTTGTTGGTGTTGATGTCTGGCCAACGAAGGTGAGTGGGGTCGTCGAGTGCAGCCAAATCGCTCCTGAAAGTAGCGTAACCCGCCCCCGCATTGCCGTCCGAAATCGCAAAAGGTCGACCTTGCTTCACCGCCGCACTCACGGTTGTGACAAGGTGAACGATCGACGTCTGGCATCCGGGCGGTCGTCCCGTATTTCCGCGGTTCACCGTATAAAGCATGGGCGAGCGGGGACAAAAGTAGAACGGCACAAACTCGCCCACGAATCGATTGCCGCAGCAGTGGACGCGGTATTGGGTCATGCGCCGCTGCTTGATGTTCGGGTAGCCGATTACCTGATGTGCCACCCCAGCCAGTGCACAATCCGACAGCAAGCCGCCGTTCACGAGAATCGACGGGAGATTGCTGATATCGGTGATGTGATACAGATACGTCTTTGTAAGGTCGCGCGGCAAGGGCAGGCCCAAAACTCGGAGGACGGAACGCGCCGAGCTGTGGTGCGGCATTCGGCGACGCCTTGGTTGAGACTGCGCGCAAGTGGCCTCCCCCTACCTCGGGCGATGCAACGCTAGCACGCTCCGGTCCGATATGGGATACCCAAACCAAGCTGGCAGACCTCTCTGCTTCCACAGGTACCCTCATCTTCGATGCGGAATCTGCCTCGCTCCCAGCGAATCGCAGCGGCTAAATGCGAATTTCACGCGGCATGTTACTGTATATATATACACCATTACGGGGAAGAAGGGCAAGCGTTTTGCCGTGGGATCACCCTGTGGATCAATTGGTTGGCGCGCCTACGACACCCGGCCCCAGCTTCAGCGACGGCGTCACGGCGGCGCTTCTGCCCTCGGTAGGCGGTCGGCTCAACTGCCACCTGTCCCATCGCTGGGCTTCGAGGCGACGCCCTTGCCCGTCAGTTCGTCCTTGATCCGGACCCACTCCCGCTTGAGCAGCCGCCGCGCCACTACCAGCATCGCCGCTGCTTGCTTGTCGCGCATCTCTGCGGAGCGTTGAGCCAAAATAGCGTCCATCTTTGACAGAAGTGCGCCAGTGTCGGGCTCCTCGGGATTCAAAAGGATCTCCAATTTTGTTCTTGAAGCCGAGAGCGCCCTCAGATCATCAGATGTAGGAGTTGAATCTGGCGCCTGTGCCATGATGATCGAGTGGTGTTCGCACAGGGTGTCAATCACCCTGTCTATCCACTTCTGCCGAAATTCAGCGACCGTGTGGTGACCTGCGTTTTGCGCGTTCATGAGAGCGGCTTTCGAGGAAGTGAGAGCCGCGTCTGCCTGCTTTCGACCGATATAGAACTGAATCCCCGCGACCGTTCCAGCGACAGCTGCCGCAACAGAAGCCGCAATCGCCGAAAGTGTGGGAGCGTCCATCTCTTCTAACTGCCGACCCCGCCTTTGACGGGGTTGGCCTTCTCCAGGTTCGTGATTTCACGATCGAGATACCAGCGGGCCTTCTTTAGATCCTCCAGAGCATTACCCTTTTTGCCGGCGCGCGAAATATACTTAACGACGTTCCCTAAACAGAAGTTCAGGCCCCAAGCTTCGACGACCTTAATCGCTTCGTATGGATTATCTGCGCCGCCATAGTGGCTCGGATGATTAACCAACTCCGTCATTCCCTTATCTCCCTCTGGTAACCTTCTTCGCTGCCGAGCTGGCCTTTTTACCTGCCGCTCTCGGTTTCTCTGTCAGCCGCGTCAGAATCTTCTCGACCAACGAGGAGGCCACGACGCGGCTGCTCGTGCACTCATAGATTAGCGAAATCAGATGCTGGTAGGCCGTACGGACCTGCGGCTTGAACATTGCCAGTGGGTCTTGCTCGCGGGCCTCTGCACCCAACAGCTGCTTTACGCGGGACGCCGCGGCTTCCGCCTGCGATTCCAACGCCACGCGCGTGTCCGCGCCTAGGTATCTCGTGTTCACTACTTTGCGCATCGCCTTCAGCGACTTGGCCACGGAATCGGCGTGGCTCGCGCGCGCTGCCTTCGAAATTCCACCTCGCTTTATGATGCGGGCGGTCTCGAGGGCGGCGCCCTTATGTAATTCGAACTCCCGTATCCACTTACGACCAATGGAGGACTGCCGACAACGACGCGAAATTTCGCGCGCCATGGGCGCCAATTGGTTCAGCAAATTGTCAAAATGAACGCTCTGCTCGAAGTGATCACGGCGTCCATTCGGTAGAACCTTGGAATCAATAACGTGTATTTCGCCTACGGCCCAGGAGTTGAAGCGCGACTCTGGGAATAGTTCTTCGAGCAAGGTGTGCTCTCCCACCTGCATGTTTCCAGTCCGCAGGCGAAGACCCTTGACCAAGGCCGATGATGGAATCGCGCCCGAGTACCCATGATGGAGAACCCAGGCAACCGCCGCGACGGCCCCATCGACCGACATGAGCTCGCAGAGTTCCAAATCCGTGACCGGGTCTGACTCTCGTTCCCCCAGCTGAATGCGATTGCGGTGCGGCCGATACAGGGGGGTCTCAGAGGCATTGATATGGATGTCCAGTTCACCGAGACGAACGTGAGGACGCAGCGCTGCGGCGATCTCGTCGCCGAATTTGAAGTCGGGTGAGAATGGGACTGGCGCGACCTGGGCGAGGTAATCCGCGACAGAATGCGGGTTTAACAGGCGGTCATCCCGATGACGGATGACCCCCTTCAATTCGACTTCAAAGAAGCGCTCCGGATGGCCCTGCGCAGGAGTGCGGCGCACGGCGACGACCTCTTGGACCAGAGGCACGAGATACTGCCCGTGGGTAGAGGATCGAAGCGCCGCCTTTAGTCCGCGACAATCCCAGCGCAGCTCCGAGGTGAGTGACTCGCCTGCAGTACGCGATCTAAATATCAGCTCCTGACAGTAGCCAAGGCCGGCAAGCCGTCCCACACCCCGAAATCCACGCGCGGGCGTGCCACGCTTGGTGCTGGCCCCGAGATTGCTGAGCCGCTCAGCAAAGTGCCGCCAGGCAATCCCCGTTCCGTTGTCGCGAATGCGAATTGAGCGTGTTGCCGCATCGATTGCGATATCGACTCGGCCCCGCCTCGAATGTGCGAGTAAGTCTTGCTCGCGTGCTTGATCGATCGCATCGGCGGCATTCTGAATGTACTCGCGGTAGATCGTCTGCGGCTCGACGTACATCGACGTGCTGAGGAGTTCCAGCACATCTTTGCCGATGACAATCTCCTGACTGGGGGGCGACCAGGCCGAGCCCTCCGCATCACGTGACCGCGGGGAATCGGATACGACCCTCAAAGCTGCCTTTTCGCTCATGCCGCTGCCCTGCTTTTCTTTGGACCTGCTTTCTTTGTTGTCACGACCGCCGCGGGCGGTTCCTCGTGCTCCAGCCCAGCGTCTTCGACCCTCTCTTCCTCTGACATTTCGCTCTCAGACTCTGCCTCACCTTTTGCGAGTGCCTTTTGGCGAGCCCAAATGTCGAAGAGATGACTCTTGGGTTTTGGGATATAGAAGGGGAGCACGCGGCGCACGCGCTCATTAGATGATTTGTCCACCAGTGCCCCGAACTCCCGTGGATCGCACGATGACAAGAGCGTCAGGAGTTCTGCTCGCTCTTGAGCATCCAGAGTCGCTGCCACCGATCGATACTCGTGTAGTTCTTGCTTCTCGTCATAGCGCTCATACCACTCGCGGTTGAACGTGTAGTCATGAGGCATGAGAAGAATCGTTTCGAACTCCTCCGGGGTATCACCGAAGGCTCTTTTGAAGAATTCCGGGGCGCCGCTCACAATGCCGTGAGTCGCCTGCAGAATGATCTGCATCGCTCGCAATTCGTAGCGTGTCCATTTCTTCCCGATGTGCCCGCGGTCCGGCCGGTCTGTAGGCTGAAAGCGCATGGGGAATGACCAAATTCGCACACCGAGCTCTTCGTTCAGAGAAACATTCAGGCGCATGCGCTCAAAGAGATCTGTGGGCGAATCATGGAAATTGTAGAGCATATAGTTCGAGAGCTCGGTCAGCCCAAACTCATGCGCATACCGGACTGCTTTTTCGTAGGGCTCTCTTAAGCCTAGGTGGTCAAAGGCAATCCGCAGCGGCTTTAGACAGATGGTCGCGAGTTCCCGCAAATACATCGGGTCCTTGCACAGAATCCTGGCATCTACACCTTGATTGAAATCCACGCGTCGCTGGACCGGTACACGCTCCTGCAGCCGGCGGATTTTGGCACCCCGTGCAAAGCCCAAGTCGCGAATTTCCGCGATGATGTCCTTGAAACGGGGCGAGGCGACAACGTTGTTGTCCATCAACGTGAGGTCCTTCTTCTGGCCGTAGAGCGCATCGACCGCCCGAACGAGTGCAGTCAGTGACTCCGTGTCGCGCTGGGGACCCTCGAGCTTAGGGACGCCGCAGAATCCGCATTTTCGGATGCACCCTCGGGATGTATAGGCAAAGTAGGCATCCCGGACTGGATACTGATAGCTGATCTGGCTCAGGATGCTGTAGTCCGGAACAAGGTCTTCGATGGGTATCCCGGCCAGGTCATCCGAGTACAGCTCCTCCGAGAAGTCATCCAGCTGGAGCGAGGCTGCGGGTGGACTACTCAGCAGGCCCTTGATAAAGCGGATGCCGTGCCAACGTGGCTCATCGAGGAATCGCTGATGCATCAGCGAGGTCGCAATGCCGCCGACAAAGATCTTATCTGCGTGGCCATTCGCCGCAGTGAGTGCGAAGTCGATTGAAGCGGCGATTCGATCGAATTCAAAAGAGAAGAGGGTCGTAACGTAGATGCGATCCCACGCCGTACCTAGGACCGATCGATCCTCGCCCTTGATGAAGCGCACGACGTCCCGCTTACCGCGAGGCCCGTGATACTGGGCAAGCTTCATCAATCCGAGCGGGGGATACTTGTTCTTGTATCCGGGTTCAATCAAAAGAATCCGCTTATTTGCCACGTGCAACAACCCTGAATCGATGTTTCTTTCTTGCTTCGCGAAGCAGCGTCACTGCCGCTTTTGCGCCCCCTTCACCGCCTAGCCCCTTGAGAGGACCGTCCGTTGTCCAATCGAAGCCAGAGGCAAAGTCGGCGAGAGCGGCGCAAAAGTAGCGCTTGTTGCAGGCCTTGCCCGCGCCCGCCTCGGAGTAGATGTCCGCAGCGATGTCCATCAAGGCGTAAACGCCGATGCCCTTGGTGAGCAGGTGCTTGCGTGGTTTTGCCCATTGCTCGGGCAACACAATTGCCACCGCGGCCCAGAAATCCAGGACCGCCTGCGCGGCCTCCTCGATGGGAAGGGATTCGGTGATTTTGGTCCTGGCAATGAATCGTTTGATTGCCTTCTGCAGCGTGCGAAGAGAAGCACGGCGGGTCATACCACTTGATGACTTGCCACCCAAATCGAGCTGTCGATACCACGGAGAACTGGCTTCGTTCTTTAGGAACAGAGCGATGAAGATTTCCGGCCGGTCCTTGGCAAGATCGGTGGATAGCTGCGCATCATGGAAGTCGAGCAGGCTGCTGCTGAGGCCCTTCGCCTTGCTGTTGATGACATTGAAGATTTCCATCTCTTCGCGCTGCGAGAGTTCGATGAAGCACATGAAGGGGAGTTCCACCGACAGATCGCTCAAATGCCCCAAACGATGCTGGCAGTCGACCTGCGAGAGAACCCTAACATCAGGGCGATAGATCTCAAGCCGCGCTCGTAAAGCGCCCCGCTCCACGATCCGCCAAGCCCCATCCTGACGGGGGCGGAGGTTGAGAGTCAGCGGAATTGTCGTACCCGTGGCGGTCTGGATGTACTTGCGAAAATCCAGGCTGTGCTGCGCGTTGAAACGACGCTGGTAGCCACGGCCGGTGTCTTCATCAAGCACATCGGCAAAGCTCGAAGCATGCAGAACCGCGGCGGGCGCGAATCCCAGGAGGACGCGCCGTCCCGCCGAGTGGCCTAGCATGCAATCGATTGAGAAAGCAGGTTCGCGCATTGAGCTCCTTGAGGGGGCCAACTTGCACCCGGCGAATGCAATTTCGGCCGCACGGCGGCGCAGTTTACCGGGCCATTAGGTCAGTGTCGATCCCGCGGATACGCGGCAGCCCCTTGGGGCGCCGCCCCCGTTCACCAAACGGGGCTTTCTTTCGACTCTGCTCGGACCTAGAAACGGTCCAATTAGCCAAGCCTATTATGTTCAATGACTTACGCGGACGCCCCGTGACGCACGGCCGGCTTGACGCCCTGGACTGCAGGGTCGTATGCTCGACTAGTACTTACCTGGTATCACATTCAGGACATAATACCGCAAACTGAGGTATCTCGGATGGCGAAGAGGAATCCTAAAGCCACGGGAAGGGCAGCCAACTCTGTTGTGCTGATGATCAAGGGCCAGCCGGTGGCCGTCACCTATGAAACCGTGGAGGCTCTGCGCATCAAGCTCGACGCTGAAAACCCTCGCGTTCGGCTGCAAGTGCAGCGCAAGTTTGGTGGCAAAAAGCCTACCGAGCCGGAGCTCATTGGTGTCGTTCGTGAGCAGCCGGGGTTTCCTGAGCTACAGAAAGCGATTCGGGAGAATGGCGGACTGCATGATCCTCTAATCGTGCGCCACAACGACGTCGTGGCCGAAGGCAACAGCCGTGCAGTGGTGCTGCGGATCCTTGGCGCCGGCAAGCCCGAGGATGAGCGCTGGCATACCGTACCTGTGATGCGGCTTCCACAGAATCTTCCAGAACCGGTGATCGCGTGCCTGCTCGCCTCCTATCACGTTGCCGGCAAAACACCATGGCGGCTGTATGCGAAGGCTGAGCACATCTACCATCTCAAGAACTCGCATCAACTGAGCGTCCCTGAGATCGCCCAAGCGACTCGCATGTCGTCCGGCTCTGTCGAGGACTACCTGGCGGCCTTCGACTACTTTCAGAAGGAACTCGCTCCTGGCGCTGACCCGGAAGTTCTCGAGAACAAGTTCTCACATGCACTGGAGCTGATGAAAGGCAAGAAGCTCGCCTCCGTGCGCGATGATCCCGAGAAACGCAAACTCGTCACGCGACTGATCCGCGACAACACCCTCTCGGGTCAGGACGTTCGCCATATTCACAAGTTCTTCAAGAACAAGAAGGCCGTAGAAGCGCTAAAAAAGGGACGTGTAGCCACCGCGAAGAAGGCGGTCGCGAAGAGCGATCCCACGGTGGCATCGAAGTTCTTGAAGAAGATGGAAGCACTAGAGCAGGAGCTTGGCCGGCTACCGGGAACAGACATCGAAACGTTGAAGACAAATTCCGCCGCTGCTCGCATCCTCGTCAGGCTGCATTCCAGGATCATGGAAATAGCAGGACTCGCAAAAATCAACATCGGAGTAGTCAATGGCGCAGCGCGCGCAAAGCGGGCGTAGCAACTCAACAGCGGCACGGCTGTCCCGAAGCAAGCCGGTCGTCGTCGAGGTCGATGAGATTGTGCTGGACAATGTCAAGGTCCAAGTACGAAACCAAAACCTACCTCTCAACGCCATCAAGCTCGATGCCGCCAATCCCCGAATCGCATATACCGTTCAATTGGGCAATTATGGGCCGGAGCCTGGACTTCAATCGACCCTCGAAACACTGCTGTGGAGAGACGAGGATGTCCGACAGAAGCTGTTCTCAAACATCCGTGAGAATGGGGGGCTGATTGAGCGGATCATCGTGCGGAGCAACGGTCGCGTAGCCGAAGGTAATTGTCGAACCGTTGTCTATCGAAAATTGTACGAGAGTGATCCGGAAGATCCCCGATGGCATACGATTCCGGCCCGGGTATTGCCGCCGGAAATCTCTGAGAAGCAGATCGCGAAGCTCCTCGGAGAAATGCATGTGGGCGGGAAGAACGCCTGGTCGGCATTCGAGAAGGCGGCTCACGTTCACAAGTTGCATGAAGAGCATGGTCTAACGCAGGAAGAAATAGCGCGTCTCTTACGGACCTCAAAGTCGGCGGTCAATCACAACATCCGCGCCTTCAACGTCATGAAAGGATACCTCGCGAAATTCGGCGGCGAGGGCGCAGTGCGGAAGTTCAGCTATTTCTTCGAGCTATTCAAAAAGCCCGAGCTAAGGTCGTGGGCGACAAACGATCCCGAGGCTATAGCGCTTTTTTCCGAGTGGGTCGGGAGAGGCAAGATCGCTCGTGGCGAGCATGTGCGCGAACTTCGTGACATCGTCACCAATCCCAAGGCGCTCGCTGCCTTTAAGGACCAAGGTCGTGAAGCGGCCAAGCGGTTGCTCGAACTCGACCGGCCAGAATTGACCTCGGCGCTGTTTAAAGCGATGACGGAGCTCACGAAGGCGCTGGACCTCGCAAAACTCGACGATATCCAGCGGGTCCGTAAAGAGCCGGCCGCACGTCGCGTCGTGCGCAAGCTGCAAGACTCATTTGAACGTTTTCTGGATCTCTGCGGTGACGCGGAATAAACCAAAACGAGGAAGCTCTATGTCTGCGACGATCACGCGCAATATCCAGGGCCACCCTGTGCGGCTAACGTTGATCGACATCGAGCCCGAAGCCGTAAAGCTCGATCCCACGAATCCTCGCGTGGGCTTCTCCATGAAGCAGCTGGAGGCCGACCAGCGAGGCGATGCTGCCTGCACACTCCTCCTGACGAGCCAAGAGGACACGGAGGGACTTAAGCGATCCATCATTCTCTCGGGTGGGGTACAAGAGCCCATCTATTTACGTCACAACTTTGTCGTTGCCGAGGGCAACCGACGCGTGGTTGCGATGCGCGCCGTGAAAGAGGAGGCACCTAAGGATTTACGGTTTGCGCGTATGCCTGCCTGGCTGATCCCTAAGGGCACATCCGAGGCGGTCATTCAAGATCTGCTGAACGAGGTTCATCTTGGGTCGGTCCGGGGCTGGGCGCCCTACGAGAAGGCCCTTCAAATGAGGTCACTCGTGAAGGCGGGCCTGATCGAGGAAGAAATAGCTGAGCGCTATCGTATGACCGCCAACGAGGTTCGCCAGCAGATTGAGGCGGCCAATGCCATGGACCGGATCTACTTTCCGATTACCGCCGATCCGAGTGATCCAGAGCATCGCACCCGATTTTCGTATTTTCTAGAGTTTGAAAAGAACGGCAAGATCCGCCCGCATCGGGAGAAGCTACCTGATTTGCCGGAGCGGTTTGCGCGATGGGTGCGGGATGGGCGCCTCGATGCGGGCGCGAAAGTGCGCCGACTCCCCAAGATCCTTGACTCAAAGGAGGCAACTCGCCTTCTCGAGGTCGCCGGCTTTGATGCGGCGGAGACCTACCTGGCAAAGCACAATCCTCGCGAACACGAGTTGTATATGCTCTTGGAGCAGGCGCGTGCGAGGATTGAGGCGATCTCTATCAGCGAGCTCGGGGAGCTGGCTGAGAGCCCGGAACGAATGGCCATTATCAAAGGTCTTCACACTGCGATAGGCGAGATCTTCTCCAATGTTGATCGCCTTGCGGGCACTAAGTCCGAACGCCGCCCGCGACGGCGGCGCGCCCGTGTGGCCTGAATATGTCGAGTAGAGCACATCAGTGGCTGCTCACGTGGGCCGTTCGCAAAATGGCGAACGATGGATTCCGACTGGGTGGGTTTGAAGGTTCGCAACCCAATGGTCCTGCAAACGTGCTGCCAGCGGCTTTTGAACTGTATGGCTGTCGTCCCGATGCTTGGGGAAGTTCTCCGGATGGTACGGTGCTTGCCTTTGCGGAGGCGAAGACAGCCGGAGACATCGATAACGCGCACACGCGGAGACAATTGCGAGTCTTTGGCGGTTGCCGGATGCGCGGGTCCGCCCGTCTGTGTCCGCTCTACGTTGCCATCCCGAGGTCGGCTGCCTACGAGCTGGATCGCGTTTTGATCGATATCGAACTCATCAGAGCGCGCCACGTGGTCCGCCTTCATGTTCCAAACATTTTGCTCGAGGAGCCCCCGCATGGCGCGCGCAATGCCACATCCGCCTTCCTTGCCGCATCAGGTCGCCGGAACTGAGTTCCTGCGTCGAAACCAGCGTGCGGCCCTTTTCGATGAACAAGGATTGGGCAAGAGCAAGCAGCTCATTGACGCGGTAACCGCTGAAATCGAAGCGGGATCCATTCGCGGGGCAGTAATCATTTGTCCCAACGGCCTGAAGGCCAATTGGGCCGAGGAAGTCGAGCGGTTCTCCGCCTCACTTTTTGCAGTGTTTGGGTCTGGACGGAAAGTCAGACGCGTTGCGTTTCGAAGTTTACGCGCCGCCTTCTATATCATTAACTACGAGGCCGTTGCAGCGGAGCTTCCTTCTCTTCGCGCCCTCCTCCGCTTCAAACCTATGGCACTGGTTCTCGATGAAAGTCATCGTATCAAGACCCCGGACTCCAAGGTGACTCGGGCAGTATTGCAACTAAGAACCGACGCGCAGCGACGCTATCTGTTGACGGGAACTCCGGTAGCAAATAAGCCGGAGGACCTTTGGAGCCAGGTCTTCTTTCTCGACGATGGCGCGGCTTTAGGCGCGACCTTTGAGGAGTTTAGAATCCGTTACTGCGGCGTCCAAGGCGGATACCAAAGTGTTGATGATCTTCGTGATCGCGTCGCCAGACTGGCGTTAAGAAGAATGAAATCAGAGGCGGTACAGCTTCCTCCGAAGGAATTCGTACGCGTGGCGGTCGATCTGGCGCCAAAGCAGCGGCTTCTATATGACCGGATGCGGAATGAACTCGCCCTGTGGGTCCGCTCTCTTTCGGGAGAGGAGGTGCTCCACGAGGCAGACGCCATCCTCGCGCGTATGGTCCGATTGGCGCAGCTAGCCTCAAATCCCGGGCTACTTGATTCGGCATACACAGAAACACCAGGGAAGTTCGTCGCCCTGGACTCGGCCTTGGCGATGCTCTCAAAAGAGGGTGGCAAAAAGGCCATCGTTTGGACTTCATTCGTGGAGAACGTAAGAGTCCTCAAGACTCGCTACTCCGAGCTGTCGCCCGTGACGCTTTACGGCGATATGGACAACGCTGAACGAAGCCGTGCTGTGCGCGCGTTCCGCCGCGACCCTCAAGTACGTCTTCTCGTGGCTAACCCGGCGGCAGCTCGTGAGGGGCTTACCTTGACGGAAGCGAGCCTGGCGATTTATCTCGATCGCACCTTCAATTTGGTCGACTATCTCCAGTCACAGGATCGCATCCACAGAATCTCGCAGACGCGGCCATGTGAGATCGTTCTTCTACTGGCGACCTCCACCATCGACGAATTCATCGATTTCAGCCTTGAACAAAAGCACCGCCTGGCGAAGTTCACGCAAAAGGACGCGGCAAGCATTACCGCTGACGATCTCGCCTTGAGAAAACCAGACATTCTGCGCGCCTTGATAAGTCCATCGGACGCTGCACAACGGCAACCTCCGGAAGCCGACCCCGCCCGAACGGGAAGGCGGCGAGCCCGGGGACCCGGCTAAGTAGCGGCTTAACCTTTCCTGAAATTTCCATGTACTCATTGGACTATGTAGTCGAGAAATTTGACCAAGCGGTATTTGATCTCGCAACCGGTCAGGGCGACGCTCGATCCAGGCTGCGCGAGGCATATCATCGATTCTGCATTATTCCTCTCGATGACTATCCAGAGCAGGTCCGAGAGGAGCGTCTGGCCATCCAGAAATTAGTAACAAGGATTCCGGCACCAGAAGGCTACGTCATACCGAACAATCTCACGAAAATGAAGAACAAAACGGCTTCGCGGATATGCGCGCTAATAGTCAGTGTGCACGATGGACTGCTAAGAGCCGCCCAGACGCGGACGACTTCACGCTGAACTAGCTCCGTCGCACCGATGTCCGCCGATCCCATCATTTACTGTTTGGAACACCTGACCGACTATCGGCAATTTGAGAGGTTGTGCTCCGACGTGATGGCCGGTAGCGGCCACTCGAATATTGAACCGATCGGTGGCTCTGTCGACCGCGGCCGCGACGCCTTGCATCGTAGCGCCGACGGCCTGACGATCTTTGCCTATACGGTGCGTTCCGACTGGCGAAGAAAGCTGGAACAGGATTGCACCCGCATCCAAGAGGAACAGCACTCCCCAAGGCACATCGTTTTCGTCTGCATCAGCTCAATCACCGGCCATGAAAAGGACGACGCACAGGCATTTGTCCAAACGCGCTTTGGTTGGACCCTCGAGATTTACGAACTTGAGCGCTTACGCATCCTGCTGGCCAGTCCCCTGCGCCACCTCGTGGCGCAGCACCCCGCAATCTTCTGCCCGCCGTGGTTCCCACAGCGGGGTGGACTTTCGGTGTCGACCTCAGCGGACACGATTGTGATCGACCATCTCCCCGAGGACCATGCACTCGCTACCTGGCTAGACCGCAAACTGACCTTATCAGGCTTTCAGACTTGGTGCTTTGGCATTGCGCCCTTGGCGGGGGACGATGCCAACGAATCAGTCCGAGTCTTGATCGACCGGCGGGCCGTTCAATATGTGCCGGTGTTATCCCGTGATTCTCTCGCCGACCGTGACTTCATGGATCGTTGTGGCGCTGCTGGGGCGCGTGATGGGCTCGTACTGCCCTGCTGGGCCGAGCAGCTTTTTGACCTCCTTGGCACTTCGCGATTGGGTAGGGTCGAGCCAGCGCGGTTCTATGAGAGCTGGTCTGTCGGAATTCAGGACGTATTGAAGAGCTTGCAGTCCCGCGGAATCGCACCGCGCTACCAGGCCGATCAGGGCCGCAGCATCGCCCTGCGCGCCTATGTACCAGAACCGGTCACAAAGGCGGAGCCCGAGCGGATCTTTGCAAACGTGTTCCGCGTCAGCCTTCCAAAACCGATCCTGGTCTACGAGCTCGAGGAGGTCCTCAACGAGGAGGCTATCAACACGCTCCGACGGACCTGGCCGTTTGTCCTCGTCAACCCGCAGACGGTGCTCGCCTTTCATGAGCCACCCGACTCGGTGCCGCGTGCGCGTGGCAAGCGTCCACGCGAGTACGCGTGGGCAGACTACGAGGAATCTGAAGGCAAGCCGACGATCAATGTAGTGAAGGAGCTCGTTCGACGCAGCCTAGATGTTGCGTGCGCTCGCGCCGGACTAGCGTGGTGCGACGACCGACATGTATTCTACTTTTCCCTTGATCAAGGCCATAATCGCAACGTCTCTTTCACGCACGTTGATGGCCGGCACACCCATGTCGCCGTCACTGGTGACCGACAGCTCGGGTGGGGGGAGCGCGCAAGTCACTTTCGGTACCAGTTGGCACCTCAGTTCCGCGTCGGGCGTGACGAGGCGGGCGACTGGTGGGTAACGATGCGTCTATATATCCGCGTTACCGACCTGGACGGCACTCCCTACCAGCTGAAGGAGATCACGCGACGCCGCAAGGCGGTTACCAAGAGCTGGTGGAACAAGGAATGGCTCGCACGCTTACTGGGCGTGATGCAGGCCCTCAAAGGAGCGAGTGAGCATATCGAGGTCGGCGGCGGGCGCCGTGCCGTGACGGTAAGCTCCGTGCCGCTGCAGTGGGAGTGTCCAATTGCCATAGATGTGGAGGCGATGACGCGTTTCGAAGGCTTTCAAAAGGAGATGGCTGAGGCTCGCGACACCGATGAGGACGATGACGAGGACGAAGAGGTTAGCGCGTCCGGACCGGGAGAGGGTCTCCGGGAGGAATCGAGCAGTGATTGACACGTTTCACTTTCTCGATGAACCCCTCCTCAGCTTCGGTGCTGGGCAACTCGCCGAGGACCCGCGAGATGGCCTCGCGCTTTTCGGACCCAGCGATCAACGAAGTCAACTCGGCGAGAACGTGGTAATCGGAACACCAGCAGGGATCGAGCTTTGGAGCACCTGGGTCAGTGCGCTCAATTCCCCGGCAGCGTGCACCAACGTCGCGCGACAACGACCCTGGCCACCGTATCCTGGCTTTGACGTCGCGTTCGGGACTGCCTGGCCGACGCCGGCCAAGACATACGCCGTAGATGCCGAGGCGCTGCAAGCTGCCGCTCGCAAGGCGGACCGACGCGAACGCGCATACGCCGTCGCGAACCTCTATCTCGCGCCGATGCAGCAGATTGAGAAGCTCGACGCCAAACCTGCTGTGGCGATCTGCGTAGTGCCAGACGAGGTGTACCAGAATTGCCGGCCAAAGTCCTCAGTAAAGGAGATCAGTGACGTCCGCCGGAGCGCCGACCAGCGCGAATTTCTCCGCGATGTCCTTAAAGATCATCAGGTCGGGCAGGGGCGGATGTTCGATGATCAAGACTCAGGATTGGGGGAGGCGCCCCGCGGGCTTGAGCAATATGGACTATCTCCCGATTTCAGGCGCCAGCTAAAGGCACGCATGATGGCGCACGAGCTTCCCGTCCAGATCATCTTAGAGTCCACGCTCAAGATCACGGAACAAGTGCGCTTCGGACAGCCCGGTACCAACCCCCTTTCCGATCGGCTGTGGAACCTCGGCACGGCCTTGTTCTACAAGATGGGCCTCAAGCCATGGAAGACACCGTGGGCACGTGACGGGGTGTGCTACATCGGGTTGGCGTATCGAAGAGTCGACCGCGGCAAGGGCACTGCGTGTTGTGCGGCTCAGATGTTCCTCGATAGCGGAGATGGCATCGTCTTCGTAGGTGAATTCGGCCCCTGGTACTCAGAAGAGCGCAATGAGTTTCACTTGACTGCGACCGCTGCTGAAAAACTTCTGCGCGGCACGCTTGAGACTTACCGGCAGCAGGATGGTCGACCCTTGAGGGAGATCTTCCTGCACGCAAGGTCAGGCATCAATCACACCGAATACGCTGGGCTTCTCAAAGCCTGCCCTCCGGGCGTTCGGCTCGTAGGCATCCGGGTGTGTCAAGACCGGCATGGCCCACGGCTTTACCACTACGACGCCCATCCAGAGGTCTCTCGCCGCGGAATGCATCCCGTGCTTCGCGGAATTCTTTGGCAGCGGACCAAGCGGCACGGTTTGCTCTTCACGACGGGGTTCAAGCCGCGTATCGCCACGTACGACGGTTGGGAAGTTCCCGTTCCCCTCTCCGTTACGGTTCAGCACGGCGACGCGGAGCTCCTCCAGGTCGCACGCGACATTTTGGGACTCACTAAGCTCAACTACAACGCCTGCCAGCCGGGTGAGAGCCAGCCGATCACGGTCAAATACTCCGACCGAGTGGGGGAGATTCTTCTTGCAAACCCCGATCTCCCGCAGCACGACTGGCGGCACAATTTCAAGTACTACGTGTAACACTTCCCCGCGGCAGACCAAAGATGGCGTACCGCGCCGGCACCAGAGCGCCAATCCGGCGGCAAGAGACT
>JAEHJW020007394.1_pt1 | contig 17927 bp, 23 predicted proteins | sample 9271431 | NCBI WGS metagenome assembly JAEHJW02 | reverse complement strand
TCCGATCTTACCTGCTTCCCTACAGCCAGTTTTCAGTTACGGCTACATCGATAGCATATTACATGGCTAAATCCATCCCGTGGGTAGGCGACTGGATTTCCAGGCTTATCTTTGCAGGGGCGTATCCGTCCGATGCAATGGTGCCGCGCTTCTTCTTCTTCCACGTGATGCTGATACCTTCGATCATAGGGGGGCTTATTGGCCTGCATATGCTGCTGCTGATAAAGCAGAAACACACGGAACCGCGCACAAATATCGGCAGGCCTGAGGCTGAGGGGGGCAAAAGGCTGATAGGCATACCTATCTGGCCGGAACAGGCCATTATAAGCCTGTCTTTTTTCCTGTTCCTGCTGTTTGCGCTTGCGGTCCTGGCCACTTATGTGCCGATAAACCCAATAGAGGTTTACGGCGCGCCCCATCCGGGCACGCCGGTTATGAGGCCGGACTGGTACTTCCTTTGGGTGTACGGCTTTCTGAAGCTGATACCGGGCGACCTGTCCGTTACAATATTCGGTGGCAAGATAACCCCGGAGACTATCGGGGGCGTGATATTCCCTGGAGTGATTTTTATCATTGCTGCGCTTATACCGTTTCTTGACAGGTTCAAAGAGATGCAGAACTATAACGCCAACCCGGCTGAAAGGCCTTTTATGACCGCGCTTGGCCTGGGCGGGGCGGCCTTTCTTATAATGACGGCCGTGGCAGGCTATATAGACGTTCTGCATATAACCCCGAAGGCAATGCTTATTTACACGGTTATAGTGACGTTGGCGGTGTTTGGCGGCATCTACGCCGTGTTGTCCGTTCGCAAAAAGAAAAGCGGGGCTTAAGGAGACTTTCGCAAAAAGGCACCGGTTGTACCGGCCTTTTTGAATCTGGCAGGGCAGGTTACGTTTTTTCCAGTCCCATTGCCAGGGCAGTCAGGCAGGCCTCTATCCTGCTGGAGCAGCCAAGCTTTCTGTAAAGGTTATCAAGGTGGGTATTTACCGTGCCGGGGCTTACACCCATCACCCCGGCTATTTCCTTGTTTGTCAGCCCTTTAACAAGATAAACCAGAACTTCCGTTTCCTTTGGCGTTAGGCTTTCGTGTGTATTGCGGCTGCCAGCCAATACAATCACCAGTGCGCCGCCCGGCAGCCTGGTAAGTTCCATATCCAGTCCGTTCAGGCACAGCTTCTGGAAGAACGCGCCAGCCCTGGCAAAGTCCACCACATGGCTTAAATCCAGGCCCAGCGAGGCCAGCAGCTGCCTTGCGACGCCGTTCATTTGTGGCCGGCCGGACTTTTCCACATATATACAGGGCCTCTCTTCCCAGAACAGGCGAAGCGAATCAGCCAGATGCGCCAGGTCTGCCGCGAAATCGTTCCTGCCGGTTTCAAAGACGTTAGTTGCCAAAATGCCTCCATCGGGATAACAGCCATAAATAGGGATAAGTGAATCTTATCAAAAATTGCGGCCCTGCGTAACCCCCCTTAAGTACCGTTTTAAATTACAATCCGGCCCTTTTATTAGCAAAAAAAGTCAAAACATGACATGAACTTCATGACATATGTCATATGGACGATGTCATGGTGCCCCGTTTTATCCTACAAGCGTGGTTGATGACGGATTCATAAGGTGGGCAGGAAAGAGGGCGGGAAAGACCCGGTGCCGGATAGAAAGGTCTTTCCAATGCCTGCCCCTTGAAAATGACGAAATATGCATCGGCTGCTACCAGATGGAACTGAGGGCCATGGATGACGGCACTGAAGGAGCCCTTGGAAGAGAAGATATGAAAGGAGATTCTGAATGAGCAGGGACCCTAATGAATTGGTTGAGCCGGTACGCCAGCGGCTTGAAACATTACGGGCGGACGCGGCGCGCGAGGGGATTGATTTTATCATCACCTATACCATGCGCACCGATGCCGAACAGCACGCGCTTTTTGCACAAGGCAGGAAGGGGCTGAACGAGGTTAACCGGCTGCGCACGTATGCCGGGCTGGCGCCGATAAAGCAAAGTGAAAACAGGGTTGTGACGAAGCTGTTTAAAAGCGTACACCAGTTTGGGTGCGCCTTTGACATTGCCATTGTAAAAGACGGGAAACCGGATTGGGCGGACACCGCATCATACGAAAAACTGGGGGAGTTGGGCGAGTCCATTGGCCTCAGGTGGGGTGGACGCTTCAAATTCCGGGACCTCTGCCATTTCGAGTACACGGGCGGGCTTGCAATTGCCCAGCTTGAAAAAGGGGAAAGGCCAACGGCGTGAAAAATTTGAGACTTGAAATCCCGGATTTGATATTGGAGAAGCAAGAATGGTTGGCCCGTTAAGCCCGCAGATAGTGCAGGCCCTGATCAACGCAGGCGGCGGACTTTTAATAGCCCTGGTTATTCTGTTTGGCCTTTACCGCCTTGCAAACAGGTTTGGCGGCCGGTTCATCGCTGCGCAGCAGGCGCAGGCCGAGGCGCTTGGGGCCCAGGCACAGTCCCTGGCAAGGCAGGCCGTAAGCATGGAAGACCTTAAGGAATGCATAAACAGCCTTATCAGTCGCGACAACTCGGAACACAGGGAGATGCTGGTACTCCTTAAATACATAGCACAGCAGCACAGGGACCTTACAGCAAGAAAGTTTTGCGAGAGTCTGCATTCAAAGGGGGAATGAGATGAGTTCGATTTCGGGTGAAAAGAACAAAATTATACGGTCTGCATTGCTTGGCCTGCTGAGGACCGAGTACCCGGGGAGCCTGGATTTGAAGGTGCTCAGCTTTTCCCTCGACAGCCTGGGGTTTCCAATGCCGGAGGCAACACTTAAGGCGCACCTGAAGTACCTTTCAGAGAAGGGCCTTGTGAAGCTTGCGGCCAGGAAGGGTTACGGGTTCAGGTTCGTATATGCCTCGCTTACGGCGAGGGGATGGGACCTGCTGGACGGCAACGTCACCGAAGACGGTGTATCCATTCCGAAAAGCCACGGCTTTTTGGAACCAGGGGAGGGAAGCGGCGGTGCCAGCGAAAACGGGCGTTAAGCCGGACGGGTTTGAGATGAAGCTGGTGAAGGACCTCCTTAAGCACAAGAAGCGCTACGAGAGGTATTTCAAGGAAAAGGGGCCGCAAGGTGAGCCGGACCATCATGCCCTGTCCGCCTACACATCGGTCATCAAAACTGCGGCTGTGATTTACAGGCAGATGAAGAGCGAAGGCAAGTCCGGCGAAGCCGAACTCAAGGCAATTGCAAGGGACATACTGGAAAACGATTATGGCGCAAACCGCAATTAACCACATACTTCTGCCTTATCAGAAAAGGTGGGTTGAAGACATAAGCCCCATGAAGATATGGCTTGCCGCAAGGCAGACAGGGAAGTCCTTTACCCTGGCCCTGGAGGCTGTGATGGAAGCGCTGGAAAAGAAGCGTTCCACCAGCCTCATTCTCTCGGCCTCGGAAAGGCAGTCCAGAGAGGTAATGGAAAAGGTGCATACCCATCTGCGCTACTTCGGCGTGAGGTCCGAGGACGTTATATCCACCGAGGGCACACGTGAGGAAGCGCGCCTTCCAAACGGCTCCAGAATAATAAGCCTGCCGGCGAACCCGGACACGGTGCGCGGCTTTTCGGGCAACGTGTTCCTGGACGAATTCGCCTTTCACACCAGCACAGAGGAGATTTGGCGCGCTATGTACCCTGCCGTAACCAGGGGGTTCAGGGTGCGCATCTCTTCCACGCCTAAAGGCAAAAGGAACCTTTTCCATACCCTCTGGGACCGCGCTGAAGGTTTTTCCAGACACATTACCACCATCCACGACGCTATCAATGACGGACTGAACATAGACATTCAAAGGCTCAGGGCCGGGATATTCGACCCGTCATCATGGGCCCAGGAATACGAATGCCAGTTCCTGGACGAGACTTCGGCATTTATTACCTATGAAATGATAACGGCATGCGAGGATGCGGGAGCTAAAAAGGAATTGATCAGCCTCTCCCATCCCTCACCGCACATGGGGGAGGGTGATTTTTACCTTGGCATGGACTTGGCGCGGAAAAATGACCTTACGGTCTTCTGGTTGTGGGAGAAGATAGGCGATGTATTCTGGACGCGCATGGTTAAGGAGATGGGCAATGCGCCATTTGCCGCCCAGAGAGACTATCTTTACGCGCTTATGGACGGCTCCTTAGGGATAAGAGTGCGAAGGGCCTGCATAGATTCATCCGGGATGGGCGCGCAGCTTGCCGAGGAGGCGGTGCACAGTTTCGGGGCCCTGGTTGAAGCGGTTGTGTTTACCGCGAAGGTGAAGGAAGACCTGGCCGTGACGTTCCGCCGGAAATTCGAAGAGAAACAGGTGCGTATTCCTGTGGACGGGCTTGTCCGTGAGGATTTTCATTCGGTGCGCAAATTCATAACCGCGGCTGGAAATATCCGGTTTGACGGTGAGAGGACCGGGGCCGGCCATGCGGACCGGTTCTGGGCGGCCGCACTGGGCCTGTACGCGGCTGTTTCCGGCCCTGGCGCAAACCAGGCAATAGAATTCGAGGCGCGCAGCAAAAAACCGCGTGATTTCGCCGCGATGGGAGGATTCTGAATAAATGCCTGAAAAAAATGTCACAACTCCGGAAAATGTAGCGCAAATTATTGAGGACGCGCAGGAGCAGCCAAAAAATTATCCGGCAGCCGGTAAAAAACCAATACTGGATGAAATATCCAGCGCGGTATCCGACCCCTTCTGGGCCTACTATACGGGCCAGGTGCTTCTTAACCCGGACAAGACGCTGCGCACCGAGGGCGGGGGCAGGGCGGTGGAGATATTTGAGGACCTGGAAAGGGACCCTCAGGTGCGCTCCAACCTGCAAACCCGCAGGCTGGCGGTGGTTGGCAAGGAGTGGCATGTGGAGCCGGCCACAGACAGTGCCCAGGACTCAAAGGTTGCCGGTTTTGTTACCGGCGTGCTTTTGAACTTTGATTTCGATTCGGCGCGTTTCAACCTTTTGCAGGGCATACTGCTTGGCTACAAGACGGCCGAGATCATGTGGGAGTATTCCGAAGGGGACGTTTGGATCAGGGAGATGATCGCCCGCCCGTCCAGGCGGTTTGCCTTTGGGCTGAAGCGCGAACTGCGCCTGCTTACCAGGGACAACATGGTTGAAGGCCTGCCAGTCCCCCCACGCAAGTTCCAGCTTTTCATCTACGGCGGCCAGAACGGCTCACCCTATGGGGATGGGCTTGGCAGTTCGCTCTACTGGCCGGTGTGGTTCAAGAAAAACGCCATCAAGTTCTGGATGATATTTTCCGAGAAATTCGGCTCGCCAACGGTAATCGGCAAATATCCGCCCGGCACCCCCAAAGAACAGCAGGACGCCCTTCTTGCAGCGCTGGATGCCATCCAGCAGGAGACCGCCATCAAGATACCAGACACGATGCAGGTGGCCTTCCTGGAGGCGTCGCGCACCGGCGGCCTGGGCAACTATGAAAACCTGTGCGCCTTTATGAACCAGGAGATCACAAAGGCCATCATGGGGCAGACGTTAACCACTGAGATGGGAAGCACCGGCGGGCGCACCGGTGGTTCTTACGCGGCCAGCAGAACGCATAACGATATCCGCCAGGAGTATACAAAAGCTGATGCGGACGTTCTGTGTAACGCATTAAACGGACAGATGATCAAGTGGTTGGTGGATTACAACTTCCCAGGTGTAAAGCGCTATCCAAGGCTGTGGATAAGGACGGAAGGCGAAACGGACTTAAAGACCCTGGCGGAACGCGACCAGATACTTCTTGGCATGGGCCTGCCCATTTCGCAGAAATACGCATACGGCACATACGGCATTACCCAGCCCTCCGTGGGCGAGGCATTGCTTAGGAAAGGAGATTGATATGCGCATAGCAGTTTTCAAAACAGGTACGCACACGGACGCGCAAGGCAACACACGGACATGGACAAACAGCGACATGGACGCAATCGCCGCCAAGTACAATCCGGCGGAGCACGAGGCCCCTGTAGTAATCGGCCACCCAAGGGAAAACGCCCCGGCCTACGGCTGGGTTGAAGGGCTTTCAAACGACGGCGGCACGCTGTGGGCAGAGATAAAACCCACGGTGGAGCAGTTTACGGACTGGCTTAGGCAGGGGCTTTTCAAGAAGCGCTCGATCTCGCTGTATCCGGATTTGACGCTGCGGCATATCGGGTTTCTGGGTGCAACGCCCCCTGCAGTAAAGGGCCTGCCGGATTTCGCTTTTAAAGATAACGGGAGTGTTCTGGAGTTTCAGGACTTGCCGGACTTGCCGGACTTGCCGGACGGGCCTTGCCCGTCCAGGAGAACGAAAGGAGGAAGTATGAACTTCTGGGAAGGTCTCAAGGAGAAGCTGGCCCAAACGGGCATGAGCTTCAGGGAGCTCTTCGGCTCGGACACCCCTCCGGTGCTTTACACGGAGGACGATGTGCGGCTGGAGAGAAAGAAGGCGGAGGATGCAGCCAGGGAAAAGACGGCCGCCGATTTTGCCGAAAGGGAAAGGACGCTTGCGTCCTGGGAAGACAGGCTCAGGGCGATGGAGGCCCAGGGAAGGATGAAGTCCGTTGCGGAATTTATCGAGGGGCTCAAGCAGAAAGGCACCCTGCCGCCGGCCATGGAGAGGATGGGGATGGGCATAACCAGCTTCATGCAGGCCGTGGCAGGCTTAGATGCTGTTTATGAATTCTCCGCAGACAAGACCAAAAAAGAAACTCCGCTGGAATTCATGAAGGCGTTTCTTTGCAGCCTGCCTGCCTCCATAAACTTCGGCGAGGTTGCCGAAAGCGACGGCAGCGATGAAGACAGCGTGGAGGAGAAACGGGACCGCATGATCCGGCAGCACATGAAGGACAATGGCGTGAACTACAAGGAAGCTGTGCTGGCAGTGTCCAAGGAGAGGCCGGACCTCTTCGGAAAGGAGAAATAACCGATGGCAATGGGAGCAACAAAAGGAATCAGCAAAGACGTAAAGGCATCCTCTGCCGTTGTGCAGTACACCATAGCAACGCCCGGTGCGGACGACGACACGTATTCCACCGCATCCGCGGCCACAAACCCGCTGGTGGGCGTGTTCCAGGCCGCGCTCAGTTCCACTGACCAGGCGGAGGGCCAGTATGTGGAGGTGATGGTGACAGGCATCTCTTATCTGGTGCTGGGAGCCGGAGGCTGCACGAGGGGCAACAAGCTTACCTCAGATGCAAACGGCAACGGAGTTGTTGCCGCTGTTGGAAACCAGGCCATAGGGATTGCGCTTAAAAGCGGTGTGCAGGGAGATGTAATCCCGGTGTTGCTGGCCCCCGCTACTGCGTAGCAGGATTTCAAATATTCGATTTGCAGTTCCAAATTCAGACCGAAAGGAGAATTAATATATGCCGCCTGTAGGGCAGTTGCATGTAGATGCGATACTTACAAACCTGTCGCGCCAGTATAAAAATGAGGAGATGATCTGGGACAAGGTGATGCCGATTCTGCCGGTAGGCAAAAGAAGCGATCTCTACTTTACCTACAACAAGGCCGACGCGTTCACCCTTGGCGACGACAAGATCGGAGCCACCGGCCTTGCAAACGAGATGGACTGGGGGGTGCAGACAGACAACTACTCCGTTACGGACCACGCCTTTGGCGACTGGCTTGCCCAGGCCGCAATAGACAACGCCGACAACCCGCTTCAGCCGGAAGTGGACACCAACAACTACCTTAACCTGCTTCTGGACATAGCCCAGGAAAACAGGGTTGCAAACGTTGTCTTCAACACGTCCAGTTACGCGGCTTCAAACCAGAAAACGCTGTCCGGGACAGCCCAGTGGGGCGGCGGCTCGGATGACCCCATCGGTGACATCCTTACCGCAATAGAGTCCTGCTACCAGAGGGCAAATGCGTTAGTGCTTGGCGTTGCCACATGGACGGTGCTGCGGAAGCATCCGAAGATCATCGACGCCGTAAAGGCCATACCCGGGGGCATATGGCGCGGCGGGATGATTGGCGCAAGCGAGCTCGCGGCGCTCTTTGAGGTTAACCAGGTGCTGATCGGGCGTTCAAGATATAACGCCTCAAGGATGGGGCAAACCGCTTCATACGCAAGGCTGTGGGGCCCGCATGCCGCCGCCCTTTATGTGGAGCCCAAGCCAGGACTGAGGAGCATCACCTTCGGGGCAACCTTCAGCGAGATGCAGCGGCAGACGCAGAGGGACTTTGACCCGAAGCGCGGCGTTAAAGGCAGCCACTATTTCAAGGTGGCCTGGAACTCCGCGGAGAAGGTTATCGCCAACGATTGCGGCTACTTTATCCAGAACGCCGTGAATTACAGCGTGTAAATAACTGATGGCCCGGCCGGACAGTCCTGAAAACCATGGCTGTCCGGCCGGTCTGAAAGGAGATGTTATGCCTAAATTCATTGTAAAGGCCACAACTATTGTGCACGCCCGCAAGGGCGACAAAGCGTCCGTTGAATACAAGCCCGGGCAGGAGATCGAGCTTACAGAGGATGAAGCCGGATTGCTGAAACACAATCTGGAAAGTGCCGGGAAGGGAAATATAACCGGAAGGCCCGAAACGGCGGACAAAAAGAGATGAGCTATTCCCAGTTTTCAGACATTCAGAACCTTGTGCCGGATGACGTGCTTGTGCAGCTTACAGACGATGCCGGCACTGGCTCTGTTAACCAGGCGGTCGTATCGGACTGCATAGCCGAGGCCGACAACCTTATAAACGCATGGTGCGGCGCGAGGTATCAAATCCCGTTTAATCCGGTCCCGGCAGTTATCACTTATATTTCAGTTGCCATTGCCGCGCACAGGCTCTTTGGCAGGAGGCTGGAGAAGATACCCGATGCCCACGAAAACCGGTACAAGGAAGCCCAGGCGCTGCTTGCGGGCATATCTACCGGGAAAATATCCCTGGGGGTGCAGCCCCAGCCCGCCGTTATCGAGGAGCCGGCTACATCCACGGCCGACAAGAACACAAGGACGTTTACAACTGTTGGCACCAATGTGGACCCGGCGGCAAGCACAAACCCCAACAGCATCGATCTGGACAATTACTGATGGCATGCAATTTCAAATATCAAATCGCAAATTTGGAATTTGCTGAGGTTGAGCTGGCGTTATGACATTTCAGGACATTGAAAATGCGATACTCGCCGTCCTGCAGGGGCTTTCCGTCTTCAAAGTAGTCAAGACCTATGCCGGGGAGGCATCGGGGGAAATAGAGCAGCTCCCAATCCAGTTCCCTTCCGCATTCGTGGTGTACAGCGGGTCCAAATACGAATGGGTGGACACGAAGACCGGGATGGAGACGGCCTCTTTTAACGTGCTTGTTTGCGCCAGGAGCGCAAGGACCATTATGGGCGGCATCAATGAGGACGTGCGCGAGAACGCGGCAACTGGCGCCTATGCGCTTGTGAATGCTGTGGTGCCCGCCCTGGCGTGGAAGGAACTGGGGCTGGCCCTGTCGGTGCCAGTGAAGCCGCTGGGCATCCGCCTGCTGGCCTCAACGAAGACAACTGTGATTTACGCCATTGAACTGGAGGCCGCATTTGACAGGGATTATTCGTAGAGATTTCCAAACCATATCAAAAAAAGGAGGCAGCCTTGAAGAACTGGAAGACAACTTTAATTGGCGCAATAACGGGCGGGATTGTGGCAATAGCGCCGGTTCTGCAATCGGGGCATATCGTGCTGGCCAGGGCGGTCACGGGCTTTTTAATCGCTGCGCTTGGGTATCTGGCCAAGGACCACGACGTAAGCGGTACAGGGGCTTAACGGATTTCAATCTCAAAATTACGGAAATTCAAATAACAACATAAGGAGGAATGCGTAATGACTATGTTGGGCATTATCAGTTTGGTTGAGGGCGCTATTCCGCAGCTTGTGAAGCTTGCAGAGGGGCTTTTTCATTGGAAATCGGAATCCGGCGCGGAAAAGAAACAGTTTGTGACCGGCTCGCTTAAGGGCGTGGTGGACCAGATTGACCTGAACTCCCAGGGCGGGCAGAAAAGCACCTGGGACAAGCTTGCGCCGGTTGTCAGCGACATTATTGACGAGACGGCAGGAATTATATTTCCGCCAGCTACGCCGGCGGCCTCAGTTCCGGACCAGGCCAGGCCGGCTAACTAGGAAGCGTTTTTACCCCGCATCCCCGCAATAGCCTGAACCGGAGAGGCGGGGCAAGGGCACTGCAAAAACATTCAGTATTCCGGTGCTAATTATGACTACTAAAAGGAGGTCTTATGAAAACTTTTTTAGCGACGATATCAGGCCTGCTTATATTGACCGGCCTTGCATTTGCCGGTGTGCTGTCCGCCCCTACAATTCCGGTGGACCAGTCCCAGCAACTGCATAACGGCGCATGGCTGCGGCTGCCAACGGCGGTGCCCCCCTCCGGCTCTGTTACCATTGGGCCGTTTAACGCCGCCGGCCAGACAAGCGCGCCCGCATTGGATATGGGGTTTCCTGTAGGATACGGCAAATGCACCTTCACTCAGGTAAACGGCGCGGCGCAGAGGGTGTTTATTCTTCAGGGGTCTTCCGTGTCGAATTCCAGCGGTTTTACAAATGACATATCGCACACGGTAAGCGCGGACCAGAGCACGTGGGGTTTTTTCTTTTCAGGCGACCCGAACCGCTGGTGGCAGGGGCGATGCGACAGCGGGTGCGGAGTTGGCAACGAGATAACCGTCCAATGCACATTTGGCGGAATGGGCCAATAAAAGGAGGTCTTTAAGTGTCCGTAACCGGTGTAGAACTAAAGGCGGCAGTTAAGCGTGCAACCACATGGGGTGCGGCCGCGGCCTGCGGGGCAAATAGCGGTGTGCTCATAAAGCCGCACACGATAAAGAAAAAAAGAAACACAATCACAGACGATTCCATGGGCCTGTATTTTCCCCAGAACGCAGTGAACGCCGAAATAGATGTGTCGGGTGCTCTGCCAGCCTATCTAAGGTACGACTCTCTGGACCTGCTTATCGCGCTTGCAATGGGTTCAGTTCCGGGCGCACCGGTACAGCAGGGTGCAACTCCAGCATACGCGCAGAGCTTTATCATGGCGGCTAGCCTTGGCGGGCTTTTTGCAACATATATCCAGAACAATACCGTGAATATTGACGAGTACACAAGCATAAAGGTTAGCGGCTTCACGATCAAAGGCGACGTAGGCAAGCCGGTGGAGATAAGTTTTGACGTAATGGCATACGACCGTGTAACCAACTCCGCAGTGAATACCACCGGCACATTTGCAGGCGTTACCTACATGGAGACCGGCAACCGCGTCCTCTTCTCGCAAGGTGTTTACAGGATGAACAACCAGGGCGATGCCGCGCTGGCGTCCGCAAGTGTTATCTACCCATCCGGCTTCGAGCTTTCATTCAAACGGAAGATGAAAGGGCTTTATACCGTAGCCGGGTTTGTAAATATTGACGAGCCTTCCAGCGATGGATTTCCGGAAGTGAAGCTGAAGCTCACTTTTCCCCGATATACGGCAAACATACAGCAGATTTTTGCGGACTGGGACGCTACCCAGCAAAAAAAGATGGACATGACGTTTACCGGGGCCCAGATTGCAAGCCCATACAACAGGAGCTTTCAGATACAGCTGCCATGCCTTCAGATAACCAGTGCGGACCTGCCTTTGAAGCATGGGATCATGGAAGCTCCGATGGAGTTTGTGGCCCTTGGGTGCGCTGCTGCGCCAGCCGGCATGAACGGAGTTATCCAGCCCTTCCAGATAAACGTAATAAACCAGCAAGGCGCGAACGTATTGACTAGCTAGATTCATTCAGCTTCAGGACAGGAAATTTCAAAAAGGAGGATTAATGGACATATCTGCGCTTGCCCAGGACGATTACACGGTTGAGGTCCCTTTTATGGAGGACGCTTTTGTCACACTGCGTTATGTATCACGCGAAGAACTGCTTGCGGTTTACCGCAAGGCCCGCACTGTTTTTATAGACCAGGACCGTCGGAAGGCGGAGGAATATGATCCCATTCAGGCAGACGTTATTCTGGGGCGTGCCGCGGTGAGGGGCTGGCGGGGTATTACCATGGAAGGCAGGGATTATCCATATTCCCCTGAAAACTGCGACTTCCTGATGCGCAAATGGCACATGTTTGCGAAGTTTGTGAGCGGAAAATGCGCGGACATCCAGGCGCTGGTGCGCAGGGAGAGGGATGAAACGGTAAAAAACTAATTGAGCACATCCGTTGGCGCATGGACCATCCGGGTGTGCGGTGCGAAAACTGCAAGGACATAGAGCAGGTGGACGGCATTTTGGCCCCATGCCGGACGCCATCGAACTGCCCCGTCCCAGCTCTCTCTCAGGAGGCGGCAAGGCTTCTGGAGATGCGTCAAATGATGGTATCACTGAAGGGCCTGGCCAATCCCGAGGCCATTTTAAAGATGTACGGGGCAACGGCAGGCGATTTAAAAATGCTGGCAAGGGTTGAGGATATGTTGAATCTGAAGGGCACGGAGGACAAATAAAGTGGCGGAAGTAAGGATCGGGAAGAGACCGGCAGCATCTGATCCGGCGGAAAGCCGGGCCTCAGACGGGCTTGCATCCAGCGTAAACGATTGCATTAAGTCATTTCAAGCCATTGCCAGTTCCGCAGGCAATCTGGCAGCTCCTCTTAACAGCATGATTAACGGAAGATTGTCCGCACAGATACCCGCAGGGCAAATGGACATACAATTGCAGGCCGGTATCGGAAACGAAAAGATGCCAATCTCTTCCGGTATAGCAGCAATCGGTGGCCAGTTGGCCGCCATGAGTACTGGCTCCGATTACATCATAGATTTTTATGGCCGGGGTTCAGAGCAGATGCCCATCTTCGAAAAGATACAGTCCATTCAGGACGAAATAGACGCCGCGTTTGCTGACCCCATTGTGCAGAATATCGATTTCCAGGCGGGCACCGGCAGGGGAGGGCGGCGCGGGCAAAAGGGCCACAGTATATCTTCCGGCATCTCCACAACCCAATCACTTATATCCGGCTACGTGGAGGCGATGGGTAACCTGGCGTTCGACCGCTCCATCGGGGCCTCGGACGATTTGTCCCAATACGGCGTAAGCGCTTATCAGGCCCAGGTGACTGCTTATCAGCGGCTCCTTGGCATTGGCGGCGGAGGGGCTTCATTTTCGCCTGGCGGCCCATCAAGCGCCGGCACAGGCGGCGTGAATATAATTATCGAGAACATCACGATTAACGGGGCGGACACAAGCGATCCGGTGGACTTGGCCACAAAGTTCGATGAGGCTATCTCGGACAAGATAAAGCGCGGCACAAGTGAAATTCCGCCAGCGCTGAAGGCGGCGGGGTTATAATGTCCATACTTCTTTCCTGCTATACCAATATTCTTGAGACATCCACAGTCACTCTTTCGCAGGGCTACGCGGATGCCAACTATCCGCTTTACCGCCTTTACGATCGCGACATAGGAAGGATGTTCCAGTCCGCCGCGGCCTCCGTTCTGGAGGTGAAGATAGACCAGGGTGCAGGCGTTTTAAACCCCGTGGATACGGTGTTCATACCGGCGGGCCATAACCTGGGCGGGACGCTGATGGCGCTTAATTATTCCGATGACGACGTGAATTACTTTACCGGCGCATCCTGGACGCAGCCGGACAACTACCTTATAGTCCAGAGTTTCGGGAGCATGGCGCACCGTTACTGGCGATTAAATATTTCAGCCATGCCGATGCCCGGCCAGTTAGCCGAGCTGTTTCTCACATCTACTTACATATGGGAGCGGATGCCGGTTCGCCCAGGCGGGCCGTTTGATGATGTTTTCAATGTACAGGCTGAAACCAGCGGATATGGCCGTGACCGCTTTCTTGTCCACGGCCCATCAAAGAGGCAAAGGGTGTATCGCGTGCAAAACGCAAGCGCACAGCAGTACGCAAGCATCAAGGCGCTGTGGGGCGCATGGGCCGGGGCAAAACCATTTTGGCTGTGCGACCAGGATGGCAACTGGATATATGGGAAGTTAAGAAAGCCGCTTAACCTGAAAGAGGATGGCTACAGCAGATACAGCTTTGATTTCGATTTTGAGGAAGTGGTCCCTTAAACAAGAATTCCAATCAGGCAATTCAATTCGCCATCGGCGATTCAAAAAGGAGGATTTTTTATATGGGCCGGATAAAAGACAGCGTTAGGATAAAAGGGCTTTTCAGGGTTGAAAAGTTTGCCGCGGGGACGGACCCGTTAAAGGATTTGCCGGATGAGACAATTGAGTGCGAGAACATGGGGCTGACAACAGGCCTAACCGAGATGCTGAAGCTTTTTACCGGCGCGGGCGGGACGGCATTCAATAATACAAACGCGGAAGTGGGGGTTGGGGATAATAACATTGCCCCCGCCGCAAGCCAGACGGACCTCCAGGCGTCAACCAATAAAACTTATGTCGGCATGGCAGGCGGCTACCCCACGGCGCCATCAAGCGCATCCGTGCAGTTTCAGGCGTCGTTTGGCAGTTCGTCGGCCAATTACGCCTGGAATGAGATAGTGGTCAAAAACTCTTCAAGCGGCATATGCCTTAACCGTACCACCAATGGCGGCAACGGATGGGGCACAAAGGCCAGCGGCACCACATGGGTTGTTACTGTAACCTGGAGCTTGAGCTAGCTCCTGGCATGGCTGAATTTCCAATTTTGGATAACGAATTATCATGACCATCTTCGCCCCTGTAAACGGCACTCCTGAAACATTTACCGGAACGGCCAACACCGAACTGCACGCCTATAACCCGGCCTGGACTGAGCACCCCAGTTCAAATTGCACGGCAATCTGCACGGGTACTGGATATGGCGAGAGCAGTTGCCTTACCAATCTGGCCATCTACTATTACAACGTAACGTCCTTAAACGCGGATTACCAGGTGCAGGCTGATATCAAATGCGTCAGCATCCCAAACGGCACCCTCCCCTATATGGGGGGGCCTGCGCTCCGGGTTTCATCCAGCGCGTACACGATGTATTACGCGCGCTGGAACCTCAATGGCGGAGCAGGCCGTTGGGAGCTTGTCCGTACTGTAAATGGCCAGGATACCATTATAGGCACATACGCAGAAACCATATCGGCCGGCGCCTCCTATACCGTTTTGATTTCCGCAACCGGCGCAACTATAGCTCTGTCGGTCAACGGGATGCAGGTAATATCGGTTACGGATTCTGGCATTGCATCCGCCGGGTATCCCGGCATGTTCTGGCGCGCAAATGAAATTTCAGAGGCCACCAACTGGCAGGCCATCAGTTTGTCCAATCTTCAAAGCGCGCCGGATGCGGCTTCAGTAGGCGATACCGCCGCGGTTGCCGTATCTGTTCTAGGCGCGGACCAGGCAACCGGAACAGACGTGGCAACCGCCGGACAGCCCGCAGCCGGACCGGACGCGGCTGTGGGGGACGACTTGCAGGCTTCAATATCGGCGATAATCCCGGCACCCGATTCGGCCCAGGGCGGCGATTCCGTATCTATCGTAATCGCGGTAACCGCGGCTGATTCAGCCGTCTGCGCCGATGTTGCGTCTTTCGGTGAGGCGGCCCCTGCGGTTTCAGATTCGGCACAGACAACGGAAGCGGTATCTGTTTCCGCCGGAATCGAAGCCGATGATTGGGCGGCAGGTTCAGATACTGTAACGTTCCATACGCCGCCAGCCGTTTCACAGGCGCGGGACTCTTCCCGGATAAATCCCGTCTACCTCGTACAGGTAATCCTGAACGGCGGGGGGCCAACTCTATATTTCTCGGACCGCAATATTAACGTGACCGGTCAAATATATGAAGATTACCTCAAGGACTTGTCAGGCATAGGCAACCAGATACTAAGGGCCACAAGTGCCGGAAGGAACACAGATTTAACGCTAACATTCAAAAATGACAGGTTTCAGGCATATCCATATCTTATCCAGATAGGCGATACGTTTGCGTTCGAGGCAGCCATTTGCCGGATTTATGAGGTTTACCTGGATGCAAATGGTTCCCCTTCACAGCCGGTGCTGCTATTTAAAGGCGTTCTTGATCAACCAACGGAGATAGACGTGTTTGTATTCAAGTGCAAGGTTTCTATGATGCCTTTTTTCATGGACAAGCGATGGAAGCAGACGCTTGTCACGCTTACCAGTTTTCCAAATGCATACGAGGATACCGGCAAATACCTGCCAATCGTTTACGGCCAGGGTGTGCTTTTGCCTGCGCTGCGGACGGACTGGGGGGCAAGGACAACGCTGGCTTCCTCCGTAACGGCAAGCCAGGCCACGCTTGAGCTGTCGGATGCCTCGCGCTTCCCGTTGTCAGGCTCCGTCTGCATAGACCAGGAGACCATTTCATACACATCCATCTCCGGGAATTCACTTAACGGGATAACGCGCGGGGCCAACGGCACTGCGGCGCAGCCCCATGCCGCTGGCGCGGATGCATGGCAGTATCAAGCCGTTTACGACAGCATCATAGCCGCCCATCAGCTTTCGGAGATTACATATATATTTGCTGAGTACCAGGGGAAGCTGTGGCTTGTGAATTCCGGCATTACATCTTCAGTTGACGCAGACGGATTTACCCATCTTCAGTTTTCAGATGTGATATATGTAAACGGCGTGCTGGATTATATAGGGCTGGACAACACGCTTTCCATTACGGACCCGGGCCACAGACATGCCTCCGCGGCATCATGCAACTTCATACCGGATTACGCCACCTTGAGTTTTCCCTCCGGAGGGGCCTGGACGGGTGCGGCGGCAAGCGTTTACGATCAGGCCAGCAATACTGGCGCAAGCGCAAACTGGGCGGGGCAGGGGACGGCTACCATAACGGCGGATTTTCCGGCTTATGCCGGGGCCGCGCCTACGGCCGTTTATTTCTGCATTACGCACCAGTCTGGCGGCGGTTATGCGCCATCTGTTAGCGGGCATAGTTTGGACAACGGCGGCAGCACCGTAACCCAAAAAATAAACATAGGGACCAGCGTGCCTTCCTACGTCCAGCCCCAGAAGTATGCGGACGCCAGCAACTTTACCGGATGCTACTGGAACGTTTTCGAGATATGGCTTGAGATAGAGACCGGCACCACGGGGACCTCGGCAACCGGCATTTCCCAGACAGGCACTGTATCGAAGACGGGTACCGCCCTCCAGACGCATATGATCGAACGGCTGCACGCATTTGTAAGCGGATACCAGGACGACGCCAACGGCACGTATACGGGCATTCCCAATTCCGTAATCCAGGCCCCCGATGCCGTGATAAGGCACTTCCTTTGCGTAGCTTCAGGCGGAGTGTTCAATATGGCAAATGACATGGACTCGGCCTCGTTCACTTCAGCGGCAAGCGCCTATGCCGGATACACAAGCGGCGGGTACAAGATGGCGTTTGCAATAGACAGCGCCATAAAGCCTTCGGAGTTCATTCAGAAACTGGCCTTCGAGTGCAGAAGCGTGCTTACATACGATGCGGGCCTGTGGCATCTCACTCCCATCCCGGATACCGCTCCGGCACCCGTGCGGACGATAGACCGCAATGACCTTGCCGGCAAAAACGCCATGTTCAAATTCTCCAAAACGGACTGGAAGAACATCTGGAACGATATAACCGTAAGTTATGCAAGGCTGTATTCGCGGGTAAACCTGCATAACTCGGACTGGCTTGGTTCACTGGAGGTGTCCGACGCGTACTCCCAGGCCTTGTATGGATTGATGCCAAAGACAAACCTCCAGTTCGAGTGCATACGGGACCAGGCAACTGCCCAGGGCGTTCTTGACCATGTGCTTCTTGAGATGAAGGCCCCTCATCTGGTAGTGGAATTTACGGTTTTCTGGGAGAACTTCGATTTGACCGTTGGCCAGACTATTGCCATCTCCAATGCCCTGTGGGATGGCAAGCTCTTTTTCATCCAGCAGATCACCCGCAAGGACCAGATGACGGCAGATATAAAGGCGGTAGGATGGTGGTAGGCCATGTCTATA
>JAEHJW020004978.1_pt1 | contig 17932 bp, 14 predicted proteins | sample 9271431 | NCBI WGS metagenome assembly JAEHJW02 | reverse complement strand
TAGAGGTCTTCGTAATGCTGGCGATCTTTTAGATGAATATAACTCACACAAGTATTTTATCAATCACAATAAAGATCAGCGGTTAAAAGTTACAATGTATATATGCCAAAAAATATTATAAAGCCAGTGTCACCCTCCACATATAATCAACACTCAGTCTATTCTAGAATTGGCATAATCTGTTAATCTTGTGGCATTGGCGGGCGTTAGTCCGGAGTGCCTGGAAGGAGTGTTTCAACATGGCAAAAGGAAAGCCAACCGACCCCGGCTTGCGAGCTGAGATCGTCAGTAAGATCCGTGACGAGGGCATGAGCGTGGCAGTAGCTTCGGCAACGTACGGCTTCAGCAGCAAGACTATCTACACGTGGCTGCGGGATGGCGTCGTCGACGGCAACCGCAACCTCATTTTGGAGAACAACCGGCTCAAAAAAGAGCTGGAGATAGCCTACCGGATCCTGGGCAGACTCACGGCTAAGACCGACCGCCCAAAAGACTAGCCGTCTTGGATGAGGTCGAGCCAAGATGGCGCAAGCAGTTTGCGGCCACGCTTGGTGTCAGTCGTACGCATTACTACCGCACGACAACCAAACAACAGGCCAAAGATGCGGTAGCCGTAGCCGCACTCCGTGCCGCTCATGCCGAGCATCCGTTCTACGGTGTGACACGGCTGGCCATTCATCTGGGTTGGAGCGAAGCCAAGGCCAGGCGCATCCGTAATTTGAGTGGCATTGTCGTCCCGACCGCCAGCAAGAAGTACCGGTACCGCAGAGGCGGCAAGCCGGAGATAGCAGCCCCAGCCAATGCGCTTCAGGCGTACGCTACATTCAAGGACGAGAGCAAACCGCAAGCTGGCATGGACTACAGCGGTATGACCAAGAGCGGTGCCTGGGCGCAGGACTTCACGTACCTCAAGTTTCATGGAGCGTGGTACTACCTAGCCGGTGTACTGGATCTCAAGACCCGGCAGATTGTCGGTTGGCGGCTGGGCAGCAGCCACAGCTCGGAGCTGACGTATGCCGCAGTATTGGATGCACTGAGCAAACACGAACCACCGGCGATCCTGCACAGCGACCAAGGGAGCGAATACCTGAGCTACAAGCACCAGGAACTATGCGACAGGCTGGAGGTACAACTCAGTGCCAGCGGTCGCGGCAAACCCTGGCAGAACGGTTTCATGGAACGTTGGTTCGGCGGGTTCAAGCTGGAAGTCGGCGACTACACCAAGCTCGAGGATATCTCCAGGCTGCACGAGGCCATTGCCTTACAGATCTTTTACTACAATACCAAGCGCATCCACACGGCATTAAGAATGAGTCCGGCAGCTTACGCTGCCAGCCTCATGCACCTACCGGCGCTCAAAAGAAAAGACAAAGTGTTGCAGAAAGTTAGAGGTTGACACAGATCCCATCTCGCTTACTACCCATCATCTGCATATGGGGTTCAATGATGAAGTACTTGCCCATGGCACTGGTTTTATTTATGAGAAGAACGGTCAGTTTTATTTGATTACAAATTGGCATGTTGTTACTGGCAAGCACCCAGAAACAGAAGAATATCTTTCTGACCACGCGGGTATACCCAATGTGGTCTGTACCTACTTTCGGGAAAAAGAAAATCCGGGTAATGGTCACAAGGAGATCATCAATTTATATTCGGATGGGGACATGCAAATGCCTATTTGGAAAGAGCACCCCGCGCATAAAAACAAAGTTGATGTTGTAGCTATACCAATACCCAAATCAATTGCATCAAAATATGAACTACATCCGATAAATAACATTGGCTTTGATTCTAGTTTTAAAGAAGAGGTTGCCGATGAAACATTTGTTATCGGTTTCCCTTTCGATGAACCAACATATCTTGGGTTGCCCATATGGAAAAAGGCGAGTATCTCTTCTGAACCAGATGTAAACATCAATCAGTTGCCCATGCTGTACATAGACACTGCTACGCGGCCAGGGCTGTCGGGCTCTCCTGTCATCATGCAAAGAATAGGGATACATGGCGTTGTCGGTGGCAAGGTAAGTAATGATACTTTGATTGGCAGAATAAGAAATTTTATAGGAATTTACTCTGGTAGAATTGGCGAGGATGAATTTAAGGCTCAGCTTGGTGTAGTTTGGAAAGCTAAGGTTATCGAAGAAATATTGGCCGAGTAATAGTACACCTACGATTGCATGGCAAGCTTTATTGTGCCGACGCGAGTTCGAGCGTTAAAGTAAGTTCCGATGACAGATCCGTCCTTTCTAAAGACAAGCCGGGCAGTTCCATCATGTGGCTGCATGTCAGCGTCTGCGATGGCGCTGAACGGCTGGTTGGTGTATGTATAAGTTAGCTGCGATGATTTGTCGTCGACCTCGAATATGCTTGCCATATACGAATAAGATTCGGAGCTGTCGGTTCCGGTACGTATATACACAATGATTTTTGTCCAGGTTTGCACTATCTCCAGACTCAATGGAATTTCGGTCTTGCCTTTATAGGAAGAAATCAGTTTGCCGTTGTAGCGCCCACTGAGATTTGTGATGGTATGCAGACCTATTAGACCTATCCATGACCAGCGCCAGATGAGTCGGTTATAAATGCTGAATAATACGCCGTAGATGAGACCAAAAGACGGCCCGGCGCTGACCCACGGTTGAAGCCCTGAGAACAGGTGCTGTATTACTGCTTTATTGGCAAGAGGCGTAAGTATGGCACTAAGGATACCGATAATTATATAAACCCTAAGACGATCGCTGTTTATGGTATACGGATGCATGCCTTTCATGACTCTGCAACCACTTCATCAACTAACCCGTTAATTACTTGCTTGGCATCGGCAACGGAAAAATTGCCCGGATCCGTGTGGAATAGTTTATGAATAGTGTCGACTGATAGAAATGAAGGTAAATCTGCAGTCAGTAGCCATTTAAGCACGTTTACCAATCGGCTATGGTGATCATCGACAAAGACGTCCTTGGGGGCGTTGAAAACCATACACTCGAGAAGGTACCCAGGGGCTTTATCTGGGTCAACACGTCCCGAAGCCGCCGCCCGGCGTCTGAGCTGTTTTACTTGGCGCACTGCTGGTTTAAAGTTGTCATTGGTTTCAGTATTCTTGTCGCTGCCATTGACCTTATGGACCTTAGGATAATTAACAATCGGCTGGCTTTTCTGTGGGTAAAGCCTCGTCCCCTCAACAAAACGTCCACGGGTCAAACTATCATATGCTGTATACAACCTGTGCTGGAGTGCCGGTACGACATCAGCGTCCACATAGCCATCAGACTTATTAACTCGGATTGCCTTATTCTTAGGTTTAACGCGATCCTGGCCGAAATAAGCCTGCAAAGCTTCAATTACATCCTTACGAAGGTGCGCCGCAGTGTAGGTAGCCGTTATGTGGTCGCGTTCATATGCAGCTTTGGCCGCTTCTGAGAGCAAGCTTTTATCCGGGTGCCAACTAGATTTCAGCATGACTACTATATCGACATCAGAATCGCCGCGGATGTTAGTATTATTGGCGTATGAACCCTGTAAAAATATTTCGATGTCACGAGCTTTCAAAGCTTGACTACGACCAAGGGCAACCTTAACTGCAGCATAAGTGCGAGCCATAGCGTCCTGTGTACCCGCTGCTGCCCAGTTTTCGCTGTCTTGTGCTGATATTGCCATGGCTGTTTCTTTATTAGTTAAATAATTGATCTTTTTATTACATTCAGACCCTATATATTATACCACGTATTAGCATTAGCAACACTAGATATGGAGAATAACCATAAGCGAATTACCCATATATAGCGTTTTGCAAAATGCTAACGGTATTGACAGCGTTTTACATCAGGGTGTATGGTAATTACAGTTGGCGGCAACGCCTACTATGATTCAGAGTAAAGGCGCTTCCCAAAGCGACCCGTGAATTGAAAAGGACACAAAGTCCGAACAAGACTTAAGTAAGTCGTATCAATTCATTAACGGGTCGCTCTTTGTTTTATAAGAGCAGCACCCATAACGACATGGAGGTGTTTGCTATGTCTGAAAATATTAAAAATTCATTAACTATAGTCGAGCTGCCGATTAGCCAGCTGAAAGGGTTTCCGGGCAATCCGCGGTCTTGGCCGGGAAAATCGGAAGCCGATCTCAGCGAAAGCCTAAAGAGGTTCGGCCAGGTAGATCCGGTGCTAATCGATCAAAACAACGTGGTGATTGGCGGTAACTTTAGGCTTCACGTCATGAAGAAGCTTGGCTATAAAACGATCAAGTGCGTCCGGTTGCGCCTAAGCGAAGACCAGGCTCGGGAGCTTAACCTACGCTTAAACAAAAACCAGGGCGAGTTCGACCTGGACTTACTCAAGGCTTTCGACATCAACCTTTTGCTTGACGTCGGGTTCGACGACACGGATTTGGGCGGCATTTGGAACGCTAGTCTGGAAATCGAAGATGATAACTTCGACGAGCAGAAAGCCGTAAAACAGGCCAAGACCACTAGCATTAAGCCGGGTGACATGTTTGCTCTTGGAAAGCATAGGATTATTTGTGGTGATGCCGGGGACCCAGCCGTCATAAAACGTCTGGTTGGCGACCTGAAGCCCAACATGCTCTACACCGATCCCGTCTACAATATTTCGCTCGACTATGACAAAGGTGTCGGCAACAAGGCCAGCTACGGCGGGAAAACTAAAGACGCCAAAACCGACACGGAATACGAGGCCTTCTTAAGTTCTGCGCTGTCCAACGCTCTATCGGTGATGGACAAAGACGCCCACGTTTTCATGTACTGCGACCAGACGTACATTGGCTTGTTGCAGGCACTCATGGCAAAGCACGGTCTGACCAATCGGCGGGTTTGCCTGTGGATCAAAAACGGCTTCAGCCCAGTGCCGGGTGTGGCTTTTAACAAGGCCTATGAGGCCTGCGTTTACGCCACCCGCGGCACGCCCTACCTGTCTGACGTTCACAACCTGACTGAAATACTAAATAAGGATGTTGCGCCGGGCAACCGTGCCATAGATGACATCGTCGACATCTTTGATATCTGGTTGGCTAAGCGCGAGGCCGGGCAGGATTATAAGCATCCGACCCAAAAGCCGCTGACTCTGCACGAAAAGCCGCTGAAGCGCTGTACCAAAATTGGCGACGTAGTACTGGATTATTACGGGGGGTCGGGATCCAGCCTTTTGTCTTGCGAGCAGATGAAACGGGTAGCGTTACTGTGCGAGATCGAGCCAGTCTTTTGTCAGGTAACAATTGACCGGTTTGAGGCATTGACGGGCCAGAAAGCGAGGCAGATATGAAAGCCGGACAAATAATGCGTTTGGGAGATCACCGCCTGGCCTGCGGCAGTGCCACCGACCCTGGACTTGTACAGCGTTTGGTTGGCTCTGACCACATCGCCATGTTGCTTTGCGATCCTCCTTACGGAATTTCTTACGTTGAAAGCAAACAAGGCATCGCTCAATTAGCTAAGCAAAAAGTCATCGCAAACGATGACATTACAGATGATGTAGCTTACCAGCAATTCACTAGTGATTGGCTGCAAGTTGTTAAGCCGTACCTGACCGCTAAGAACAGCGTTTACATTTTTAACAGCGACAAAATGCTGATACCAACCGTTCAGGCTCTGCGGGTGACAGGCGGCAAGTTTGCCCAGATGCTGATATGGGCCAAAACCCATGCGGTGCTGGGTCGCCTGGATTATCTGCCGCAACACGAGCTAGTGGTTTATGGCTGGTACGGCACGCACGCCTTTGGCAAATCTAAAGACAAAAGCATCTTGATTTACCCGAGGCCAAATAAAAGTAAACTGCATCCGACTATGAAACCAGTCGGTCTGCTACGCCGCCTGATTCTGAACAGTTCAAAAGTGGGCAACGTCGTCTATGACGGCTTCGGCGGATCGGGTAGTACGTTGATGGCTTGCGAACAAACCAAGCGCCAGTGCCTGATGGTCGAGCTGGATCCGGAATACTGCCAGACAATAATTACCCGCTGGCAAAAACTTACCGGCCGGGTAGCGGAGCTGGAGGATAGCCATGAAGACTGCTAAGCAAAAACAGCTGGTGCTGGAGCAGCTCAAGAAAACCCCGATTATCCAGGTGGCCACCGAAAAGGTCGGTATTGCCCGCTCCACTTTTTACCGCTGGAAGGCACAGGATCCCGACTTTGCAGTTGCGGTGGACGAGGCAGTAGATCAGGGTGTCAACCTGATGAACGAGTATGCCGAGTCAATGCTCATCAGCGCCATCAAAGATCGTAACCTAACGGCCGTGTTCTACTGGCTGAATCACCGACATCCGGCTTACGAAACCCGCGTCAAAGTTGACGGCAAAATTAAACACCAGACCGAAGAACTAACACCCGAGCAGGCTGAGGCGGTTGAACAAGCCTTGAAGCATGCCGGTCTACTAACAACTAACGTTAATAAGGAGAACGATAATGGAAAATAATGATTTAAATTTTGAACTACTAAAAAATAACAGCACGGTACGTAAACATCTGGCTGAAAAGAGCCACTTCTACTTCTTCCACTTGTATATGAACCAGTACGTGCAGTATTCGACGGCCGAGTTTCAAAAGGAGCTGTACCGGCTTACAGAAGATGACTCGATTCGGCACGCGGTGGTGGTCGCCTTTCGCGGATCCGGCAAGTCAACTATCATGACCGTGTCTTACCCGATATGGGCAGTGCTAGGACAACAGCAAAAGAAATTTGTGGTGATTCTCAGCCAGACCCAAACACAGGCTCGAATGCACCTGACCAATATCAAGCGTGAATTTGAATCTAACGAACTACTCCGAAAAGATTATGGACCGCTTGAGGAAGAATCAGACGAATGGGGAACGTCAGCCTTACTGCTTCCGCAATTCAATGCCCGCATTATTGCGGCATCGTCCGAGCAAAGTATCCGCGGGTTCCGGCACCGCGCTAATAGGCCGGATCTCATCATTGCTGACGACGTGGAAGATATGGGCAGTGTCAAAACTCGTGAAGGTCGTAATAAAACTTACGATTGGTTTACTGGAGAAGTACTGCCACTTGGCGACAGGAACACCAAGCTTATTACGGTTGGCAACTTGCTTCATGAAGATTCCCTACTGATGCGGCTTCGTGAAAAGATCGAGTCCAAGGAAATGGACGGTGTATTCAGGAAATACCCGTTAATCAGCAAGGGCAAAAGTCTTTGGCCAGGTAAGTATCATGATACTCAGAGCTTGCGGGATGAGGAAAGGCGCGTAGGCAACCGTATTGCCTGGCAACGCGAATACCTTCTAAATATTATTCCGGACGCCGAGCAGATTATTGATCCGAAATGGTTTCGCTACTATAAAGAACTTCCCGCAAAGACAGCAGCCAATCACTACCTGAATACGTTTGTATGTGTTGACCTAGCAATTTCCGAAAAGACCAGCGCTGACTGCACAGCCGTAGTGGTAATACACGTTTATGGCTACGAGACCAAAAACCGCAGCTACTACATTGATAGGCGCTACATAAACAAACGTATGTCATTTCAGCAGACATTGGAAACCGTTGAGGGGATTTATCGTGGGTTCGATACGACTCCAGAGAGCATCAAGCTGTTGGTTGAGAAAGTCGCCTACCAAGATGCTGCTATTCAGGTTTTCGAACTCAATGGCCTTTCGGTCAAGGGTGTGACTGTCAAAAGCGATAAACCCTCTCGTTTGTCAATTGCCAGCATGCTGTTCGAGCAAGGCCGTGTTTATTTCCCAGCAGACCGAAGCTGTGACGCCATCAAACAACAGCTGGTTGGTTTTGGTGTGGAGAAACACGATGATCTTGTCGACGCGGTGACCATGGGCTTGAACTATGTAAACACAAAAGTCGAGTACACATTGTCGCTAATGATAGTTAACCGTCACGGTCGAACGAAGAAATATTACGAAATCCGATACAAGGATTAAGCTAGCCTTTACATCTGTCGACAGGTATAATTTGATTTGTCTAGGTCACTGATAAGCGAACGCAGTCGCGTAGTTAAGCCATGGAATGGGCAGCTACGCGAAAAGTAGGCTTAACGGCTTATCTGTGACCTAGACAGTTACTAGCGTGGCTGTCCATTTTTATATAAGGCAGTCTCCGAGCTAACTAGGCCATGAGGAGGGGCTGTCGAAATGAAGAAAGAAAAAAGCGGTAACTGGTTTAAAAGACACAAAATCTTAACAGCTATAGCAGTCATAATCGTTGCCGCGATCTTGTATCACTGGCTCAAGCTGTGGGGTCTTGCCATACTAGCGGTAGCACAGTTTGCACTCTGGAAATATGTTGCATGGCCACAAAAAGCAAAAGTATGGGCCAGCTTGGGTCTATCGATCGTACTTATAATAATTGCCTCCGCTTGGAACAACTACAATTTGCCGCCAAAGATCAGTATTGATAACGCACTGGCCGATTCAATCGGCACAAGTAATAGCGTTTCAAATTATGACATTACGGGTAACATAACCAGCCAAAAGTCAGTAACGCTCACTATTGATGGCAAGCACATATCGCTAAACCCACACCACGATTTTTCGTACAAGACCAACTTGAATGTGGGGGATAATAACTTTACCCTTATCGCTACAAATGGCAGCGGCGAAGACAGAGAGGTACTGACCATACACCGTAATACTAAAGCTGAGGACGCTCAGGATGCGGCACAACAGGCGGCCGCAGACAAAGCGGCCAAGCAACAAGCCGCTGCTGATGCCGCTTCCCAAAAAGCAGCCCAACAGCAGAACGATGAGAACGCCATCAAGACAGCTGTTAAAAAGGACTTGGGCGGCAGTAATGATGTTGGCGGGAAATACTACCGCAGCATTGATGTTGAACCACAGGAAAACGGTGGTTATGGTGTATTTGTAGATTACAATGCTGATGAAGCAAGCAATAACAAAGATGACAAGGTCCTGTACACCGAAAAAGCTGAACAGCTTTACAAGACTATCTATTCGCAAACAGGCCAGGATATAAAAACTGCTTCAATCTCCGCTTACTTTGCCGGTACAGACCAGTATGGTAATAACTCCGACAAGCTGGTGTATAAAACGATACTGGATAAATCAGTAGCCGATAAAGTTAATTGGAAAGCCGACGATGCCACGCTACAAATTGACCTGCCAAACCTGTGGAGTGTTACCCAGGACTTCTTGCAGTAGACAGTGGAAACTACCGGTTACCTTTTGCCCGGTTGTGAGTTTTGCAAAGCATTTGGCAGTTCTCAATTGATGTCTCGCCGCCCTTACTCCATGCAGCGACGTGGTCGGCATCCATTTCTGATAAGCCCCAGATCTTATCTCTATTCGCATCATGCCCGATAGCACATAGAGGACAGTTTGATTCACCTTTGGCCTGAGCGGCTTCTGTTTGCTCTGCATATACTATCTTTTTTGTCGGGTCATCAAACACACGTACGTTCAGTAGCTTTGTGTCCTTTGAGCCGCCCAAAATATACTCAAACACGCCACGTCTGTCTTTAATATTATAATCGCCAAGCAGTTTATGAACCTCTTCAGAAACTTTTGCGGAATCATATGATTGGCTGCTAAAGGTTTCATATAATCTACCCCACTCTAGGCCTTTCATTTCACTCTCGACATCTGTAAACACGCTTGATATCCAGTCAATAATGGTACTGAAGTATGTTTTTAGTTCGTTAATATCGTGATCATGACGATGCTTACTCATGTAGTTATCTATTAAGCCATGACTAACCCAGTCAAGCGCACGCTCCAAGTATGCTTGGCGCTTAACATCTCCTGAGATATATGCCCCCCACTTTTGTACATTTGAATTCTGGCTGTTGCTAAACTCTTCTTTTGCGAGTGTCACAAATGGACCTGAATAGACTGCATTTAAAATCTCTTGCTTCGTCAGTTCAACGCCAGCAATATTGATAGTTTTGAACCAATCTTTAATTTCCGGCTCTTCACCTTCACAAATGTAAACAAGTAGCGGCGTATTCAATATTTTTTCGCGCTGCACATCTGCCATTCCGCTGTAATACTGCTCATTACCATTGCTATCCTTGATGGCGAATTTACCGGTCACAAACCGACCGAAGCTGGTAATACGTTGTTGGCCATCAAGAACTTCGAATCTATCGTCAGCTACCTTGTTGAAGTAAAGTACGCCAATTGGATAGCCTTTGAGGATAGAATCAACTACTGCAACATCTTTTTTCCCATCAGCATAAATGTAATTCCGCTGGTATTCTGGCTGAATGGTAAGTTTGCCGGACAGTCCAAACAAACCTTTGCCTTCAAGTTCATTGTATTCGAATCCGTCAACTATATCGCGAATAGTAAAGTTAGTTTTAAGATTCGCGATCATGCTAGCGCCCTTCTGTGTTTAATGAATATCCTTTGATACGCTGATTGAATCACTCTACCTTCTTTGTTGATAAAATAGTTTTTCTTGCCATCATTTCCGACCATGTTAGCATTTTCGTTTGTTTTTCCTCCACTAGATCCGGTTTTTGACCCGTCCTGCCTGACTTCCCAGTAACTATCATATTTCTTAGTATCCGGTACTTCGTCATGACAACCTCTCTGCGTTGCGCCTAGAATCTCAAACTGCTCGGGAGAATACTTGTCGAGAAAGCTGATAGGAACTCCCATTACTCCATCATAATCACTTGGTATAGCGTCAGTAAAGGGAACTTCAATTGCGTCATAATTATCGTAGCGTTCGTAAGCAGCTTTGCTCCCAAGTTTTTTATTAAACTTCTTATTATCCACCATAGTCATTAGGCTGAGTGGCTGGTGACGGCGTCCGTGGTCGAGGTTTGTAACCCAGATAGATGGTGAACGCAAATAAGTGACACCGTCAACAACTCGTATTGCCGTTTTTGGCTTGTCACTCAAGTCAGCATTTTTTGGAGCAATGAAAAGTATGTCTTGACTAAAGCTCATGGTACCGGCCCATAGTTTGTCTTCTTTAATAAGCGGAAAGACTTCTTTATACGTAATAGTATTTTTGTTGGCAATGATAACGAACTTCTTATTAAAATCGTAAAGTTGCTTAATATACTCACGGAATAGGCTGAACGGCGGGTTGGTAACAATTATGTCTGACCGCTTCAGCAGTTCTACGCATTCTGGGCTTCGGAAATCGCCATCACCCTCAAGCGGTGCCCATTCATTATTTTTGTTTGCCTTAAGTTGCTCGGCAATATCACTTAGATTAAACGCACCATCACCGTCCATATCGTGGACTTCATTGATAATAAATTTATTTGCCGTAACTTTGGGGCGACCTTTTGGCATACTGACTGTTTTGTCATCTCCAAATAGGCCTAGCTGTGTGTTGGCAATCGGTGAAGGTTTGTAGCTGGTAGTAATAAGTTGCTTTAAACCTAGTCTGTTGAAATTGAGTGCGAAATATCGGAAAAAATTGCTCTCAAACGGATCGTCACAGTTTGAATAGACGACTTTGCCACGGAATGTGTCTGGATCAAATTCTAGATATGCCTCGATTTCTTTCTGGATATCAGAGAATTGCGTATAAAACTCATCGTTTTTTGCGTTCTTTGCACCTGAGAGATGGGTGTTTGCCATATTGTATGGAATTATACCTCTGTTATTTAGATTTGCATAATTCACATATTTAGCTAGACTTTACAAGTATTTGCGGTACCTTGTTCCTTGCTATGGAAGCAACTACACCGGAACTCAAATACTGCCTATACGCCAGGAAAAGCAGTGAGTCAGATGAACGACAAATGATGAGCATTGACTCACAGCTCAAAGAAATGAAAGATCTGGCCGAGCGCGAAGGCCTGACCATTACTAAAGTCTTGCAAGAAAGCCACTCAGCAAAGCAGTCCGGACAGCGACCGGTATTTAATGAACTGCTCAACGGCTTCAGGAATGACGAATATAATGCCTGCTTGACGTGGGCACCGGACAGAATGAGTCGCAATGCAGGAGATCTGGGGTCACTTGTTGATCTAATGGACTCTGGCAAGCTGATCCAAATCCGGACGTACTCACAGACATTTACGAACAACCCAAACGAAAAGTTCTTGCTAATGATCCTGTGTTCTCAGGCCAAACTTGAAAACGACAACCGAAGCATCAATATCCTGCGGGGCATCAAGACTAAGTGCGATATGGGTTGGCGGCCAGGCGTTGCGCCGCTAGGCTATATGAACCGGCACTTTGGCGGGGTTAAAGACATAATTCCAGATCCGGAAAGAGCCCACATAATTACTGAGATGTATCGCAAAGCCGGTTATGATGGTTGGAGTGGCAGACGACTTAAAGAATGGCTAGACGAGATTGGGTTTACCAATCGCTCTGGCAAACCCGTGGCCTTGAGCCAGATATTCTTGATATTATCCAACCCGTTTTACTATGGCGTCTTTGAATACCCTGCTGGTAAGTGGTTCAAAGGTTCACATAAACCACTCGTAACCAAAGAGCTGTTCGACCTTGTACAACAATTCAGAGGGGTCAACAAAGGCAAATGGGGGTAAAAGCAGTTCGCCTACCGCGGCCTGCTAAAATGTGGCCACTGTGGCGGTGAAGTGACGGCAGAGGAAAAATTCAAAAAGCTGCTGAGCGGTGATTTCAACCGCCACGTTTACTACCGATGCACAAAGAAGATTAACCTGCAATGTCCCGAGAAGTACATCAACGAAATAAAGCTTGAAGAATTGCTACTGCAGTTCGTGGAAAAGAATCTGGAGAAGATAAAGCTTGGGGAAAAGCTTCAGGAGCAAATCGAGAGACACTACGTGGTTACTGAGAGCCTAGTGAGCTATCACGAGATTAAAATTAAGCTGAAAGATCCAATAATAGAGTACACGCGCTACGTGCTGACAAAAGGTAGTTACACAGAAAAGGCCGAGTTCGCAAAAGGCATTAAGAACGAGTTGATTATTAAGGACGGTTCTCTGAGGTTTACCCAAAAAACTAGCTAGGGTTGTCTGGGGATTGATCAGTTGGCCCTACCAGTCTCGGTTATCCATGTGTTGCTCGTCGGCCTCGGCGTGCCAGAGCATACTGGCATCAGCCGAGCGTTCCAGCGACTTGTAGAACTCCTGCTCGATAGAGCCTGGCGGCAGGCTACTGGCTATACGCAACGCGTTTTCTTTCTGTTCGACATCTTCCGGGAATGGCTGGCCCGGCGTACCGCTGCGGGTGCCGGAAATTACTGCTGAATGCAGTGCGCTAGAGACAAACTTCAGATGATCACCACCCAGCAGTTCACCGGTATGCAAGATTCTGATTATGAGTGGCACATTTTCCCATACAACCTGTTTAGGAATATCATGCACTATAGCGGTCAGAGCAGAGAATTGTGCAGAGTCACCTGAATTTATAGCTTCGTCGAGCACGGCTATGGCAGTGTCATCAAACTGACCGCCGGTCACGTGTTTAAAAATCTCCGACCCTAATCGGATACGTTGCCAGGACGAATCGGGCTTGGCGGCAATCCAGTCACGAATTTCTCGCAAAATTGCTCCAAACTTCGGGTGAGAACGCATGCTCAGATCACCCTCCCAATGATATGGAACCGGCTGGTACTTCCAGTCCCCCGCGACATCTTCAGGTTTTTGCTCGTCACGTTCAACCCGCTTCATCATTAACTCAACCACCCGGTCTGGGTTGGTTTTGGCAACAACGGCCAGAAAATCGGTTATGTGGTGATCGCTGAGTGACTCGCATGCCTCTAGCTGCTTAAGAGCCATGTCCTGCTGGTCAGGCGCAAGCTCGACCCACTGTATCTGCCCATAAGATCCAAGTACTCCACAAAACTCCTGTATTAACTCTTGCGAATCGTCGATTTTTACACGAAGCAATAAAGATGCGGCTTCAAGTGGGTCAGACTTGGCAATAGTATGCACGGCGTTTATCACGGCGATTCTGACCCGCCAATCTTTGTAAACTGCAAGGTCGCTGAGTAGCTCAAGCTCTCCCAGCAATAGCTCGCTACGTGCTGCGCGATTCCAGCCGAAAGCTTGGGCTGTTCCGATACACACGTTCTTATCGTTAGTGTCCAGCAACTCACGCGCCAGAGCAATCACTTCGCCTGGCTTATCCTCTGTGAGTCTTCCCAGTACAATCGGCACCAATGAAGCGAGCGATGAGCCAGGAGACTCAACGATTCGGCGACAAATAGCCAAACCAACTTCGGGTTTTTGCTTAACGATGTGCCAAATTATAGGGCCTGAGTTACCTCGGTCATCTGGCATAGCCTCGTCTAGTACCTTGAGCCGATCCTCAATCAGAAGGATAAGATCATTGGTAGAATAATGGTCTACAAGCTTCTGGGCGAATTCGTCAAAATGCTCAGTCTGCCGCTTCTGGGCAGCTTCATAGTCGCGCATATGCTCAAACAGAAGACGTCCCCAGCCATCGTAAAGCAGCACAGTTAGATGGTGTTCCAGATCATCAGGGATCTTGGCGATGACTGCCTGTGCTGCCTGTTTTGTTGCAGACTTGGAATACCGCTGATGCCACTGTAGGGCTTTGCGAATTGCGAGCCCCACTACTGGGTCAAGTTTTACATCGGCGGCGAGCGGCTGCAGCAAGTTGATTGTTTCTATGAACACACCAGTCCACGCATCATGCTCCTTATCACTAACCTCGCGGCCAAATGAGCCATGCGGATAGTCCAGGCCTTCTCCGATAGTTTTAATTGCACGCACCGCTTCCTTGAGATTGGATGATTTGGCTTTCTCCAGAGCAATGTCTATGACCTGCTTACGTAAATCCTTAACGGCATCTAGCCGGATTGCGAAGGGGCGGAACGATATCTTGAGGCCGTCGCTATAATTATCGGTGCCTTCGGTCGCGAGCAAACGTTCTAGTATATCGAAAGGTGAAGCTACGTCGTCGGGGTTGGGTACGGCAAGCCATTCTTTACAGACATCGAGGACGGCCTGATTGAAAACTGGCGGCTTGCCAATGTCATACTCGGCGAGATCCGTGAGTACGCGGAGAGGATGATCTGGATACTGGTTCGTGGCGCGCTTGTCACTTCGGGCCAATTGCCACAATAGGTCAAGCGCCGGTGGCAGGTACTCAAAGTTATAGGCGATGCTCTTCAAAATGGGAGGTATGGCGTGTAACACGTCCGCTGGCGACGGCGGATAAATCTTGCCCAACATATCTTCGGTCTCTTCCAGCTCGACGGTGGGGTTGGCAACCGCCCATCGTACAAGCGAAAGGGCGCGATCGGGTTGAAAGTATGCGACCTTTTTTATAAGTTCCAAGAGGCTGCGTCTAACTCTGAGGCCACCCTCTTTAAACTCCTTCTCGACGGCGTCCCATAAAGACTCGACGAGAGATGTAGCCTTGCCGCCTTCCTGACGAATCTGCCAATCCACTCTACTGGCGTTAATAAACACATGCTGCAGGGGTTTACCATCTAATTGTTGGCGTGCACGCTCTATATAGCCCTTAGTCATTCCCGACCGGCTGTCAAAGCAGGCATCAGTCAGAATAGCATCGCCCAGCAGATCGGGTACGATACGGATAGACTGGCCGCGGCGCAATAGCACCCCGGCATCTTCAAGACTGTTTATGTGGGAGAGTAACTGGCCAAAATCCAAGCCCGTCATAGTAGCGAGCGCAGTTTGGAAAGTCTCGTCTTTGATGTGAACCGGCTGCATTATTGAAATAGCTTCAAGTGCTTTCTGCCTTATTTCGGCGTTACCGCCAAGCGGATCGGCCACAAGCGCATCACGCATTCGGCCGAGTATTTCTGTGCGTATCCCATCATCCTTTTCAAGCGAAGCAATGTTAAGCTCCCCGCGTTTCAGCAGCTCTGCGCCAACGACCGCAATCAGCGGACAATCGGTGCTGATCTGCGCCAGTCGTTTTATCACAGCGTCGTTGTAGGAGCCGTCCAAGATTTCTCTGACAAGTTGCATCGCATCGTCATGTATCAGGTCTTGGATTTCCCAGCGCGGAAATTCGCTGGTATGTACCTGAATACGTCGAAGGTCGGTAGCAAGCTGGGTCAGGCCATAGGGACGCAGTGACAATAAGACTTTGGCATTGGGAACGACGCGCTTAATCCCGGCTACTATTTCTGCAATATCACTTCTCTCATGGGCATCATCGATCATTACTAGTAGCTCGCCGTCCGTCGGCAGCAATTCGTAGTGTTCCGGCCCGACTTCTTTGCTTCCCAGCAGACGGACTTCATGACCAGGTTTCTCAATAGCGTCGGCAATAGCGCGCAAAAATCGAGTCTTACCTATGCCGCCTCGCCCCACTACAGCTGCCATCCACTGGTCTTTGTCTTTCACGAAATCCAACGCGGACTTCAGGATATCGTCCCTTCCAACCATATGCCAGTCATGGCTGTAGATATTGCCCCTGAATTGGCCATAAAACTCTTCGGGCACCTGCCAGGGTCCGGGCTCCTTAACACCCAAGAACGGCTCCCTCATGCCAGGGAAGTACGTGTCAATTAACCGAACGGCCCGGTCTTTCGGAATCTGCTGACGTATTACGCGCGAGATATCTTCATCGTCCCAGAGTCGCCAGGCAGGATAGTCCATAATCGTCTTGCGCGCATCTGGGCTGGCGGTGCGTGTCAGCATTATGTAGTTGAGCGGCGAAAAGTCTGCAGGGACGGCTACGACGGCCTTCTTAACCTCCTCCGGGCCAAATTGTTGTCGACGCTTACACTGAAACGCTGCTTCCATTTTGCCGTCCGGCTTTACGGCTATCACATCGACGCCATCTTGTTTGTGACCCTGCTCGCCAAAGCGATGAACGGAGGCTTTCGGGTAGAGCAGTTGTACTAAATCAGCAGTAAATTGCTCAAACTTTTCAGGCGTTAGGTCGGCCAACCGCAGTGTTACGATTCGGGGGCTTGCTATTGGCCCAGTGTGGCCGGCGGCTTTTAGAAGTTGATCAGCGTCTATCTCTAATACCCTCGCAAGTTTGGAGATGTCTGGGCGACGCGGGCGCGAAGTGCCTCGTTCCCATCCACTTACGGTTTGCTGGCCTACATTCAGACGTCGAGCAAGTTCGGCTTGGTTCCAGCCAAGTTTCTTGCGCGCCTCCTTTAGAATGTCTGAAATGCTCTTCATGTTATTATCGTACCGAGTAACTAGGTACGATGTCAAGAGCTTTATATTTTCTGTTGTGTCCTATACCGATAACAGTGAGTGATCTGAACTTTGGGGTCGGTCATGGAACACGGTCTGGTTTTGAAGTGTCCAACCCTCATGGTGCTAATCGGTCAGTTATGGAACGTTTTTAAGAAGTTAATTGCAACCTATACGGGCTTTTGGCGGTTCGAGCGTAGCTCACTCAACTTCAGAGCTATATAAAAAATCTGCTAACTAAAATGATTAAACAGGGGTAAATAAATAGAGACCGGTCGTGGAACACGGTCTCGTATTTTGGGTGCATGATCTGGTTGCCAGGAATAGACTCGAACCGCCATATATTACCACCTGATTTTAGGCTCGCCTTACCTTAGCTTACGGCCGGCTCTTTGTAAACTAACTTTTTAGAACATGTGCACGAGCCGGTCATGGGTCGTGACGGTATCGTGGCTGCCGCTGCATGAAGCCGGATCTTGCGTATTATCATAGTGCTTGGCGTTGCTAGGAATGGCGTTGTACTCCTGCTTGAGCGTTGACTGGCTCTCGTCACCAAAGCTAACCAGTAGCTTGTCCTTGTCATTGATAACCGTATTCTGCAATCCGCCAAAATCAGTGTAATCCTGACCATTTAGGACGAGATTCAGTTTGTTGTTGCCGTTTTCCTGGTACATTGTGCCATCTTTATTAACTATGTAGGTCGACCCCAAGCTCCACCCTAGGTTTTGGAAAAACTGACCCCACGTCACAGCGTGGTCTTCGACATGTATAACGTTATTAACATTGTCGTGCATATGGACTCGTTCCGCAGGCGTCATAACATTGCTTGCCACACACGCCTGAACCTCTGTGTAGTAGCTGGCTTCCTTAAACAT
>JAEHJW020007034.1_pt1 | contig 17933 bp, 26 predicted proteins | sample 9271431 | NCBI WGS metagenome assembly JAEHJW02 | reverse complement strand
AATCATGCACCAGTAGTATAGAACATCACCCAGTTCTTCAATTAAATGCTGTTCGTTATATACCTTTTTTCTGGTAGATCTAACATGTTTCTTGATAATCTCAAGAACCTCACCAACCTCTCCAGCTAAACCAACAGTCATTACAAAGTCATCACGAAGTCCATACTTCTTATTCTTCTTTCCTGACCACATTGTAGGTACCCAATCTACATAATCATTCATGGTGGATATTACCTTATCTCCATTCTTAGTCTTTTTCATGAAATTCTATTGCCTTATTCAAAATTTCACCAACAAAAGCTTCATCGGCAGTCTCTAGTTTCTCTTTTATCAAATGAGATATAAAGGCGTAAGATTCAACCTTTCCATTATAATCCAAATTTGATATCTCATTAAACAATGCTGATATCTTTTTCTTCATCTTCACCATTTTACATTCCGTATTTGAATAGGATATATAGACTCGTGCTAACAATTGCAGTCAATATAATATTCAACGCTATCATACTGTAATAGAGCATATTATATTGATTCTTTGTTAGAACATGTTTTATTACTACGTATAGAAAATACATAGTTACAATCTTCAAAAGAATAATCATATAAGGACTGTTAGTAGATTCAATCAAAAATCTAATCAGAGGATTCGATTCACCCTTAGATCCCATCTTAGAAAGAAATGGTAATGTGGTGAAGAAATCCAACACATTCAAACCGATCATTATTTTGAATTGATTCCACAGTTTCTTTAAATCCATTTATGAAACTACCTCATATGTTTTTTCGAATATATCAGGCTTGCAAGGATAAAACTCACCGTTTACACCCTTGATAATAATATCACCCTCAACACCCAACATATCACCTTCTAAGGTTGGAATAAGAAGACCCAATCTTCTAGGTGTATGCGCTAACGCACCATCAGACATATCAGAAGAAAGAATCTTATTGGATTCCATCGCAACAAAAACAAAAGTAGCACCATTCATGAATGCTACTTCCATGAAATCAGGAAGCTTTGAGTAATTATCCCATGTTAGAGTCATACACTCAACTTCGACTGGTTTCTTTTTTGCCTTAAAGATCATCGATTTTCCTCGTTCAAAAGTTGAACAGAATCTGGAATATGTACTTCTACAACTATTCCCTTCATTGTTTTTACATCAATGAATTCACCGTTGTTCTTTGATTGCTTTACAACCTTACCATCTTCTTCAATAACTCTAACGTGTTTGCCAAGAATCAACATATCACCAACTATTTGTATAACTGGTTTCCCTAGCAACGTTGCTGGATTAATTGGAACCATTTTTATCTCCTATTTTCGTAACAATCAAAACATACAGCATTTTGTCTTGGACCTCTAGTTGTACATAAAGCTTTGTTGCAATATTTACATAGTATAAAAGCTTGTGTGACAATAGCACCTGGATGTCTTGAAATGAAAAGAGGCTCAAAACCATTTCTGATTTCGAGCCATCCGATTTGAGTCATACTATTATCTAACAGATCCATAATTGTATCTATCTACCATAACTGTCTGCTTCATGATGGAAAGAGGACTCATATCATCCATATTGGCAGCCAAAACACTCTTCATGATAGAAGGAGAGAAACCAGAAACAAGAGCAGTTCCATTCTTATTGTAAGATACTGGAACGTTATCATAAGAATTTATGTTCCAGAAGACTACAGCAGGAACCTTATATCCAGCCTCTCTATACTTTCTCTCAATCATTCCAATTGCAGAATCACCATGCTCGACACATGCATTAAACTGCATATCAGAAAGAATTAACAACATCGAAGGCATATCCTTTTGAGGAACATCATTCTTAACAGCATATTCCAAAATCTTTTGGAAAGCTGCATGCAAATCAGTTGACATTCCCCAATGAGAAGTTTGCATCTGTCTCAACTTCTCAGAAAGCGTTCCTGACAAATAAACGAATTCAGGCTTTTCTGAAAAAGTCAGAAACATATCCTTGAAAGCTCCCTTGTTCTTATCGGAAGTATAAAGTCCCAAAGATACTGCAACATCCATGCAAGATAGTAATGCATTATCTCCAACCAATGACTCCATTGAACCGGAAACATCTACGATAGGTAGAATGTTGTTACCGTTCATGTAATCAGGTAGAGAATCCCATTGCTTATCGGCAATATCATTTACTGAAGAAGTACCATAACGAATCGACTTGACGATATCATAAGGATATACAGCACCTGCGTTAACCTTTGCTTCTCCAGTAACAAGTTTTGCCTTATACTGTTCAATAGCTTCTGGAGCATTTCTGTGAAATGCAGTCATGTAACGAGACATTGCCAATGATGGAACGTGATCAAAATTGATCGAGTTCCAGTTCTTTGAACACATTGCTGTTTCTACAACGTTGGTCAACTCAACCAAACGCTTACGATAATACTTTGGTGTCCAACCAAAAGATGCTCTAAGCTTTGCAGCAATTGGACCCTTACGAGGCATCCACTTGCATGCTAAATAACCAGATGAGGCTCTTTTTTCTAAAAGCTTTTTTAACTCTAACTTAGTTGGGGACAATGACATGACAAATATTCCTTATACTTACTTAATTGGTTGGTCAAAATTAAACGTTTGGTACTATGGTGTCAGATATGCAAAAAATTGCAATCCATCTGAACTTTGGAAAACGTATTTTACTAGTTCTAAACATGTTCAAACCTTTAGAAAATTAAACGGCGAGCCAGATATAATTATACCAAGAAAAATTTTTAATAACAAGTATAAAGCTAGAAAATGGGAAACAAAAGTTTTACAAAGAATGAAAGTCTTAGAAAATAAAAATAAATGGTTAAATCGTAATGACATTTTAGCTCCACCTATTCAATTCGGTCCTTGCACAGAAAAACGTCGTAGTTCCATTCAAAATTCTAGATTAAAAACTCCAAAATTAATTTGTCCAGTTTGTAGTGGTTCCTATGATCCCGGTAATTTCAAACAATTTCATGGTGAAATGTGTGGAAAAAGAAAACATCTTTCGATTCGAAATAAAAAATCTTATCAAAAACAATTGCAAAATGGAAATTATCACAAACCAAAACCATTATATGGTGTTTTTGTATGTCCACATTGCAATAAACAAGGTAGTAATTATGGAGCTATGCATCGACAGCATTTTGATAAATGTCCAAAAGCTTTTGCGCTTCTTCCTCGGACATAGTTTCTAGTCTATTTAAAATAGCTTTAGATTCTGCCGCTTTATCAATGGCATTCTTGATCAAGGCATATGCCTTTGCTTCAACCCTCTTGTCAGTAAATGGAATCAACAAATCATCCCATCTACCAAGTTCTGGAACCTTATCCAACAACTCAGTCTTCAACAAAAGTGAAGGATAGTGGCGATCTAAAAACAATAGAATGCTTCTAAACAAGTCTCTTTCACCAGCTCCACCGCGAACATCACGAGACCACAATGCGATTCTCAACGCAAGGTCGCGATCTTCAACAAAAGCCTTTTGGAATAGATCAGTGATATCCTTTCCACGAGACGCGCCGATCTTGAAGAACAGATCTACGCAAGCGTTCATGGTGGATTCTTGAGCTAACATACCATTCTCTGTGGTTGTAGCTACAGGAGTGTTCTTTACAGAAGAAACAAACTTATTGGTTCTCATTTCAATCACCTATAATATATTCAACAGGATTCTTTTTTTGCTGACTTCAATAGCTTGGTTTGCTGAACGAATCCTTATAATTCAGTCATCGGGATAGCATCCTTTTCTAAGGAAGAACGTCTCTAATATACTGTAGAAACCAGTGAGTTTAATATCCGCCGATATCTCTCGACAGCAGCTTTTAGATTTAAACACGTACAATTATTTGGTTTGCTGAACTTATCCCATTAAGTATATATAATACTACTTAATTTTTTAATAGTCAACTATTAAAATTTTCTCGACAATCATCACTCGGCTCTGAATCATGCTCATTATCCCATTTTCCATGGGTGCGTCCTTCCTTATGACGCTTTTCCTTCCAATCCCTTCTCTTCTTCTTACCGTCTTCTCTACGATAATCTTCATAATCATCATAATGACGCTTCATAACTTAATCCTTAAATTTCTCCAAAAAACAAACATATAAACCTTGTGCATATCCATACGCTTCTATTTCCCATGGTGAAAAGTAGTAATTCTCACCCTCTTCCCAATTCGAAAATATCTTTCCCTTAAACCTAGTGTCACCATTAACATAATCAAAAGATTCGTTATTCAAATATTGCTTAACATGAACTAACTCATGTCCTAAATCCATCAATAGATTTTTTAGCTTCGTCAATTGGTTTTTAGATCTTCTATTGATTCTGTGTGAACTGAGTGTTATAGAAAATTGTCTTTTTCTGCTGACAATTCCTTCATATATACACCATGCACTAAATTTAGAAAGATCCTTTTTTTCTTTGCTATCTTTAACGTCTTTTTGGTGTGTTATATTTATGATAATTCTTGATTTCTTCAGAACACTTGGAGTAACGAATCGACCCAAAACGTATTTGGTATACTCTCTAATTATTCGAATATCACGTTTTGATATTTTAAATGATGTAGATCCCGTAATCTTGATCATATTGGAATCCTTTTAAATATACTCAAAGGCTATTTATATTCGGAAACCTTTTTGATACTATCAACCTTAATAGAACGCCAATCATCCTTGTCTACATCCCACACAACTATTAAATTCTTAGAGTTTCTAGTATATGTCTTTTTTGGTGAATCTGATATTTTTACATTTGTTGAAGGTGGATACTTTGTGCAACGCATCACTCTTTCAGTTCCATCTGCCTTTTCAAATTCAATAACCAAAGTCTTTCTCTTTAAAAGACTTTCTATACTTACTTTTAGATTGTCTAAAAGAGTTTGTCTATCGGGCTTATTCATAATAATATTATATCACATCAATTCTTAATAGTATAGTCATGAAAATATTTAATAGTTTGAATCAAACCTTCTTCAAGTTCGACTTTAGGTTGCCAGCCGTAAAGACTATTTGCTAGAGAGATATCTGGTCTACGTTGTCTAGGGTCATCTTTAGGTAATGGTAAAAAGACAATATCAGACTTACCCAAACCAGGATACATTTCACTAACCAATTTAATGATTAAATTAGCTAATTCTATCATGGTAAATTCTTTTGGGTTTCCTAAGTTTACAGGATCAGAATAATTGCCATGCAATACTTTCAGCAACCCATCAACCAAATCTGTCACATAACAGAATGATCTAGTTTGATCTCCGTTCCCATATATTGTAATATCCTTATTTGTCAAAGCTTGCATAATGAAATTAGAAACAACTCTACCATCATCCTTTGCCATATGAGGACCATATGTATTGAATATTCTGATAATTCTCGCATTCACACGATTGGCTATTTGGTTTTCATAGATGATAGTTTCGGCTACTCTTTTACCCTCGTCATAGCAGTTGACACAAAATATAGCTTTACCATTCCTGCGCACAAAAATTACATGATTTGTAACATTTACACAATATACTTTTCCACTATATTGTTCGATTTTTGGTATTGGATATTGTGATTCTTTTACATTTTCAATACATGAAACATAGTATATACCGCGACTTTCATTATATTGAATATTTCCTTTATGACCAAGTTTTAACAATAATTCTTGTATACCATCAACTAAAGATTTTGATATACTATAAAAAACTCTAGATCGATCATTAGATTCTTTTGTTCCATCTCCATCCAACATAGCATTATATAATATTGTCAATTGTTCCGAAGATAAATCAAAAAATTCTCTTGGAATATATTTTTCTTTAGATTTACCAAATTGTTTTAAATACATAGCAATTTGTTTATTTTGAAATACAAAATAGGAATTACCACATTCTGAAACAGTATATTTAATTTCTAATCTATTCAAACAATTTTCTATTTTATTAAATATTTCTGGATTTTTTTCTTTACTCTGTGAAATTTGAATTCTATAATCTTTAGACTGATATGTTTTACCATTCACAATCTTGGTTCTATCACGAATATATACACACCCCTCAGTTAAAAAATACCCCATGAATTCCAACCAATCATTCATTTTAAACTTATCAATTATAGGATGTTTAGTAAATTTGATATTTTTAGTTTCTTCTGGAAAGAAGAAATATTCCTGATATTTTCCATTCCACGAATCAGCCGTTTTTAACATATGTGAATGTTCTATATCCCTCATGTTTTGAGCTTCTATCATTGTAAATTTATCTACATTTCTACTTTTAACATACATTTTATGATTTGGTGTTACCGAAATGTCTACATTAGAATTTTGAAATGTGTACACATCACCAGAATAATCTTGTTCAATAATTTCATCTGGAATAAAATATTCTAACTGATTATTTTCTTGATTAAGCGTTGCAACTTTTTCATTGTTATTTAAATCGGAAAATAATTTCCAACCATTTTCTGTTAAAATTTCCACATCATCTACATAACAACTTCTTGGTCCTCTCATTTGAACGTTACCACAATAAGTCTCTTTCTGTGGATGTTCCAACGGATCACCATAAACTTCAGAAGTTGATGCTTGTAGAAAAATAGCATTTCCTCTTTCTGCTACATCAATCATATTAGACACTCCATAGATATTAGTTCTAAGAGTAGAATAAGATGATTTTTGATATGCAACCGGAGAGGCTGGACAAGCTAGATTGACAACGTAATCGTTTTTATAGCCGAAAAATCTAAGGGCATTCCACTCAGTTACCTCATTAGATTTACTTATATCAGTCTTTATATAAATCGCCCTGGGGTTATCGATATGATTTTCTGGTCTTCCAGTAATATATGAATCCATAGATATAATCTTATTGGATTCATCCTTTAAAAGTTCTTTGATTAAGTTTGTTCCTATGAAACCAGCACCACCGGTAATAATATAATTTGACATTCTTTATTCGCCTTCTTTACTTTTGTTCATTATATATTCTTTTAAGAGTTGAATTCCTTTCTGTAGTGAAATTTTCTTTTGAAAAGAATCTACCAAATCGATAGACCTTTTGCACTTCTTTAGAATTATACCTTGAGAACCAGCTTTCAACTGATTACCTATAATAAAACTTGGATTTCCCAAAATAGCTTCATATCTAATGTAGTCAACGCTATCCTTTTCTCTTATGAAAATAACAAACTTATATCCAAATTCAGTCAATTCAAACACATCACCGTCATTCCAATTTTCCATTTTCATGAAATGACAATTATAGTTATTATTATCTTTATCTTTATAAAAGGCTACGGCATCAACATTAGCAGTATCAAACTTAAACTGATTGATTGTTATTTCTGTCATGATGCTCTCTACAATATTTCGCTATGTAATAAGAATCTATGATATCTGTTACCGGGCTTCCGAGTTTTCTGTTTGGGGAAAGTAATTTAGCTAAGTCTAATTTGGTTTGTGAAAGAAAGGCTTCATACATTTTCTGCTTATCTGCATTCCCTTTACCGCTTGCATATTTTTTAACGGCTGAAGGTGCAATAGTTTCAAACTTTAGATCGTTATTCCACAACAAATATTTAAGGTGTCCAGTATTCTCTGCTATGTTAAATAGCATTCCTGCTCTTGAACCGAAACTATAATCTTCTATTAATATTTTAGCATTCTTTGGTATATTTGTCAAGAAGTATTTTGCTATATTGTCGAATCTTTCCTGCTCACACAAATAATCAGCATGATAGGTTCCAACAATATTTCCATTAAAAAATACACCTGCATGACTCTTCACATTGGTTAGATAATAGACTTTACTATGAACAAAATCATCAGACACATCTGTAAGAATAGACATGGCTGGACAAGACATACTATAATCTATACCAACATAATTCATTCTGAATCATCTTCTTCATAAAAAGAATCAGCATCATCTTCCATATCTATAACTTCGATATCAGAAGAACCACAGAATGTACATTTTTCTGGATCATCATGACTTCCGGTACTGTTAACAATAATGATATAATCTGCTTCACACTCGTAACAATTAATGTTCAGTTCGTCGCTCATTTACTTTTTCCTTTATAGTGGGATATTAAATTTTCTCTCCTCTTCACAAAATTTGAATGGAGATCTTTCCAATTAGAAATACCAGAAGTCTTAAAAAGATGATGAACATGTTCCATATCCATCGATTTAACAGCTTTTAAGCCTTCGTGTTCTGCCTCTGGATGGTTGGCAAAGGTGTGGCTGAAAACCTCGCTAGACGGCTCATATGGTCTATTACGCAATGTATCATGCTCGGCTATATCAGAGCCGTAAGGCTTGTGTCCGCCCATTGCTCTGAAATTAAAAGAACCACCAGTATCTATAGAATGCAAATTACCGGTGTGCTTATGTTTCATAATATTATCATGTTCTAATCCGACAACATCCCAATTCTTTGTTAGAACTGCTGCATGATACATTTTTCCTAATTGATGGTGTGAACTTTTTGGTAGTTTTGAAAACTCATGCGGTTTAATTCTTTCCAAGTGTGGATTGAAATCGGTAACTACAGCATGTTTTCCGTTGATATTCTTATACTCTGGATTTAGGGTATGGATTCCCATATGATTGTATATCTTAGATGTTAATACTTCTGTTTTTGCTTGGTCTGGATTCTTGTAGTATTTTATGTAGTGTTGTTTTCCAGTTTCCGTATCTTTGTGTATACCGCCTTCATTCGATCCCATTTTAGAGCCTAAAACGTATTCTAATGCTTCTTTTAATTTTCTAAACGTTATCATACCCTAAACCCTTATTAAACTATAACTCTGCTTTTTTTGTTCTAGAAAGTTTCATAGACGCAACACGTTTTGCAATATGTTCTGCGGATTGCTTTCTTCCTTTCCAAAAACCAGATATAGCAGCAATACTATTTTCGTTGTTCCCATTTTTATTACCCATCATAATTTGTGACATCAACTTTCTACATTCAGGTCTTCTCATGGGATTATTTTTTGATATTAACTTTCTGACTTCTGATCGTTTAGCCGGATTTCTATTTCCGGTCATATTTGGTCTTTTCTTTCCCAACCATGGAGCAGATATAAATCCACCATCACCTTTTTCTACCATTAAGTTAGCATACTCTTTCGAATTAACAACATCTCTTTTAATAGATTCAATAATGGCAACATCCTTAAATCTATGAAAATCATCTGTTTCATATAAAAGTTCTGTTGAAATATCTCTACCATGTTCCCGTAAATGATTTAACCAATATTTACCAGAACCAGTATATTTCACCCAATCATCTTTCACAGTTTTACATAGATACTTCAATCCAGTTTTATTATGTGTTTTAAGTAATAATCGATACATCTATACCTCACATACACCAGCACTACAAGCTAACTCTTTTGAAGATGTGGTATTATCTTGTTCTTCCTTAAATGCATTCCAATCTAGTTCTATTGGTATACTCTTAACCATTTCTTCATATTCTTCTTTATTTATATCGGAGTATGGAGCCTGTCTGTACGTTCCATTGTCTCTAGGTAGGAAACTTACACCAGATATCGAGTTGATATTTTTGTAAACCCATGCACCTACTTCCATCCATTCATCATCTCCAACATAAACTGTAATAGATGGTTTGTGTTCACACCAATGTTCTTGATAGATCTTCCACAATTCCAATTGTTTGATCGCTGAAATATCTTTTACTTTAACACAACCATCTGGTGCTTTCATTGGAAACGAAAATACCCAATTTGATTTATTGTAGAAATCCTCTTCTGCCTTGAAACCATTAGATATCATGAAATTTGCTAGAGGATCCTTCTTATCTGCACGAACTCTTCTAATGTAGTATTGTGAATATCTAGGATGAATTCCAGAAGAAGAATCTACTAATTGTGAAACTGTATTATGTACAACCCAACCATTGGCTAATTGATATGAATGCGTGTTGGAAACTTCTATATCTAATGTAATTTTTGGTTCTTTTTTTCTAATTGAAACAACTTTCATTTTCTACCTCTTCTAAAATTAGTTCTTTTTATAAAGTCATCAAACGATTCAATTTTTTGTTGTGATAATGTATACTTTAAATTATTTCCATTAACATCAGTATACCATTTAAATCCTTTATTTTTCACACCACCACGTTTTCCCATTTCAGATTGAAATTTTTTATTCTTAAATTGACCGGATGCTTTTCCACCCATTGATGCCCATAAAATATTTTGTTCTCTAGACACAGAATGTATTCCTAATTTTTTTTCTTTCTGTTTCTTTCCACCAATCTTTCCACCCATCGATGCCCACTTTTTACGATCTTCCGGTGATCTGAATATTCCAACACCAGCTTCATATGCTATCATGCCACCAATTTTCCCACCAAAAGAAGAAGATACTTCATGTGCATCAGAAAAATTATATCCTATCATATGGTATGCACACAAATCACGAAAATCTCCAAATTTTTCATACCTTTCCATGTGTGCTTTTTTATGATCTTCTTTTGATAAAGCGATAAGATTTTCTAACGAATCATCACCACCAGAAAACTTTGGTAAAATATGGTGAATTTCATATCCTTCTGGTATACTACCATAATGTTTTAAATAAAGTTTTTTATAGTTCATTAAACCAACACCTGTTCCTGATGGTTTATTTATAACACTCAATATCTTCACCTTCTTCTAATTGATCAACTCTAATCCAACCTTTACCTATAACTTTTACTTTATGCTCTCCTGTAAAATTATAAGTATTTCCATATTCATCTGTGAGTTCATATGTTTCAGCATAACCATTTACATACATTTTTGTAATTTGTTGCAACTGGTTATTTTCATCATAAACATATAATTCTTCTGTTGGTTTGAGCCATTCACCCTGATTATAATCTTCAATAACATATCCCATATAATGAAATATATTTTTAAGTGACATTATACCTTTAGATGTTTTTATTAATGTATCTTCACTCATACATCCTGAAGGTTTTACGCATGTAATAGCTGCTGATTCGCTAATACCAAGAATCTTTGCAAACTCTTTGTTTGTTGCAACAGCGGTTTCTCTCATAGAGGTTAACCATGTTACAATGTCTAGATTTTCTTGTGGGAAAACTTTATTCGTGTCACTTCCACTCAATACATGATGATCCATGATTCCAGTTAAACTTACTCCAAGTAACCTTTCTTCCTCACAGTTAACTCGCCACTTTTTATTGATGTAACGAAAATTTGTTAATGTGCTTTGTAATGTACCCAATATTGATGCTAATCTTACTTTCCTATTAAGGTCTTCCAAACTATCTGTACTTCTGACAACTACCTCAGATAGATTACAAAACTCATATGGTCTTAGAATAATCTCTGAACAAGGGTTTGTTCCATAATCTACATCCTTTTCTCTACGCTCGTATTTCGAAGCTGCTTGTTGAGATGCACTTCTAGAGAATATTCCTCTTTCACCAGAGCGTGACATATGGAGAGCTAACCATTCATTCATGAATGTTGCCATATCAGGTTTTACTTCGTATACGGCAGAGATATTTGCCAATGCTCTATGTGGATATTCAATCCACCAGTTACCAGATTTAGCATGTCTCATTTGATCATCATTCAAATCTGTTAATGATATCAATGCAGATCTACGTACACCACCAGAAACAACTATGTCAGCAATCTTACAAACAATGTCGTGACATTCTAATGTTGTTAGTTTTCTACCTTTAGCTTTGTTGAAGATCTTAATGGTATAATTCAAAAGATCAACCAAAGGCTCTGGACCAGAAGCTCTTCCACCAAATGTTTTTAGTCTAGATCCTGCGGGTCTTATCTTAGACACATCCCATTTAGCGATCTTACCTGACCACAACAAAGAAAGAAATTCTCTGTAACCAGATGCCCAACCAATCTTTGAATCTTTGAATACAATAACAGTATCTGAATCATGAAGTTCGTCCGGAACTTCCGGCAGTTTGTTTGTGTATCTAGACTCAACTGAAAAACCAACTCCAGTTCCACAGCACAGAATATACATGATTTCATCGAAAGACTTCTGATTATCTATTGGTAGATATGAACAATTATAACCAGCAACTTGATCTTTTTCCAAAGCTACACCAGCACTCATCATTGCTCTCATGGATGGCATAACTTCTAGATTTAAAATAGCAGATCTCAAATCTTCCCAAGGAATTTTCTTTGTGTTGTGACGACTCTTAAAAAAACTTAAATAACGATCAACAGTTTCTTCCCAACTTTCTCTTCTCCCCCTTTCATCAAGGTAACGAGCGTAACGAGATATTGCGATAAACTGTTGATATGTTGTTGGTAGATAGTTCTTTTCTAGAGGCATTATGAAATCCTTATTTGTTATTTTTAAATGCTGTTACTGCTATTGGTACGATAGGTTTGATTAACTCTAACATAGCGTCACTATAAACTTTAATCTCATACTGTGCATGTTCATGTGATCTTAGACCTATAAAATGAAATAAATTATGTAAATCAACAGTAGCGAACATACGTGAATATGCAGCAACAGGGAGAACTGAGCGAGCTAGTTCGCGAGGGCATCCTCTTTCTAGAAGTTTCTTATAGGTGTCAAATGAATTAGTAGCTGCGATAACCATATCCTCAACTATTTCATTTGCAAATTCATTCTGAATATCTGTACGCATCTGTTTGTTTGATGTTGATTGTGTTGTTATCTTATCTCTCTCAGGAACATAATATCCTTCATCCAACTCGGTATATCTAGCTGATATCTCATTATAACTCCATGTTCTATGACGGTGCCATTGACGAAATACGAAAATAGGTGCTTTCACTTCAAATGTAAAAACAACCGATTCAAATGGTGAAGTGTGTCTGTTCTTCCAGAGATAATTGATCAACTTCTCGTCATTCTTTTCATTGTTTTCTTCTGCCGATCTCCAATCAGAATTGTAACTAACTCTTGCCGATCTAACTATAGAAAGATCATTACCCATATGATCTACCAATCTAATATACCCTGGATCCCCGTTGATGCATGGCAAAACTTCAATCTTATCACCAATCATATTTTTCTCCACTCTAAAAATTTCATATCGGCAGTCAACCCTGAGAATGTGTATTTATCAATCAAATATCTTAAAGAACTTTCATCCTCACCACTTAAAATTAGGTCATTGATATCCTTAGAATTTTCATTGTATGGTAAAAGAGTAACGGCAAATCCTTTTTTAATTGCTGTTCCAATTTGCTTTACAAGTTCTCTATTCCTAGGTTCACAATCATAGACTAAAGTGATATTACTTATTGAAAATTTTTCATTTAAGTACTCAGCAACACCCGATAAATTTGAGTCACCGGAAGCTATACAGTTGTCTATAAACAAACTATCGATTTGTCCTTCTACTATATACACTTTTTCGCTTAAATTCAACCTATGAAGACCAAAAATCTTTCTACCTTCTTCAACCTTAATTGTAATGTATCTCATTTTCTTATCTGCGGCTTTCAAAGATCTTCCAGCAACAGAAGTTATATTTCCATCAATATCAGTATAGAACATAACAATTCTAGGTTCGTTATATAGTTCCTTGTCACAGTCTGGAATGATTTTATTAATGAAAGCTTTGTAATCTTCAGTATAGAAGAATTCATTCCAAAACTTCTTTGGAATCTTTCGATTCTTTATATATTGCACAGCATAATGCTGTTCTGGTAAACTATCTATTGAACTAATAATCAATCCGATAGTCTTAATATTAAGCTTTTTATCTTTAGCAAAATCTTCCTCTATATTAGGTTTTGGTGTTGAAATTACTTTTCGCTCACCGAAAAATTCACTCTTCTCGACAATATATTTCCTATACTCTTCGTTGTCGAATTCTTTGAGAAAATTACTAAAGGTTTTTGACTCCTGACAATTATGACACTTGTAGAAGTACCCATTTCCTCTTTTATAGAAGAACCCTCTTGCTCTATTTTTTAGTTTTCTGGAATCACCACAAAACGGACAAGAAAAATTAAACAGATTATCGTTCTTCTGTTTAAAGTTTCTAAGTTTGTAGGATATCAATAATATATATTTTTGATCAATAAACATAATATAGTTTTCAATGAATTAGTTAATTAACGTTCCTAAGTAGTGTAGCAGCCCTAATTTATTAGTTAGTAACCCTAACACAAAAAGGGCACCATATACAAATATCTTCCAATCATTAAGCTTAGAACTGATTCTGCTGATAACATCAGCCTGTTTTACTTCTTTACTCGTTTGTTTTTCTAACTGAGATATTTCTCTTTCTGCCCACTTAATTTCTAACTTGTCAACATGACTACCCAAAAACTCAATCTTATCGGATAGAAGTTTATTACACTTCAGATAATCAGATCTACTAACATCAATAGAATTCTTAATTGAATCCATTTCTTTTTCTTGGGTTCGTAATTTTTCATCATGAATAGCAAGTATCTTATTGACAGATTCAGTCAATCCCTGTAACCTATCAACAGTTTGTTCCAATTTATCAAAGATCCTTACCTGTAGTTCATGCTCTCTCTGAATTATTGACACGTTTTTTTCAATACCGCTTATACGGTTGTTATTGTCTGATTCGCTCATATAACACCTTACTTATTCTTGTTAACTTTATCAACTGCGGCATTATATGCTTTTATATAGTTTTGTAGACCTATCAATTGTTGGGCATTTTCTTTACAGATTGCGTAGTTTTCTGTGACGACGGCAAGGGCTTGACCAGCAGTAACGGACGAGGGGGTTGCATTAGCTGCGCTGGAGGTGACAGCTTCTGTGCCTTCGACAGCAGCGTTGTGGACGTACAACCACCCATCAGAAAGATACTCATGATCAGGAACGTAGTTTTCTGCAACATAGACATTTACCTTTTTAACCTTTTCTATTTTCTGAATCTTGGTAATATATTCAGGGACTAATTTATCGACAATATGCAACTGGATAGTATGTAACTCGTCACTCTTTTTGCTAGCGTCTAGCTCATACTTGGTTATTACATTCTGACATTCTTTATGTGCAGTTCTATATCCATAGTAATAGGATCCTATTGCTATTAAAGAAACTACACCTATAATCGCTAACACTTTGATTATAGCAGTCTGCGGAGATTTAATCAAGCTTAAAATGCCCATTTTTACTTTCCATTATTCAAAGTGTTTGAATCATCACCGTTTTTATTTGGTTCTGTGCTTTCTTTAATCTTAAGAGCAGCACCACCGGCAGCCAAAATTGCAGCAAAACCACTACCAAAAGCAATTGGATCCCAATGCTGACCTTTATAGACCGCAAAAAATGCTATTATACAATAACTGATAGCACCCTGAACCCACAATAACCTTCCCATATCGTATGTTTGGTTATCTTTACCGGTCAGAATGTCTTTGAAAAACTTCCTTAGAGTTTCTCCCCATTTTATCATTTTTGATACAAACATATCAGTACTCCACCTTATTCTGTATTTATGATGTAAGTACTTTTAACGCTTTATCAGTGTACATTCTTCTTTCATCTAATGCAGTTAATCCACCGTTAATAATTCTTGTAATATGTATTATGTTAAATGTATCTGCATAAGGTGCCAAGTTGTGATATTTGCAATAGAACCAAACTGCCGATTGGACTGCTCCTACAGGAGTTTTCAAATAATCTGGATCACTAACTAAGTCATGATTCAGTGATTTCCCACATAGTTCATATAGATATTTTCCAGTTATCTGAATTAGTCCCCTTCCTCTATATGTCCAACCATCACCAGAATTAACATCACCGTTTCCCATTCTGTTTGCATAAATCTCAGAAGCAATCTTCTGGGGCTTATATGCGTAAAGCCCAACATTCTTATCATTAAAGTGATTTGGAAATAAACGCAAAAGAGTGCTCTCTGAATAATTCAGATTCTCTTCTAAAAGATTAAAATGCCAAGACTCTACAGCAAGCTGACCTAAAAAATATGCTTGTCTGAGAGGTGTTGTTAATCCGTTATTTGCATCATTAAAACAATTAGTCAATTCTAAACATATCGCATTGATATCTAGTTTGCTGAAAGCCGCTGCTGTGTCTATGTGTATTAATTGTGTTCTATCCATTAAGAGGTCCAGTCCCCGTCATCATCCTTATGACCAAAAATGACATTTCCGTGCCATTTGCCATCAACTCTACTTAAAGCTGCAAGTCCACCTTCATCCATATCTAGAACGTTAGTATCACCATATAGCTTTAAACCCAATTCTCTCAAATTACTTCCAGACAACACAACCAAATATGGTCCATGATCATCATCAACTTCTTTCTGTCTGTCAGCTAGCCAACTATTAAATCTGTTCTTGAAAGAATCGAACGATTCTCCACCAGTTGGTGTTTCTGTTGCGTGATTCATGAAATACTTAACAATTGGTTTGTTTGGTTTCTTTTTAGAACCCATCAAGGTTCCCAAATGCCAAGTTCTAGCATCATCTGCTGGAACTATATCTGGATTAGACAACACTCCAGACTTCAATAAATGTGCAGTCTCCGTAGTTCTCTTAAGAGTTGGTGCAAAGATCTTTGTGATTGGTTTATCCTTAAGGTATTGTTGGGCATTGATTAAACCCATTCTTCCCTCGTCAGACAAAGGAAAATCTAACCATCCATCTGAACGATGAATATCATCCAATGCGGTCTTTCCATGGCGCATAATGTATATTGTATGCTTATCTGGAGTAACTTCTTTCACAGTCTCTTCTGACAAAGGAGACTTTCTTCTATACATCTTTGTCTTTACTTTCTTCTGAAACTTGTTCTTGTTCAATGCTAATTGAGCAGCATAGTTGGATGTTGGATTCTGGACTGCTCCAGGATCTCCAGGCGCGCCAGCAGACATTGCAGGAGCATCTTCCTTAATTCCAACCTTCTTTCTATTATGAGCATAGTAATCACTCATACCGGATGATTTTTCATTCTTCTTAGTTTTAATAGTATCCTCTAATTCACGATTTGCTCTTAATTCTGTTTCACGAGCTTCCTTAACATTCTTTTCTGCCTGAATATTTGTTCCCAAACCTGTGATACCATGATCATCATCAATGCTCCATGCACCCAAAATATCACCATCTGGTTTTTTTGCGATTATACGAGTTTTGGTTTCTTCAAATTCTGTTGCACCATGTTCACGCATGTCTTCATGCCATGACTTCCTATTGGTATAGAAAGCTTCATTAGTCTGAGGAACATGTTCTTTATACTCTCCAGGTTTAAGAGTTAGGTTTCTTTCGATTCTTCCACGCTGATTAAGCATTCTGACATTAACTCTTCCATCATCGAATCTATGGAATACGTTGGCTAGTCTACCATGATATCTATGTCCTGGAGAGTGTATCCTTACATATGCCTCCCCAAGCCCCGTAGGAGCCGTTACATGGGCATGTGGCACTCCAGGCTTACGTGAGCTACCCTCACCCCTATTAGGCTCTGGAAGCGTCCCTGAGAGGGTCTGAGCGACTTCTCTTTTGTGCTTAAGATTAGCGAAAGCTTTCTTTGTAACTTTTGAGGCTAAATTCTGAGTTGTGTTAGAATTATCCTTTGGTGCAGCACCAGCAGTCTTGATTTCTGGTGATCTTTTAATATTTGTTGATTCAGACATTACTTTAGCCTCATAACTGCTTCTATTGCACCAGCGTCCATTAATATTTCGCTGGTATCTATGTTCTTTCCATTAATTCCATAAACAACCTTTGGTAGATAATGAAGAAAAATTAAAAATGGCTTTAATACTTCTAAATCTCTTCCTTCAAATTTTAAAAATAGTATTCTTGTCGCTGCATCTATACCAAAAACATTATAGATAATAACCAAATGGTTGATTATCAGTCTTTCACGTAAAACACCATTTGAATAGTATTTGGTTAATAGCCTTTTCAA
>JAEHJW020008094.1_pt2 | contig 17937 bp, 19 predicted proteins | sample 9271431 | NCBI WGS metagenome assembly JAEHJW02 | reverse complement strand
TCCTTTTTTTGTTATAGTGTAATCGTCAAATCTATTACCTGATTCTCTTGTCGAAGTACACCAAGTAGTTTCTGTACCTATGTTTTGACTTGTTTCTGTGTTTTTAGGTACTATAATTAACCAATCAGAGTCATCTCTGTAAACAATTGCATCTTTTGAGTTTTTGATTTTACTTCTAATAGCACCTTTTGTTTGGTTTGCTTTGATTTCTGCTTGGTCTATCAATTGCTTGAATTCTAAGAAATCCATATTTTTATAAATATGTTGAATGTCTTTATGTTCTGGGTTATCAAACATGTTTTTCTGTTTTAATTGTTTATATTTGTTAATATACGATTCAACTTGATCAAGTGGAATGTTTTCTTTATCTGACCAGTTAGTTGCTATATCTGACCAAATATCTTCAAATAATATTTCAAAAAATCTCATTTTGTTATGCTCCGTGTTGTTTTAGTAGATTAACTATTTTAGTGTGTCCATTGTGAGATGCCCGATACAACGGAGTTTCTCCATTATTATCTTTAGCATTAACATCTGCACCATGTACAAGTAACAATTTGACTATTTCTGCGTGTCCTTCATAAGATGCACAAAACAAAGGAGTATTTCCATCATCATCTTTAGCATTAACATCTGCGCCATACTCAAGTAATAATTTGACTATTTCTGTTTGTCCATTGCTAGATGCCCAACGCAAAGGAGTATTACCATCATTATCTTTAACATTAACGTCCGCGCCATACTCAAGTGATAATTTAACTATTTCTGTGTGTCCTTCATAAGATGCCCAATCAAAAGCAGTTTCTCCATCATTATTTTTAACATTAGCATCTGCGCCATGTTCAAGTAACAATTTAACTATTTCTGTGTGTCCTTTTCTAGATGCCAAATGCAAAGGAGTATTGCCATTATTATTTTTAGCATTAACATCTGCGCCATAACTTAACATCTTTTTGACTAAATCAATATTCCCGTTTTTGCATGCATCTAATAATACATAAGAAAGGCCACTTGGCATAACTTCTAAAATATTATCACCAAATCGATTCAAAATAAAACTCAATTTAACAGGATCATCGTTTTCGTCCATATACTGATTAGTTTCAAAATGTAATTGATATTTCTCTCCCATGTATTTTGGTTGCTTTGGTATTAAAATATACAATTTCCCTTTTGAATTATAATAATTAAATCTATTATCTTCGTCATCTCTAGCGGTACACCATCTAGCGTCTTGTCCAAAATAAATGGCAGCACGTTCATCAAGTGGGGCAATAATTCTAACAACTGAGTTATCTAGTAATATTTTATAATTGCCTTTGTCTACTTGATCATCTGATCGATCAATTTCTTTGAATCTAAAATAATTATTCATACGTAGATATAATGCGTTATCTCCAATCTGTAATAATATTTTTTCCAAATCTAATTTTTCCAAAATACTAACAAAATCAGCAGCTGATTTGATTTTTCCAATATCGGAATATTCACGTGGTACTCGTTTTTGTTTTTTAGCTGCATCGTAAACTCGTAACAAATCAGTGTTGATATCTTCAAGACGTATTTTGTCGTTGATATATAATCTGGTTAGCCATTCAACATACGAATTGTGAACTGTTGGATCTTTATTTTCGATGTATTGTAATACACTTTGAACTGTTTGATCTTTGTCTTTTAAGCGGGATTTGATTTCTGTAGGCAAGAACTGATCTTTTAATGCACGTGCATATATTTTGTCACTGTAATTTCTTTCTGTAACACTTCTGTCGTATTCTAATAATATTTCACTGATTTTCATTTGAAGAAATCTCCGTAGATATCGTATTTAGGTATTTCTAAAATATACTAAAAACATCATTTAATACAATTTCGCTAAATACATTAACCTAATCGGAGAAATAAAATGGCGGTTGATTTAAAAAGTGCATTACAGGATATAAAAGAAATCAGTATCAGTGAATCTGCTTTAAAAACAATGTTAGATTTTGAAGGTGTATTGGATAACTTTGATATTTATATTTATAAAAACTGGTTAGATGGCGAACTTATACAAGGTCCAATTTATGAAAAATATTATGTAACTGCATCTTTTATGTGGGATTATGAAAAAATGCCAGATCCAAAAGGTGGAGAAGTTTTACTTCAGTATAAATGCCGAGTTTCTTACAAAAAAGATTTTATGAAAACGGCAGTCCATGTTAAATCAGAAGACGATTATCGCTCAGGTACAAAAATGCCCAAAACAATCGATGTTCCAGTTTGGATCGTCACAATATCGATACCAAAAGAACTAATGGATAACATCGATCAAAGTGCGCTGGATATGGAATTTAATAAACAAGCAGTTGAAAAATTAGAAAAATCATACGATTATTCAGAAACTGTTTCAGAAGTAAACAACACTGATGTTTCTAACAATCAAGGCGGTATGTAACTATGGCAAAGAACACACATTTAATATTTGAAGGATTTGACGCGGGCGATTTACATAGAATGGTTGACCCTTTATTGGATATAGATAGGTATAGTTCAAAAATGGGAGATGATCGGGATGTAGTGGTTTTGTCTGTCTTGGTATATGGTGAAAGTGCATCAAACGATTTAGTAGAGCATATAGAAAAAACATTCAATTTTGTTCTAGATGCTGATGTCAGCAATTCAGAAGATACCAATGGATATTATACTGTATTTGTTGAATTAGAACGAAGACATGGAGTTTGTGATAAAATTTTAGATATCATCAGCAATGTTTTGTTATTAACAACACAACCGCTTAAAAGTTGGAAATTTTCTTACATGAAAAGCAAAAAGAAATATCCGTTAAATGTAAAAATTATGGAAAAAATAATTCCAGAAACTCCATCTGCTTACGATGATATATACAACAAAGAAGACACAGACAAAAGCGCAAAACGCGAATTGGAAGAGTTTAAATTAATTGCAGGACTTCCATTAAAAGAAAAATCGTCATTGAGTAGCGATCCAGAAATTGCAAGATTGCAAACTATCGCACGTGGACTAAATTAACGTTTAGTACTAACACTAAACGTTAAGATCATCTTCTGATTGTTTTTTGACACGCTGTCTTGTTGTTTTTGGTTTTACTTCTTTAGTCATGCTCGAAAAGTAATCAATCTGTGCAACTTGTCTAGAATTTTGCAATTTAAGATCCTCGATTTCAGTTCTATAACCAGATAATTGCGTAGATAATTCTGCAACAGTGCCTTTTAACTCTACGACTTGTTTTGATAAAAACTCAATTTGCACAGTTAAGCGTTGCACATCTGCCAATGCTTTTGCTTTTTCTGTTTCGATTTGCATAAGTCTATTTGAAAGACTGTCTCTTTCTTTCTTTAAAGATTCTCTTTCGTCTTTAATCAAATCAATATATTGCATTAACGATTTATCTCCAGTTTCTTGGACTTTATCGCTTAAAATTCTAGATTTTATTATAGAAAATATGTAGTAAACCACATATCCTATTCCAGGAACCGCAATTGCTGTTATACCAGCAGTTGAAATAATATCATTACTAACCATAATCTACATCCTTGTGTTTGGGTATAGTATTTATTATATTTTTGTATTTTTCCATACTTAAAAATTAAAAAAGGAAGATATTATCTTCCTTTTTGTCGAAATTGGTAATTACCAATTAAAGATTATTCTTCCCCGTAGAGCTTTAACACCTCCCCAACTACAGGATGCCGTTGAATATCTTTGTGCGAAAATTCCACACCAGCTATATATTTTTGACCAGAAAAATTATTGGTTCTTTGTTGAAAATCCAAAAGTCCATTTTCTCCAATTCGTTTATCTGTTTGTCGTGTATCGCCTGTTACGATTAATTTTGTACCATCGCCAATTCTCGTCATAAGCATTTTAAATTGGTTTGGTGACGCATTTTGCATTTCGTCAGCAATGATAAAACTTTTTAAGAAAGTTCTACCACGCATAAATGCAAGTGGACTTATTTCTATGATCTCATCTTCGATCATACGCGCCACATCAATTGGTTTGTAATACATTTTAAAAATATCGAATATAGGACGCGTCCAAGGTTCCATTTTTTCATTTAATGTACCAGGCAAGAACCCATGCTGTTCTTCATCAACACTAACTGCAGGTCTAGTAATAATAATCCTATCGGCTTTGCCTTCTTTATAAGCCTTAATAGCTGCCGTAACAGCTAACATTGATTTTCCTGTCCCTGCTGGTCCTGTTGCAATAACGATCATTTTACTTTCGTCTAATAATAAATCAATATACTCCTCTTGTTTTGTTGATCTTGGGATCAATTTGACCTTGTGATCTGCGGCATGTCCATCAAAATCAACAACCACGGCAGCATGACGATGATTTCTATCTTGATGATTTCTATCATTTCGATCATTGAAACTGTTTCTTGATTGCTTTTTTGTAACGAACGTCTGAGATTGTTCTAACATTGATTGTGCAACTTTTCTTCTAGCCAAAATATTTCTCCTTGCTTTTTTATTTTAAATCTAAACTACATTAATGTGAAATTTTTATACCTCACATATGTATATAGCTTTATTAATTAAACAAGTCAATGCGTATATTTTTATTTTTAACCAAAAAATAAATTAGAAAATGCTACTTCCGCATCTGTTTTGTTTGTGCCATTAAAACTAAAATCATATGCCAATGCGTCTACACACACTATATTTTTATTGACAATATGTTCCAAATGTTTTTGTCCACACAATAACCGTTCTCTGCACAGTTTTACATTATCTTCCATTAAATCAGTGCCATAAATAGAAGATAATGCAGTTTCAAAATCAATGCCGTTTTCAACTTTTCGAATTAGCACTTCGCTCAAAAATTGTCCATCTCCACAAGTTGGATCTAAAAATGTTTTTGTTGGATCTTCAAAATATTTTTTCGGAATACAAGCCAGCATTTCCTGTACAGTTGGCGTTGGTGTAAACACTTCGCCTGTAAATTTAACCCGCAATTTATCTCTATCAAGCCCACTCATGTATTCTCGATCACGTACATGTTTTATAATTTTTTCTATAGAAATTGACATCAGTTTACTCTCCTGTGTACAAACAAACTCAATTAAACTTCAATGATATTAAATCCTGATTAAAAACTCCCTTGGTATACAATTTATAAAACAATGAAAAAGGCATACCCAAATCACACTCGATGTCTTTTAATGGCAAAACATTGTACATTTTGTTAATCCATTCTAAAGAATAATCAAACGTACCATCTGTTTGGTGTTTTATAACATCTAAATGCTTAGACGTATTTGCTATCATTTCACGTATTTGGTCAATTGTTTTGGTATCCGTTTTTTTATCACAATGGTTACTTCGTTTACTTATAAGGTTGGTTTTTCCTTTAGCTGCTACTTCTGTTTTTTCAGACATTTCTTTATTTTCTGCACTTTCTAGCATCTCTAGCATATCTTCTTCATCGATTGCTTCCAAATTGGCCATTTTTCCAATTATACGATCTATGCTATTTTTATCAAGACAATTTTTAATAAAATTATCAACTTCTATTTGCTCTGCCCCATTTTCGCTACAATTAAAAATATCAACAGTTTTTAATACATATTTCAATGAGTCTTTTAAATTATCAACGTTTGCTTTTTTTTGATAATTTTGAGCAGTTTCTAAAATAAGAGTATCAAATTTATCATCACGATTTGGATCAAAACTAAGACTAATAACTTTTCCAACTTTTCCTTTAATGTTTGGCGTTAATGCTCTGCTCATTTTTTGAATAGTTGCGCCATTATCTCCGTTGTCATATGCTAAAAATAGTTCAGTTATATCTCCGACAGAAAAACTACGTTGTGCCATTGTTGTGCTAAGAATTAACACATTGTTGCCTTTTTGTTTGGCCTTTTCTATCTGTTCCTTAACTTCTCTTTCTGCACTTGCATTTGTCATATTCACACCACCAGATACCGTTACAATATCGTAACCCTTTAATGCATCTTTGGCTATCGATTGTGCTTCCAATAGTGCCATATTGGTCATATTACCTGGCAAAAACATCATGCTAACTTTTTGTCGATCTTTTATTTCTTCTGCATTGCAAGAAGTCTGAAAATCAATATTCAACGAATCTAAATTGTGCTTTCCTTCAAATATTGCTTGTAGCATATTTGTAAAAAATCCCTTTGCCTTGTATGGATAAGCTGCAAATTTTGCCCAACTCGGCAAAAAATCACCATCTTCAACAAATGCATCGTCAATATTTGCTTTTTTAATAACGTTTCGTATATTCATTTGATAAAACTGTAAATCAACGACTAATTCTCTACGTTTTGTGTTTACGTGAAAATGTTTTATTAAAGGACTTTCAATAGCTGGCAAATTATCTCGTTTGTCAATAATTAATTCCGGATAGGTCACACTCATATATTTGTTTATTTTCCAAGAACTAACCGCCCTATCACCATTAGTTCCAGTCATAATAACAACTTTGTCTTTATTTTTTACGATATTCAATAAAGGAGTTGATTGATTTTTCCTATGCACCCCATAATCTGCCTCATCAATCAATACCAACTTTGGTAAACGCTTGCTTTTTAAAAAATTAAGTCGTTCTTCTCTTAGTTGGCCGTTGCACATCGATACCAACGCAACTACTTGTTTTTTTGATTTAATCGCTTTGTTTATTTTTAATTCATAATCCCTATCTTTGGTATCAACCAACACCATATGTTTAAACTGTTCATAACTTGTGAGTTCTTTAATAAAAGAAGAAAATGACGTAAGAACATAACTAACAACTACCGTGATAGGCATGTTGGTTTCTTTGATCAGTGCCCCAGACCATATTGTTTTTCCAAACCTAGCACATAGTTCAGCCATAACCACTGATGATCCAGAATTAAAACTTTCTAAAATTTCTTTTAATGCATTGTACTGTGGTTGCGATAAACCTGCGTCTTGTAATTTTTGGTTAAAAGAAGCAAGATAGTTGTTTACTTTAATTCTGACATCTTCTGCTGGAAGAGAATGAACTTCTCCAGTTTTTCCCTTTCTAAACCCAATGATAGGTCGAATATGATCATCGACTTTGCCATGCATGTAAAAACGATTAAATCTTTTGGCATAATCGCTAACGTCCCATATAGCTTCGAGAACAATCGTACCATCGTTGACTAAATCTTTTCTAACACCAACAGAGTTTCTAATCCTTTTCCAAACTTCATCTTCTGGAACTTGGTTATTTTTTATCCACCGTTCGCCAAATTTACACTCATTTGGTTTATCTTTTTCGTACCAAAGATAACAATACATTGCTGACATCTTTTATTCCTTGCTAACAAATTAACGGGATTTTAGTTTGGCCATCAAATAGTCTATTTTTGTAATCAATTCATTTATTTTCGTTTGCTGTTGTGATACCTTTTTTTCTAAAGTTTTTATTTTGATATCCAACGATGAAATATAGGAACTTGTTTTTTCATCTTTTTCTTTTAACTTTGTGATTTCAGATTGATGACTAAACAAATTTGGTCTGGGTGTTTCGTCATCCGAATCACTATCATAGATTCCCATTTTTAAACATCTCCACTTTTTGCCGTTGGATCAGATGCAAGATTTCAGATAATTGCTCTTTGTGTTTGCTATAGTAATGTGTAATAAAATCTTCATACGTTCTGTTTTCTTCTAAACGAAACGCATTTTTAACAATGCGTTCGTTGACTATATCCAAAATCACTTTACAATTTGTCAAGTGTCTTGGTTTAATTTTAGTAACCACTTCGATTTTTTCTTCCCAATTGCAATTTTCTTCCAAAGAAAGATAATGCTTAATCGATGTTTTGTTTTTGTTAACTGGATGCATATGATATGATGCCACCAAAAAAACACTATTGTTATTCATTTTTATCAGTCTCCTTTTTTGTAATCTTTGTTGGCATATACGGCATAGTAATCTCTACCGCAGAATTGCTGCTTGTGTATCTTGCCCCCGTTTCATCTTCAAACACGATTGCACACGTGTCTATTGTTTTTTCTGAACCATCTTTGTAGACATACTTCATAACTGAAGAATATCTAATGTTTTGATATACATTTTTATACAATGTATGTTCCTTTTTACCGGATGATAAAAAGAATTCAGTAACGTCCTTCCACTCATCTTCATAACCAGTGAGAGGTGTCAATATGTCATAGTTTGCTATTTTTCCAAACAAACTAGCACATACCGAAGCAGACCAACCACTGTGTTCTTGTTTTGAAAATGCAACAATCAGCCCCAATACGTCCTTTCCGATTTCTGATTCCATTCCATCTTGCTCTAATAAACCTGCCATTTTTAGTTCACGCAATGCATGCCTGACCAAATCGGACATTATTTTATCTCCTTGATCATTTTTTCAATAAAATCAATTTCGTGATCCGTTAATTCGAAATACCGATATAACTCTTGATCTGTCCATTTCCTAGACATGTCTAGTTTTGGAACAAAGGCGTATGTTTTTCTATTCCCATGTTGTGTTATTTTTAAAATTGAAAGCATAAATCTAAAAAATTTAGTTTTAATATACGCAGCAAGATTTTCTGCTTCTTGCTGCGTGTCAAACGAATCGACTATTATATACGTTGCAGTGCATGCTGTGTTTGGTGCTACAACTTTGGGCTTACCTGTAATTTGAGAATTAATACCACTTGAACCTCTTGCTTCAGCCAAGATTGTTTTCCATTTATAAAAACTTTTATGAATTTCTGGAAGTTCATCAACATAACCTATCTTGCCACCTCTTGAATACACCAAAATGTTCCCTTTTTCTAATAATTTTTCATTGGTTTCTAACCCAAACGGTTTAACTTTCGAGACTACATCAGACATAAATTCTGTGCATTTTCTTTTTACTTTTTCTAATACATCCTCTTGCTCTTTAAACCGAATAATGATATCATATTTTCGTATATTTATACTTCTCGTTGTTTCTATCGAATTGACCACGGTCGTCAAGTTGGTATTCCCTCTATGTGACTTATCCCAAACAAAATAACAAACGCCACCTTCTATATCTACTGTTTGGAATACGTCTTTTGAATACGGATAATCGACTATTTTACTTATGTGTTCTTGATCCAACATGAGTTTTCTAAATTCATCCAACCCTTTACCCGTTATGAACCAACGAGATGGGATAATCATCGTCAAATAATCAGGATTCATTTTTATTGCTTTTTCAACGAAGTGATGATATATCGTAACTTCTCCGGAATTATATGGTGGGTTTCCAACTATAACATCAAAATGCATATCTTTTAAGTCCTTGTAGTCATATGCAATCAATGTCGATTGCATATTAAATTTATTCAAAACATAATTCACCGAATGTATCGATGACTCTATACCAAATGTCGTTTCTCTTATTTGCTGATCACTTAGGCCAGCAGCAGCCTTTCTTTTTTCAACTTCAACTAGAAATTGACCACCACCAAACGACAAATCTAAAACTCTACCGTATATTAGCTTTTCTTGAGGAATTTCATCAAGCATTTTGGTAACTATATGTGGATATTTTTTTGTCAAACGGTAAGTATATCGCGTTTTATTGCGAGTTTTCATAAACTTTCCTACATTAATTGCTATTATTTAATTAATTTTGGTTGATTTGTGACAATTCGACAAACATAGCTGCCAAATTTATTTCAGCATCTGCACATGTTGCATGGTTTACTAAAGCCTTTCTGATAATCAGAATAGCTTCATCTTGGCCATCTTCTGTTGCAGACCAAAGGTCTAAATTTTCATAACACCATCTAAAAATATCATCCATCTCTTCTGGCCTTGCTTGACTGCATATCAACTGCCGGCCTTCTCTTATTTTTCCTTTTTTAATCAAATCAACCAATACCAATTTAAAATCAACAGTTGATGATTTTGTAGAAGGCAATACCAAAGTACCAGTGGTGGAGTTTTGTTGGCACAAGTTGATACACTTTCTTAAATCTGGGTAAGTTGCTTCAACGAACATATCAAGCGTTTCTAACTCAATATCGATATTTTCATCAGACAAAATGGTAGCAATTCGAATAGTGAATTCATCCTTGTTTAGTTTGTCAATATGAAAACCTTGACATCTGCTATGCAAAGCAGGAATTATTTTATGAGGATAATTGCAGGTCATAAAAAACCTAACAGTTTGGCTATACTCTTCGATTGCCCCACGTAGCGCGGCTTGAAAATCAGGAGTTGCATAATCCACTTCATCTAAAAATACAACTTTCAAATCACCATAAGGCATAGTCTGAGAAAAGTTCTTAATTTTTTCTCTAGCAATATCAATTCCCCTTTCACGAGATGCATTGATTTGCAACAAATCGTAATCATGAATTTCTAACGCATTGATTAAAATTTTAATAAGTGTTGTTTTTCCAGTTCCTTGTACCCCTGAAATAAGCAAGTTTGGAACGTTTTTGTTATTTACCCAATATTCAATCTGCGAACGCTGTTCGTCATTCATAAACACATACCCATCCAAAGTAGATGGTCTATATTTTTCTACCCATAACTCATTCATTTTTGTTTGCCTTTGTTGAAGAAAAAGAATTAGATTTTTATTTAATTGTTGAAAGTTTACCAAAAGTTAATAAACACAGTCGCTAAAGGTTTCATCCTTTACTGGCGAATCTGATACCAACAATATGTCTTTTGGATCAATCTTTTGAATCATAAAACTTTCGCCAGTATCATCGATAACGTTAATACCACGTGTCCATCGACCATGCGATACCAAAACATATTCTCCAACTTTAACATCGGTTTGTTCTGGACCTACTGCAAATACCTTGCCCCATCTTGGGCGAACACCTGCAGAAGTTTTATCGTCAGATGGAATGATAATTCCACCAGATGTAAATCTCTCTAAAAATTTCATGTCACGAACAATGACATCTGCGTGAAGTGGTTTTATCGATGAAATCTTTATTTTTTTAATTGTTGCCATGTTAAAATCTCCTTATACCTTGTGATTTTTTTGGTGATTTAAGTTCTTCTTGTTGAATTGTTTTGCTCGCTGGCATTGAGTTGCCAACTATACCTTTGCCTAACGTTGAAGTATCCGTGTCTAGTTTGTTGTTTGTTTTTCCAAGAACAAGAGGTTTCATATTTGGAGGCAAAACTGGTTGATTGACTTTGTTTTGTTCAGCAGACGATTCTTTCGGTTGCTGAAACGCTTGTGCTGTTATTACAGCTTGTTTTGGTTGAGTTAGAATACCAGCAGTTTGCATCGAAGTCAATACATTTTTTTCATTAATTTCGGGTTTTTGCCCTGGCGTAAAATGTATCATGTCAACTGGAACAAACGGTACTTGCTCTGTTGTGTCTTTCATTATAGACGATGAGTCTTCTTTTTCAACTTTTTTTTCTGAATATTGATAGTTAACTTCTGCGCTTTCACTAACTTCATCTGTATGATGTTGTACCTGAGATTGTTCTGTGGAATTGTTAGTATCGCAAATGACACCTTGGTAATTACTTTCTAGTTTACCATCATTGCTACTATGATTACCACCAATTTCTATAGTTTCGGCTTGATTTTCTACTACATCCATTTGATCTTGCTCTTTAATAGCAACTTGTACTTGTGTGTTGTTGACTAGAACAGGGTTTGTGATGTTGGCAGTTGGTGCTTTTATTGCATACTTTTCTTTAGCCAACTCTTCTTTCGTTTTTATAACTTTTCCACCTTGTACAATATCGCCACGAGCGTTAACGCTTTTATTACCAACTGCAACAATATGCTGATTTTGTGCTTTTAGTCTGTCCATATCGACTGTTGGTTTCTGAATAATAATTGGCTTGTTCGGTGGATACATTTACATCTCCTGTTTTTTTGGCGGTTTTAGAAATTCGTTAATATCTAACCCAAAATATAAACTATTTATTCGATGCACTCCCATCAGGTACAATACATAGCTTGCAACACTACTTCCTCTCCCAACACCCAATACTATATTCTTTTCTTTACATGTATCTACAAAGTATTTCATGAATTTTAGTAAATTTTCTAACCCATAATCAAAATACAAAATAAGTTCTTCGCCTACCCTTTGAAGTTCATCTTCGTTTTTACATTGACTCAAAATATAATCAGCGATATCTAAGGTTTTATATTCTTCCGGCATAAACCAATTATTTTGCATGCTTGAATCGTAATCTTCTAATGGTAAGTCTAACTCTACAAACTTAGCAATTTTTGAAAATGTACCGTGTTCTTTTAAATCATCAATTGCTTTATTATACATATCCGGATCGATGCATACAAACGATGATATATCAACATCGCCATTTTTATACAAAATGTCGCATATATCTTCTTCAGAATAATATTCGTTTCCGTACTTATCTATTTTAGCCATAGTTTTCACCAAAGGTTTAGTGTAGTTTAACAACAAAAAATTAAAATTCAACTTTTTTGGTTAACCTTAACAATGTCGTCAAACTCGCTTCCGTGTTCTTTGATTGTATTTTCCAAAGCACGTTGAGTTCTTTCGGTGTAAATATACTGATAAGATTCTATCATATACTGTAATTGAGTAACCACAGTTTGGTAGCCAAGGGTATATGCGGTCATCATTTTTGACCGCATATTTGTTAACTCTTTAAGCAATTCATCGTTTGTTAAATCTGCCGGATTTTTTGGAAATAACATACCAAATTACCTCTTTTTAAATTATATTTGTTAAATTACTGGTCTCACAAAAGTCGTAACACCATTATTCAACGTAAATAAATCAAACACCGCGTATGCACCAGTATTCAATGCCAAAGTATAGTTTGCGCCATTAAAAGAATACAATCCAGTGTTCGAAGATGCCAATGAATTAAGATTGACATAATTCAAAACTGCACTAGGCGTAGGGAAAGTCAAAGTAAATGATCCAGAAAGAGATGAAAAAATCAATCTCATATCGGCATAGATACCGTTGCCTGTATTCCAAGTTATTGCAGATATAACAGTGTTTCCAGTAAGATTAAATTGCTGAACATTCGATGTTGCAAAAGCAATCGCCAAGTTGCTCGAATTTACATTCTGTGACACTGTTGCTGAACTAGTATAATTAACATATTGACCACCTGATATAATGATTCCTGGTGCAAAAGTATTTGTAGTACTTGTTGCCCCATTTAGAGGCGAAGTTAAAATAGATTTGTTTTGCAAATCTGTTATTTCATTTTGTGCATAACCTAGATTGATAGCAATATTCGTAAAATTATCACGAAATCCTTGACTGTCGTTGTCCTGACCTGCAACTGGATATGCTCCGTTTATGTTATTAGGGTTAATGTTTGATGCCATAATAAAAATCTCCTTTATTATATATTTAGCAGTTTTTAAATTAATGTTGTTTGTGGGAATTTAACCCAGAAATTGTATTCATCAGATGTAACAAACTCATCTACGTTATTGAAAAACCGTGTCCCACTTCCGTCAAATGTCGTTTTGTTAGCTGAAAAATTGGTAACAAAATTAAAAGGAAGGAATCTAGGAACAGTGCTTGTTGCATCTGGTTGACCTGTAAAATAAAACCCAGTGTTTTCGTGCATGTTTCCTTTATTTACAAATATATAATCTCCTGCACTTATCTGTATAAAAGATACTAAATGTACAATACCATTAGAGTCTATAGTCACTTGCCATATGTTAGGTCTAACATTCGTTTTGGCTGTACCATTTAACACGTCAGCATATCCTGGAATCTCAATTGTATAATTCCCAAGAGCATCTGCATCATTCCATCCGTCATTTGGTGTACTATAAAACGCAACAGATACATTTGGGCTTGTTGGTGGCAAATAATTGGATTGTGTGATAAAAGCAATTAACATTCCATCTTGTACCATTTCTCCATCTAATCCACCATTACTGTTTATGTAACTCACACTTCGTCCACTTATCTGATCAAACGGAATATCAACTCCAACGTCAATTGAACCTTTATATACATATGTATTATTAATATGTGGGTGAATATCAAATGTAGTTTCTGTAGATGGTATAAAACTACCAGAGTTTAAATCATAGTTTGTTAATAGTTGGTTGTCTGCCATATATCTATCGACTATAAATGGAATATCACCAAAATTATAATTTGATTCAGATAACCTATATGCTATAAGATTACTATATCCAGGTTTTGTATAACAAAGAACCACAGAACGAACAAAACCAAGAATTGTGCCATCATTCTGTCTTGTAGTCATCCATAAAGGCAATATATTCTGATTCGCAACACCAATACCAGATAATCTTTTTTGCATATTATTTAAATCACAAGGGTATATCGGAAGCCCAGATTTTGGATTAATATACATCTGCGGACGTTGCAGATTGTTTGGATTAATTGGATCGACTAACTCCAAATACACGACTTCATATAACGTGTTTGTTGTTACTGGATCATTTGCTATTGCAGTTTTAATTTTTCCATAATTCAAAATTCTATTGCTTGTATTCAATTGTATATTACTTGCTATAGTTGACGCAGACGCTGGCGATAGCCCTGTACAAAATAAAGATTTCATTTCGCTTGTTTTTCCAAAATTAGGATCGTACATTCTATAAATGTACTCATAAGGGAAATAACGTTGATCGTTCATAATGTTAAGAAATTTGGTTCTGGTTGGAACATCAAGCAACGCAGTTAAATAAAAGTCCATATATGGATTATTGTTATCGTGATTGACTTTTATAGAAAATTGCTGTGTTGCATATATTTCTTGCTGTTTTAGAACTGTTCTTGGTTCATCATAATAGAATTTTGTTTTTCCAGAATCAAAAGTAGTTTTATTATAATCAATAAATAACTGCTCGGTAACAGGAGCATAAGGAACAGTGGATGGATATAATGTATCAAACAGTGTAAGTGTATTATCAAAAGTCGTCAAACTGCCATCTAACGTAAACGTAGTAGCGTCAGTTGCTGTTACCGAAAACGTAAAAACAGATTCTATCGTTGTATTTCCTGAATCTAAAGTCGTGTTTCCAGAATCCATAGTGAATTGTCTAAAAGATGTTTTGCCAACAATCAATCCATTTGTTAATAATTTTAAACCTTGTGGCAATTTACTTTTCGTTGGTGTATTATATAATATCACATTTGTTCTTGGATCTAAAAAATCACCACTTACAGGAGTTGCATAGTTTAAAATATATTTTAACGGAATACCAGATGTATATTTTATAGAACTATCGAACGAAGTTGTAGAAACATCAAACGTGGTTAATCCGGCATCTAACTCAAATATAGTAATAACTTGATTTTGACTAACCCCTGCTTTTGCTTTTATTTCAAATAAACTTACATCACCATTTGATATATTGCCTAAAAATTGTGGCGATTCCCATATCACATAATTTGATAAATCTTGCATTATAACAAATTTAAAAGTAACCGGAATACTTTTGATCGTTGGATTTGCTAATAAATAACAATCTACAGTAAACTGAACTTCTGCCAAAGAAGAATTGATATATGGAGAAGTGCCATAAATCCACCCAGAACCAGAATCTATATTCATCCAAGTTGGGTTATTATTCCCGTAAAACTCAAATCCAACGTCATAATTATTAGAAGCAAAGCCAGTAACTTGATACAAAAAATCAGAATTTTCTCTTATATTTGGTAAAATTGTTTGTATGTTGGTGATCGTTGGTTGTGCAGTGTTTGTGCTATCTGCATCAACCGAAGAAGAATCAGAATCAATCACTGTGCTGTCTGCTGTGATCGAAGTTTGATTCAAAATAACCATTGTATAAATCGAATCATCATATGCAAACCCGTTTGATGCTCGCACCATAAATTGAAAGGTAAACTCGGCTGGAGTGTTTTGTTGAGCGTCCCATCCAGTAGTATCCCAACCAACAAAACCGTAATTTGCCACTCCACTTGAATAAACAAATCCAGACCAGCCCGATATTATTGGTTTTACATAATTAATATTTTGTATAATACCTGTAATAATTCCCGATGAGTTTATTGTTAATCCAGGTGGCAGTTGACCAGATATAATATCCCATGTTATGTCTGTTTGGTCAAACGCAGACTGAAGCTGAACGTTGACAAAGTCTGTTATAAAATAAATACCAAGACTTGTATTTTTAGGAGTAATGACTGGCAATGAGTTTTTATTTATTGTTAGATTAAAACTACGATCTGATAAATTATTTGATGCATCATATGCCCTGACAGTGAATGTATTATTTACACCGCCGATGTTTGCAGACGTAGGTATCCCTACTATAGTTCCAGCTTGTTTTACTGTAATATTTCCAGACGGAGGCACATTTGTATTTCCTATTAGATATAGCCCATCCCCTATTGTTCCGGCTATAACTTTATAAGAGACCGCATTAGTACAAACTAGTTGAAATTCAAAATATTCCCCATCTGTAACATTGCCAATATTCCCCGAAGGTGTAACCCACTGTAATGCCATACACTATCACCTTTGTTATGTTGTATTTAGTGTTAAAATTAAATCACAACATTGGCGAAATATAATGGAATACAATGTTAACATTACATACCACCAGCAAATATAAGTCTATCTTTTTCAAAAACCTTCTGGTCTTGTAAAGACATACGTGAGTTAAGAACTATTACTTCTGAAATATAGGAATTGATAAAACCACCAGTACCAGTACCACCATAACCAGTATTACCAGGGTAACTCCCTATATTAATAGCTGTATTGACTGATGTAGCTATAGCTACAACTCTGCCTCCTACATACTCATCATTAACTCTCATTCGTATACCGATATCATCAAATATACTACTTACGGTATTAAATACAGGAACAGTATTATTTACTATCATAGGAATATCGTGTTGCTGGGCTATACTAGTTCCCAATATATCGGTATCCCATGATCCAGCAACAGCAGCACTATTAGTTAAAGATCTCATATTTGTTGATGTATAAGCACCATATGTTACAAAACCCCCTTGTGTTTTAGCTCCAGCTACTGGTATACTAGCAATTATGGATATCTGTGAGAAGTTATTACCAGAGTTAGGAATAGTAGTTGTAGCTGTAGTTAGGAACTGACTACCACCGCTAAAATAAAGTGTAGGAAGATTTCCATTACGTATTTGTAGGTTATTAAAAGTAGGAGGATGCGACATAGCTGACGTTGCATTTAACCCATTACCAGACTGATCGTACCATGTTACTACTGAGCCTGTGCCAGCACCTATAAATGTCAGAAGAGTATTTACATCTAATAACCCACTCGAAGTATACCCTATATCTAATTGAGTACTATCCGATGATCTTTGGACTCTTAATAGTGCACCAGTGTACTTACTCGTTAATCTACGAACCGAATAAGCAACTGCCACATTTGCTGTTGTTAATTTGTCAAACAGCATAGTAGAGTTATCTGTTATGCTTGATATAGTCACTACTCCGTTTGCATTTGATGCAGAAAAATCACTACTGAAATTCAAGGTGGTTATATTACCAACTGAATTTCCATTTAGTTCGTATAATAATGAAGTAGAAGGCAATCCACTGATTTGTGATGCTGGTATGATTGCTGTGTTTGATAATGTATTTGCAACACCTGCTGTGTTTGCATATACTGCATTTGCCACTGATGTTACATTTGAAGTTATTGTCAAAACATTAGAACTTAGATTACCAGAAAGACCAGAACCAATATTCAAGGTGGTTATATTACCAACTGAATTTCCATTTATTTCATATGCAACTGTACCAGTAGGCAAACCACTGATTTGCGATGCTGGTATGATTGCTGTGTTGGATAATGCATTTGCAATACCTGCTGTGTTTGCATATACTGCATTTGCCACTGATGTTACATTTGAAGTTATTGTCAAAACATTAGAACTTAGATTACCAGAAAGACCAGAACCAATATTCAAGGTGGTTATATTACCAACTGAA
>JAEHJW020003894.1_pt1 | contig 17941 bp, 33 predicted proteins | sample 9271431 | NCBI WGS metagenome assembly JAEHJW02 | reverse complement strand
CCCCCCTCAGTACCCAACCTTGTCGATTACCGCACAGATTTGCCTTTTGGTGCGGTTATCGCCCATGACCGATTATCGGCGCAGGTGGGGAGGCTTGCCCTTTGCATCACGAATACATAGCATACAGCGCTGGAGTCTGTCAAGCGAAAAAAAATCCCTCGGGCGATTACCGCCAGAGGGGTTGACCAGGGGAAGAGGGTGAGTATAATTCTAGGTGACGCTCTTCTCCGATGCCACAACGATTCGTTGCCCTTTACCTAGTCCGAGCTTACATTCGAAGCGGTCGAAGTGCGACTGGCAAGCGTAGGCCCAACCGTAAGGTGTTTTCACATCATACATCTGAGCATTCAAATTTTGCGGAGTATTCTGGAAGCGACAAAAGTCACAAGGTGGATTTTCATTCATAACAATAGTGTTATTATCAAGCATTATCTTTCCTCCCTTTCAAACATCTAAAAAAATCCTACTCTATTTCTCACGGACTGTCAATTGAAAAAGCCGAGCATAAAAAGAGACGCCAAGAAATTAAGCAAAGCTGCAAAGCAGACTAAGAAACAAGTGTCCCAAATATTTAAGACTGCTAAGACGCTAAAAAAGATACTCACTAAACCAACAAAGAAAAAGATTCTCACTAAACCAGCGAAGAAAAAGACGCGCGATAAAATCAATGCAACTAGATCCACTGATAATCTCCCACCTAGTTTCAAACTCCTAAACATCAAACAATTCCAAGGCAAGTCATGGGCGGATATTATGGCCTATGCATCCGCGCATTATGACCAGCTAGACAAGCTGAAGACGCCGGAGGAAACTTTTGTTGCGACGATATACGGCAATAGCACGGAAGCGTTTAGAAACTCCCAACAATTATTTGCGCGACTAAATGAATACGTAGAGGACTCGGAGAATAGGGGCGGTGAGACAGACAGACTAATTGACCATATAGGGATTGTGCGATTTACTGGCAGTCCAAAGGATGCATTTAAAACAGTACAGGACAGACGGAGAGAGGCGACTAAAAGAGTGAAAGAGGAGAGGCAACTAATGGGAGCGGTTTTCGGGAAGACTAAAGAGACGGGCAAAACTAAGACGTTTCGTGACTACGCATTTGAGGCAATGAAGAATCTAGAAGCCGCGAATAAGCGCGCGCAGGATGCGGACAAGAAGATCAATGCTTTACTGTCTCGCATCGCCAAGCTGGAAAAAGCAAGTAAGAAGAAAGCGGCAAAGAAAGTAGCCAAGAAGAAAGCAACTAAGAAAGTAGCAGCGAAAAAATCAACTAAGAAAGTGAGCAAGAAAAATGGAACTAAGGGAAAAACTACCACTAAAAACAGTGTTAGAACTGGAAGCACTAAAGGCAAGTCTACCAGTGCAAAGAAACAGTCAAAGTCTAGAGGGAGAAAATAAAGATGCGGTGTTTTCGGGTATATTGCGCGTGCTGTCTGGAAGAGCTATCTTACAGTGATAACAATATGTGGGTACATTCGCTCACCTATACCAAACGATGCCGATTGAATAGGGTAGGAGCAAACGTATTATATGGTGAGGCTAATCCGTTTCTAAATACATCGCAGTTATTTAGGTTGAAATACTGTATGTGGGGGAATGACCACAGCGTAGCGCATTGTAAAGAGTGTAATGGATTCGATAGAAATCTAAACACTCTTACAAGTGAGATGAATTGGAAGCTATCAAATCATCGTCCTGATTATAATCTGGAGTGGATTAGTGAAAAAAGATAAGCCTATCTATACGCTCGACTCCGAGACTGATCCTTTTGTGCATGGTAGAAAGCCATTGCCGTTTGCGTGGGGATTATTTACAGGGACGTACTTTGATTTTACGTGGGGGGATAATTGCACGGAGGAGATGCTTGCTAAGCTGTATGAGTTGCCGCCGGGTATCATCTACATGCATAACGGGGGAAGATTCGATATATATTTTATGATCGAAAAAATCCTCAATAAACCTATGAAGATAATCAATGGGCGAATAACAAAGGCGCTTATTGATTGCCTAAATGGACAGCATGAGATAAGGGATTCGTACGCGATCATGCCGCAAGCGTTAGGCTCAGTGGATAGCGAGGAGGGAAAGCTGGACATCGACTACAAACTAATGGAACGCGAAACGAGAGACGAATACAAGGATGAGATTCTAACGTATCTAAAAAGAGACGTAATGTTTCTATGGCGGCTATGTGTCGAGTTTGTGGATATGTTCGGAGTTCAGCTTACGATAGGCGGAACGGCGATGAAGGAATTACGCAAGATTCACAAGTTTGAGAAACTAACGCTAAGTGAGGATCAACGAATAAGGCCATTCTATTTTTACGGTGGGCGGGTAGAGTGTTTTGAGAGTGGAATTATCGAAGGAGATTTTACGCTGTATGACTTGAATAGCGCATATCCGCACGCGATGAAATCATCATTGCATCCGGTTGGTAAGTGCTATTTTGTAGATAACAAAATATCGAAAGATACTTTTTTCGTCACTGCGAGAGGGACTAATAGAGGCGCATTTCCGATGCGTACAAAACTAGGACTAACGTTCAGCGAACCTTACGGAGTGTTTCACGTGACTATCCATGAATGGAAGATGGCGAAAAAACTAAGGCTCTTTGATTGCGATGAAATTATAGAGTGTCATAATTTCGCGGAGAAAGAAACCTTCGCGGAATTTATTGATAAGTATTACAACCTTCGGATGGGCGCGGAGGAAAACAAAGACAAGATAAAGAAGCTATTTTATAAACTGGTTATGAATAGCGCGTATGGTAAGTTCACACAATCTAGCGACAATTATTGCGAGTACAGATTGACCGACCAAACGAAGGACATGCGCGGTGAAGGATGGGAATTACATAGTCTGGTAGGATCATCGAAAAGAGCTTGCGAGAATTGGATTATCTGGCAACGAGCTAGTTTAGATGAGAGCATGTATAATGTGGCGACGGGTTGCAGCATTACGGGCGCGGTACGGGCTACTCTCATGCAAGCAATACACTCCGCGAAACGTCCGATTTATTGTGATACCGATTCACTGATATGTGAAAGCATGAAAGCCAGTACGGGAAAACAATTAGGTCAATGGAAAGTAGAAGCTAAGTGCGACAGGATAGCTATGGCAGGTAAAAAGCTGTATGCATTGTTTGAAAACGGAAGAGTAGTAAAGCAAGCGAACAAAGGCGTAAAAATATCAGCGAATGAAATAGTGGAAGTTTGCAAAGGCAATGAAATAGAGTGTTTCCGCGATGCACCTAGTTTCAAGCTAGATGGTAGCTACACATTTATTGATAGGACAGTGAGGATGACAGTATGAGCCTAGGATTAGTAATGACGAAGTGTGAGATAAAAGGATGTGAGTTAGTTAGCAAGTTTCACGGATTCGGCCATGATTATTGTTGGTTGCACTACAGCCAATTTATGACCAGTGCATATCGCGCGTGTGACCTGGCGAATCCATCGTTTAGGATAGGCGAAAATAAAGATGGACAATGCAGTGAAGCGCAACTAAAATTGTGGTAAGGAGATACACTATGGGACAAATTGTTAGCACGTCTTTCAAGGCCCTTCCGGGTAAACACAATCGACATATTATAACTGTAGGAAGCCAGTTTTATACGGCGGATGAACAATCCCCACTTGTTTTACCATCTTCCAGAGCCTATTTAGGTTCGATGGTAACGATTGACCTATCATCTATCATCGGTAATTCGACACTCTCTGAGGACATAAAATTTTGTACCATCTCAGCGTCTAACGATTTCAATATTCCGGCATTACCGCCATATACACCTGGCGGTGAGTTAGTTTTGGCTATGGATAGAAGTCAAGTTATTACAAAGAGTTTTACAAACTCGCAATTGCAAGGCTCTTTTACGGATTTCAATTTTGGTATCCCCGTTAGGCTTAGTCAATTATCAACAATAAATCTAATGATATACAACATGTCCACTTATTTCATAGCATCGTCTGTTGTGCTCAATTTATTTGACTTTGAAATGCCATCTTATTATGTGGGGATAAACTAATGGCAATGAATGGAATGTCTATGATGATGAAGTCTCTTGGAATTAATCCCGAGGAACTGACTCAAGGGGTGGAAGAGTTCAAGGCTGTAATTATCAACGCTTTGAATAACACCACTAATAATCAACATGAAATTATCGCTAAGCTGGATACAATCATCGCTCAAGGCGCGGAGACGTTGCGCATCCTTGAATCGTCGCGCGATTGTAACGGCGTGATTATGGTCGGAGACGCGCCCGAGAATGGCGAGATTAGCGCGAAGCTGTACGCGAATCTATACGATGCGATCAACGGAGAAACATACAATGCCTGAAATAACAATCATCACCGACAGCGAAAATGAGACACCAATAGAAGAAGTAGCGGAAGAAGTAGCGGAAGAAGTAGCGGAAGAAGTCGCGGAAGAAGTAGCGGAAGAAGTGGCGGAAGAAACTACAGAGGAAACAGGGGAGAGTGAATCATGGCGGTCAGAGCAATTGGAAATTATGTCGTCGCTAAACGCATCACAACAGGCGATGAGAGCGTCGATGGAAGAGACGAACAGGATGCTAATGCAGCTAGTGGAATCGACGCAGAGGACGAACGTGGAGCTAACAGCGCAGATAGCGCAGTTGATCCAGCCAGTATCCCCACAGCCGGAGATGACGCCCCTTACGGATACACTAAATCAGGGCGTAGAAGAAATCCGCCCATTGGAAGTAACCGAACTGGAGCCGGAAAAAGTGGAAGAAAGTCAGCGTCCGAAACGTCGTCGTCTCTAAATTCAATCCTTTTTAGCGTGCATCTTATGGGCGCATCGTTTCTTAAGGTGCCGGAGCTCACACTAACGAACGAAGAAAGTGAGGCTCTCTGCGAAGCGATCATGCGCGTGACAGAGTTGTATGATATCCCACTCGTGGATGAAAAAACTATGGCGTGGGTGAATCTCGCCATGGTCGCTGGTGGAATCTATGCCCCTAGATTCATCGCGGCGAAAATCAACAAAAGCAAGCAAGGGAATCTACAGGTGATAAACAATGCTGGATAAAATTATCATAGGTGGACTAACATGCTTTGTGCTGTACCTGCTAGGCATAACAGCGATACGCATAACCATTGACCGTATCGTAGACAACTATAAACAATCCAGCGAAGAAAACGAGGATACCGTGAAAGATGAAAGTCTGAAGGAAAGAATCGCAGGTTACAAGGAATGGCTGGAAGGTAATAAGGAATTTGTTGAAACTCACGTGCATACGTGGAAGAAAGGAATTGTTGGAAACGGAAAATACATCCTTACTTGCACAGACAGAGCGTGCGGAAAAATCGAAGTGGTAACTAAGGAACAATTCGATGCACGCTAATAAACCGCGCCTTCCCGGTGCGTCCGACCGTATCGTTATAGTCGGTCGCACCGGAAGCGGTAAAACACAAGCCGCAATTTTCCATCTATCACGGCAAGACTTCGATTCTAGGCCTTGGATCATTATCGACTATAAAGGTGACGACCTGATTAGGGGGATAAAAAAAGCCGAACAGATTGACTATAGTACGGTGCCCGATGATCCGGGCATCTATATTCTCAGTGTGTTACCGGGCGAAGAGGATGAGCTTAGCGAGTGGTTTAGGAAAGTTTGGGAGCATGAAAACGTTGGAGTTTATATAGATGAAGGTTACATGGTGGGACAGCGCGACAAATGGTTCAACGCGTGTCTAACGCAAGGTAGAAGCAAGCGTATTACTATGATTATCTTGTCGCAGCGTCCATTATGGATGAGTCGGTTTGCGTTCTCGGAAGCATCGTTTATTCAGGTCTTTTCTTTGACGGACGCGGATGACATGAAAGTGGTACAACGTTTTATGAAAGGGGATTCAAAGGGCGATGTAACGTCACAACTAAAACGCTTCCATAGTTTTTACTATGATGTGGGTGAGAATAAGGTTGTGCTATTCTCGCCGGTGCCATCCGGTAAGGAATTATTGCAGACGATAAACGCGAGACTGCCCGACAAGAAACGGCGGGGATTGTAAGCCCAACTCTATCCCACGTCAAGCGAAAAATAAATTCGTCAATCCTGGTATAAAGGGTTGACGAATTTCTTTTTTTATGTGATAGAATAAAGACGTGTTACTAAAGTTTTCGGAAGTAGTTACTGAGGTAACGAATGGGAGAAATTTATGGATGAAAATATCATTACATGGGACGTAACGAATTGGATCACCGTCGTTCTCATGGCAGGAATCGGATTCGCCATTCTTGGTTTCGCAAAAAACTGGTACGCGAAAAAGCACGCGGCTGGAGCGTAAAACATGGAACCTGTAAATTGGAAGATGATTGCGCACCCTATCAACTGGATTGTAGTAATGCTTATGCTGATTATTGCCGCTGCGATAGGGCATGAGATTTTATCATTGTTCGGAATCCATCCTAAAACCAAACTCTTTTCTTCGACTCCGTCCAATGGCCTTGTCAATGGTCAAGCGGCGGTCGGTGGAATTTCTCAACAGTCCGCTAACTAAAACCATTTTCAAAGGATAAAATAACATGGCTACTTCCGCAGTGACTCCCCAGATGAACCCTTTCGTACAGGATCAACAGGCGACCGCTTTGATTCTTGCGAATAGCTTGAATCGCAGACAGCTTACCACTTCGCAGACCGTTTATCCCGCGTCCAATCCCCAGCTTATCGTTCAGCCCATCAATGTAGGTCTTGTCAAGCGGTACATCATCGAAGTGACGGGCACAATTGCCAATACCGGCACGGTACCTGTTACTCTCACTGACTTTGGGCTCTCCAATATCTTTGGTCAGGGTGGAGTGCAATATACCGACTTGAATACTAACCTCCGTATCAATACCAGCGGCGCACATCTTACTTTGGTCAGTAACGCCAAACGTCGCCGTCCGTATGGTGCTACGACGCAGACTAATTCTCTCGGCACGGCCACACCGGCGTTTCTCTCACAGATGTTGAATGTCGCACCTGCCACGTGGGGAGTTTTTGAGGCGTCACAGACTATTGCTAGTCTCGCGTCTGCTCCGTTCCGCGCGGTGTTTGAGATGCCGCTTGCGTATTCCGATGAGGACTTGCGCGGTGCGGTTTGGGCAAACGTATTGAACGCGGTGCAACAAATTCAGCTTACTTTCAATCAGGCCGTTGTGACAGCGGCCCCGAACGATAACACCTTCGCTGTCTACTCGGGTGCTGCTGGAGCGGCGGGTAACATCTCTTCCGCCACGGTGACAATCTATCAGGAATACCTGGACAATCTCCCGCGCAATCAGGCTGGAGTCGTGCTCCCGATGCTTTCCACGTCTACCGTGTATGAGCTTAAGAGCGTGCTGTATTCCGGTAATATTTCCGCCAATCAGGAATTTTTCATTCCTTACGCAAATCAGCGTAGCTTTATTTCTACCGCTGTAGTTTTCAATAACAACGGTTCGGCTACAGGGCGCGAGTATGGTACGGACATCAATTATTGGGCGCTCTCGGCTGCTAACTCTAACTATTTCTGGAAAAATGATCCGCTGTATCAGGCGCAGATTGGACGCGATCACCTTACGACCGATCTGCCAGCGGGTACGTATTATTTCCCGACGCGTCACACCAACATTGCGACGCAACAGTACGGTAACTTGCAGCTTACGCTTAACCCAAACACTGCTACGCCATCCGGTTATTGCAACGTAATGTTGGAGGACTTCGCCTTGCTGAATACCCTCACTAGTGGGCCATCTCTCACCAACGGGTAAGCAAGCGGCAAAGATGCCGCGCTGTATTTCCTCCTGATACAGCGCGGCGCAATTTTCGGAGATTTATTTTATGCAAAGTAACGGCATTATTTCGAAGACGCTCGATTGGTTCACACATCCATCTTATGCGGAATCTACGCCTATTGATTGGGCTGCATTTGTAGTCCTATTGATTATGGCGGGTCTGCTATGGTCGCGTGTTGTCAAGAAAGTATTAGACTAACCCTTTTACACTGGAGAGAAAAATGAATCGCAATCACATCGTTATGTTGGTCGTTGTATTGTTGGTAGGCTACGCGGCTGGAGTGTTTTATCCTGCTCCCGGTAACATGGTAAAAACTAAGCTGGGGTTGTAATGAGCCAATCATCTACTATCGCATTTTTCCTACTCGCCGGATTTGTGATGTTTATCACAATGAAGGGTGAGCTTGTAAAATACGCGGGAGTAATGGGACTCGGGCCGGATGCAGCGCAGATGGTTACATCGAAAATGGGAGCGGGTATTCCCACGTTTGCGTCACCATCCGGCACCGCTCCCACTCCATTTATTGACCCTACAGGGATGGCGTCCTAATGCCTTTTGCTTTTATTATCGCCGGAATAGTCTTGCTAGTTAGTGGTGTAAGAGGTTCATCGCAGTCTCTTGTATCGCTACTTAAGAATGATCTGACAGGCCCAAATAACTTTGGATATTGGATTCTCAGCATCCTAGTTATAGGTGCTCTTGGATACGTGCAAGACTTGCGCACGCTTAGTCGCAGTTTTTTAGTGCTTGTGCTTATCGTGCTGGTAATTGCGGAGGATAAAAACGGTACGGGTGGATTCTTCACAGAGTTTCAAACAAGCGTAAAACAGATTGCAGGATAGGAAAAACAATGGGCGATAAAATTCTAACGGAGATTGCAAGTATTGCGGCGATGATTGTAGGTCTAGCCATCATCGCGGTACTAGTATCTTCCAAGGCGCAAACTGGGAGTGTTATTTCCGCTGCCGCTAAAGGCTTCGCAAGTGATATTGGCGCGGCGGTCAAACCTGTAACCGGATAATTTCAAACGAAAAGAATTGAGGATAAAAATGGGTGATCAACTTATCGCAAGTGTCGTAACCGTTGCAACCGCTATCGTGGGTCTGGCTATCATTGCCACGCTAGTTTCTAATAACGCCAATACATCGCAGGTTATTGGCACGACTGGCGGCGCGTTCTCGCGTTCGCTTCTTGCAGCGGAAGCGCCTGTGCTCGGCGGTTCTATGGGAAACATGGGTGGATTCGGTACGGCTTCCAGCACGGGCTATATGGGCGGGTACTAGTTAGGAGTTATTTATGCTGAACCTGAATTTTTTCACACGACCGCGAGTAAAAACAAACGCCACTGGCGACGCGCCGTTTCGTTTCGTTCACGGAGACTTGCTTATTCCGGGCGCGGAAGTCTGGGGTTACGTTCCTACGACCGCAAGCACTCCCACATACTCACCCTATGTCAACAGGTTGTATAATTTCAACACTGCCCCAGCAACACAGCCTCCAATGGATTTCCAAGTTCTATCGCTCCCTCCTAATCCGTTTGTGGGCAATCCGTTTGGTAACATGCATCCTGATGGCCTTATTGCGCCCACGCAATATCCCAACGTAAACGGGCAGTTTTATAGTTAGGAAAAATTATGCCATTTGATTTTGAGATGCTAAAAAAACATCCCTATGCTACCGGCGGAATTGTTATCGTCGGTGGTGTAGTAGTTTTCTATCTGCTATCGTCCAAGTCAAGCGGAACATCGCCTAGTGGGACGGGTAGTAATTTTCAAGCGGAGTTAGCAGCTAGCACCGCCGCGCAGAATGTAGCGGCGCAGGAAAACATTCAAGCTGGCCAAACAAACGCACAGATACAGCAAGCGCAAATTGCAGCTAACTCGCAGAATTACGCAACACAGGCTGCTGTGCAATCTAATCAGGATACGCTAGCCGCACAACTCGCGCAGAATCTTGCAGCGGTGAATGGACAAGTACAGGTCGCAGGTATCAATGCAAACGCTACGACCGCGCAGCAATATAATGCGGCAATTTCGACGCAAAATGAAGTATCTATGCAGGACGCTGTATTGCAATCGCAAATAAATCAAGGCACGATCATCAACGCGAATAACAATGCAACGGCGCTGGCAGGACTAGAATCTAACAACGCGCTAACCTATGGTCTAGGTTCGCAGACTATCAACGCGGGATATAATCTCGCGCAAACACAGCAGGCGAACTTCCAGCAAAACGTTCAAACGATTGTGCCTCTCGCCGGTCAACAGAAAAACTCCGCTCTTGACGCGAACAATCAAACGGCGCTCTTTCAAACCATCCTCGCAAATGGCAATCCGGGTGTGGCAGCATCCGGCAACGCTGCTACAACATCCGCTGTAATCAGTGGTAATAATTCAGGGGTTGCGAATACCGCTGCAATTGTTGGCGGTGTTTCTGGCGTAGTCAATAACGTTGCGAAGGGACTCATGGGATGAACCGCAAAGATATCGCACTAACGGTAGTAGGGGTTCTCGCTACAGCGGGATTGTCTTACTTGCTGTATCGTGAGCAGCAAAAGACATCCGCTGCGAACGCTGCGCAACAAGCTGCGGCGCAGCAAGCCGCAACGGACGCAGCTAACACGCAATACAATAATCAGCAATCATTTCTGGCATCTCTAGGTTCACAGAGTTATGGTGGGTCGGGAGGGTACATCAATAATACCCTTAGTTCTACTACCGCTCCAGCTAGCACGATTCCTACGCAGTCTAATGATCCTGTGACGCAAGCATTGTCTTATTTTATGTCTGCGGCTTCACCGTCCAATGTATCGTCTACTTCGTCGCCGTATCTTATCCCCGCGCTAAATGCGATGGATACTAGTAGCACATCTACCAGTGGTATTCCTACAACCGCAACCGCTGCTCAATCCGGCGTAGCGGCAAACACCATCTCTAATTCGCAGGGAATTCCATCCGCTCCCACTCCGACTGGCAACGGTGGGAATCCTACGACCGGCAAGCTGCCAGTAACAACTCTAGCAAAGGCAAACTAATGTCATCGACTCCGTTTGCTCTACTTCCGGCGAGTAATCCAGCTTCACCTTTTTATGTCCCACCAACCGGAACTTATCAAAATAATGCAGGTGCAATCGTGCCGATGAATACGCCGAGTAGTACGTTCAAGACTCCAACACTACCCGCTCTTCCGACCATTCAAGCGGTCGGAGGCGCGGCGGTGAACGCTGCAACAAACGCAGTGGTACAATCATCTTCGTCACCATCATTATTCAGCGGACTTACTGGTTTCACCATGGAAGATATCGTCTTTATTATCCTTGGATTCCTGCTAATAGCGGCGGGTATTTTCGCTTTCAAGGGTACTCAACAGCTTATCGCTAGTGGTGGTAAAATCGCGGAGGTAGCAGCGGCATGAAATTTCTCACGTTTATTTTAGCTTTGTTTCTAGGCATCAATACAGCGTATGCAGTGAGCGATGTAAATATCAGTACTTTTACCGGCTCAGTAGTTGATACGTCCGCGCAACCCTGGAGTTATGCTTCGTGGACTGCAACACTTTATAACCCGTCAGGTGGCACGCCTGTATATAACGGCGCTGCGGGTTGTGGAGCGCGTGGCAATGTTCCATTATCATTCGTGGGGCAACTCGATATAAACGGAACGTTTCAAAATCTTGAAGGTGTAGGACGAAACGAATGTATCTCACCTGCGGGTACTAGTTGGGTGATCGTTGTTAGCAGCCTCACGTCCGCATCGCCATTTATTTTACAGCCTAACTTGGTCGCCACTGGCACCACTACTAATCTAGGAGCTATCGTTAGTGCTGGACTGAATCCACCCATTGTTACATCGTCGAATCTGTCTTATGCTTATAATCCGTCTGAAATCACCAATGCCGTCAATGGTAACGGATATGTGAACACGATTACTAACGTAGGCTATTTGTATAACAATGGGTGGATAAAAGTTAGCGGCATAGGATGTACATCAACATCCGTGACGGGCAATGTCTCATTCAATAATCAGGTTGGAAGTTTCCAGCAAGGTTGTTTATCGTCTGTAGGGAATCCGTTTGCTGTATCACTCTCTTGTCCGCAAGCGGGAGCGCGTGAAATCGGGAACGCTACAACAAACCCATTTACTTGCACACTTGGATATTCAAACGGCACGCCTACGCAAGCGAGCTTGACGGATGGCACTAACACTGACACTCTTGTCTCACCGTTTACCAGCGGCTCACTTGCTTTCGCTTATTCGTCCAATACTACTTTCACCGCCAACGCGACTGCCTCTAATCTACAGACTGCCAGCGCAACGCAATCCCTAACGTACCTTGCACGAGAGTTTGGGGGAGTGGGTACGGCGGGTGCTACAGGCGCAACTGCTTCCGGCACTAATGCTATTCTCGTGGGCGCTACAGGCACGCTTGCAAGCGCGGGGCTAGGCACGCAGGGTAGTTTCGGGCCTTATACTCCGTCCAATCAATCTATCTATGTTCTCGGACTCTCTAATTCATGCAGCTTTACTAGTGGTGGATTTCAATTCCCAATGAACGCGCCTCTAACAATTTCTTTTACAAATCAGTATGGCTCTGTAGTCACCATGTATTTGTATCAATCCACCAACCTTCTAAATGCAACCTTTACACTGAACGGAGCTTGCTAGCATGTATAAGACACTCGCTAAAATCGCATTGTTATTCGCTATTGGAGCGCAAGCTCAGGTACAGCTAGGCGGGCATATTAGTATACCGTCAAGCTCTGATTCTATCGGAGGATTGACCTACGTAAAATTCACAGCGAATGGGGCGTGTAATATTATCACGCAAACAAATTGCACAATAACTAATTCTAGCGGCGGAGTACCTGATAGTTCCACTATCTATACCGATACTATAGTTATTAGCGATCCTTCATCTTTGCTAACCGGAACAGCGTCGATAACCATTCCGTTATCCCCAGGTAAAACTGTAGTCGTAAAAAATAATACTAATCAAGCAATAACTATTGCGTCATCTAGTATTATCATTTTCAAAGGAAACGCTCTAAAAATGTGGAGTGATGGGACGTCTTATTATTCAACAGAATATCCTCTCAGTGGTATGTATGCATACTTTGACGCCAATACTTCTAACATGGTTTTATCGACAGTACAGGAAACTAGTGGTGGTAGTAGTTATAATACAGGTTTGGGGTATAACGTATTCGCTTCGCTAGCCAACGCAAGCGGGGGAAATGATGCCAACGTTGCTATAGGTTACGGAGTATTACAGTCGGAAACTACCGGCGCTAGAAATACAGGTGTAGGATCGGAAGCTTTGTTTGGTGATTTGAATGGCTCAGAAAATGTGGCTTTAGGTTTCAATTCATTATTGTCTTTAACTACTAGTAATTATAATGTAGCTATTGGAGCACCGTCATCCGTCGCTATTACTACTGGTACAGAAAATACGGCTGTTGGAATGGATTCATTAGGTCAAGTTGCTACCGGAAATTATAATACCGCTATAGGAGGGGGGTCATTGGCGACTAATGGTCCTGCGAATTCAAACAATACATCTGTAGGGTATTTATCTGGAGTGAATCAGACTACCGAACCTGTAAGCCTAAATAATGATGACTTTTTTGGTGCGGGTACGGCACCTATGGGGAATAGTACGGCATCTTCAAATGAAATGGTTCTGGGGAATACTACTACAGGGGCGGGCTCCAACACAACAACTATAGGAAATTCCAGTAAGGTACTGACCATAATAAATGGTCAGTTGGAAGCGCCATGGTATACAACAAACGCAGGATATCTATATCTTTCTTCGGGCGGACTTATTACAACGTCCGCTATGAATATTACACAGTCCGCTAATCTTGCGGGTACTACTAGATTGTTAGGCGGCACTTACCATAATATTTCCCCGTCTGCGATTTATGTTCAGGGATCTATTACGACTTCTGGTAGCGCCACTTCGCAGGTAGTTTGTTCGGATGGTACTGTTAGCACGTCTCTAGAGCAGATATGGGGCGCGACATACGGCGCGACTGTATCAGGTGGATTCGCTGGCTTTAGTTGTGTTATTCCGCCATCTTATTATTACTCCGTAACTGATACTACCGGCGTCACTTCCCTAACTCAATGGTTTGAGACTACGATGTGAGTATGACACTAGGACACTTACTACACATCCTCTCAAATTCGTGGACGGTTATATTTTATTCGGGTATAATCATCTTGACAGTTTTTCTAGCTAGTGATAAGGATCAGCATGGAACATAGCGAGTCGAGTATTTCACGCGATAAGGTGCTACTCATGATTCAGGACGCAACCGCACCACTGTATAAAACTCTTTATAAAGTGGAAGGTGGAATTACTACTATCAAGATTTTCGGCTCTTTATTTGGAGTCGGACTAACACTGCTCGAATTGATTCAGATTCTTAGGAGATAAATCTATGTCGTATGCTTCTCATGCTGATTATGCAATGGTTGCTCTGTGCGTTTGGCGCGAAGATAGGAGCGGCCAAACTGTAGGGATGACCGCCGTCGCGTGCGTCATTCGTAACCGCGTCGCGCGCGATAAATCAACGTACTTCGATGAATGCACGCGGCGCTGGCAGTTCTCCAGCCTCACAGCGATGGGTGATCCAGAGCTTACCCTGTATCCAACCGACAATGATCCGACGTGGGAAAAAGCGCAGATGATTGCGGAGAATATTATCGACGGTGATGTAACTGACATTACTGATGGTGCTACATCCTACTATGCATTGTCAATTCCCACTCCACCGTCATGGGCTAGTACCATGATCCATACCGTCGATATCGGCGGACAAACTTTTTTCAAATAAACCGTAAGGAGATATATCAAATGGCAAATTTTTTCAAGGCAATTGTAAAGGGTTTGGATTGGGTAGGCGTTCACTTCGTCGATATTTTCACTTCTCTCCCTAAGCTCATCAAGGCGGCCAATAACATTACAGCCGATGCTTCCACCCTTATTCCAGACCTGGCTATCGTGCTTGACGATTGCGACAAGATCGTAGCAGCTGGTATCGAGGACTCGGGCGCTGCGCTTACTGCTATCGGCGTGCTAGTATCGTCTATCACTACCGCCGCGTCGCAGTCCGGCCTCAATATCGCGTCTGACTCCAACGTAGTCACCGCTTTTGAGGCGTTCATCAAGGACGTTACCACTAAGAGTAATTTCAAGGATGTATTGACCGCCTATGCTCAGCTTGTCATTGACTTCGACAATCTGAAAACCACTATCAATAAGGATATTGCGCAGATTGAGGCCGATATCACAGCCAAGTAAACGCACGTAAAAATCCCCTGCTAGGATTGTTTGCCTAGCGGGGGATTTTTATTCGATGTTGTTAAGCCATCTTCGTGCCTCTCTCCAATCATTCCCATTTCCCCCAGACATGCGAGCTGCAAACGACCACGCCATAGAATCCGCTGATTCGAGGCTCTCTCTGACAACATTCGAACTTAGTGCTGTAGTTTTTAGTCCGAAACCATGTAACCGTAAATCGGGGCGCTCTTTTAGGATGCCGGATAATATCTTTTCTATTGCGACTATATCCCCATTACGTTTGCAAACTGATCCAACCCCAACCCAAGCGCCGCGTACTAAACGCTCACCATACATCCTGATATGGTTTACATAGTCATGCATCACATATCCTTGCAGTACAGGCAAAATATACACTCCCGTATTGCAATCTAATAGAGCATCGTATCTTTCAATCGTTAGTTGTTGGTGTTCTAATACACTCATTCCAGTTTTATTCGTTATAAATGGTTCGCACATGTAATCTTGAGATACGGCGGCCAATAGATTGCCTGTTTTTTTCCATCGTATAATTTCATTCGCATATTCTTGGACTGAATATCTGTAGTGTCCGTGGGTTGAAATCTCAGTGAAAGCGCCGCTATCCATGATCCAATCCCACACCGAAAATGTGCTCTTTCTCGTCTTTAGTCTATTCACTGAAATAAAAACGCGTTCAAAGTGTATCGCATCGCAGGGTTGGTGCAACCCTAGAAAGAATTTCATATCGTATTATCCCCTGTAAAAATCCCCTGCTAGGATGGTTAGCCTAGCAGGAGATTCGTGTTTCTTGCCGTTCTACTTGCGCTTTTTAGTCGGGGTAGGTTGCGCTTCCACTCCGTCACCTTCCAGAGCAAGCTCCGCGATGCTGAACGTTGCATACCGCTTGTCACCGGCTGGTGCGAATTTTTCAACCGAAAAACAACGACCGACATAATCGCCGTCCGCGTAGTTGCTCTCAAGCTCGGACTGCAACACGCTATTGCAAACAACCGTGTTCTCCTCACCCGTCTCCAGATTCGTTACGTCCATGATGTGTGGGGGCGGAACGGGAATCCCATTTGCGTCCAGCTTCTCGCGGCCCTTTTCCATCTTCTCCGCTACGCGAATGGTGGAGTCGATGCGAAAATATACCGGCTTGCCGTTCTTCTCGATCTTGAGAACAGGACGCGTAACGGACTTCGCCTTGACAAACTTCATACCACCGATAACTACTTCTGTCTGTGCCATAATATATGTTCACTCCTATTAGATGCCTCGTTAGAGGGTGATTCCAGTGTAGCGTTGTTAAAGTCGAATGTCAAGACCATTGCTGCGCCATAGCGTCCGCGATCCCCTGATACGTGATAGAACGCCTTTGTTGGCGCGACATGCCGTTTATAATTCCAGGTGATTCGTAGTGGATTCTCGGCTTTCTTCCACCCACTATATTAGTGGGAGTTAGTTTGGGCAACCCGCGCAACCATAGACAAGTGGCCTTGGTTTCGCCGTGACCAAACATCCAGGGTTGGATTATTTGGGATGGTTTCCCCAGCTTACTCTTCGTGCTGAGAACACCTATAGGATTTTCGATTGCAATTTTGGCTATGTTCGAATCCCATAGTTTTTCAACAAAGCGAATCGCCTCCAGTTGCTCGGGCTCCCGCCCTGCGAACCATCGCGCGCCCGCCACTGTTAGATGAGTGCACGGAGGATGAAATATAGCCATGTCCCAATGAGCGGCCCGCACCACATCCAAACAATTACCGATGATATGATATGGGCTATTATCGTCAGCAGGAACTAAATCATTAGAATATGCGTGGTGTCCTTGACGCCTGAAAGCGGAGCGGACAATTCCGCTCCGTTCGCAACCTATCAATATGAGCATCTAGTTTCCCCTTACCAGTGTTGGTGCGAGAATCCAAACGATAAAGATAAACGTGAAGATAAAACCAGCAGCAACTACCAGATACAACTTTACGTTCGGCGAAATGCGATTCCAAAGTGTCTTAAGCATTGTAAGCTCCCTTATAGTTGAGTTGGATGAAGCGAGACGTTTATGATTAGTAGCTCATAACCTTCTGTTGCGCGTCTACCAGCGCGTGCGCCCGTAAGTATTATGTATGCGTCAATCTTCGCTGCCAATGCCGCCTTGTGCGCTTTACTGCGCACATTGTATGATAATAGGCCCGAAGAGATAACACACTCCGTTTCCCCACCATAAATATCAATGGCATGTTTGATGGTGGCGTACATCATCCTTTTAGGGCTGTAATTCTTGAGTGATTCTGTGAGTGTCATTTTATGGCGTCTCCCTAACGCGTTGAAATAAGTATCGTCATTTTGGTGATGCTTGTCAAGGGGAAAATACAGCTTGACGCGAAATAGTTGATGGTTTAGGATTGACGTATTGGAGGTACTATGCAAGAGAAAACCGTTGTCCTGCATTATAAGCCTAGATGTTCATTGTGTAAGACGCTGGAAAAAGCTATGGACTCTAAAGGGATCTATAGAGTGATGGGGAAACAGGGAGAGTATTTTTATACCTGTCAATATCATATAGCCTTTTACGGGGATGGTTATTGCGCCGATATAACAAAAGTAATGTACGAAGAGAAAAAAATAGTCATGTCACACAGGCCGAGTTGCTTATTCTGTGAGTTATTCAACCCGCCACCATATAGTGATAATGATATGTTCTTTGCGGAGTCGGATTTATATAGGATGTTTATATGCAAGGATCATTATCAATGGCTAGAATTGCGTGACGTTTGTAAACATGTCGTTGGGATACCCGTGGTCGTCACCTAGAATTATAGTCACCCTCTCCTATAGGTCAAGCCC
>JAEHJW020008555.1_pt1 | contig 17944 bp, 17 predicted proteins | sample 9271431 | NCBI WGS metagenome assembly JAEHJW02 | reverse complement strand
AGTCAGCATCAATACGAAGGGCAGAACATGCGGAATCGCTCCATAACCCCGCTTGCTGCCCGGCTTGGGCATTTCCTGTTCCAGCCAGCGATGAACGCCCAGCCCTCGAATGAACTCTCCATGGAGCCCCAACCCTGATTGTGCGGTCATGGGTTCTTCAGTTGCTGCCACCTTGAAAGGAAGCACGGTTCGTGCCATTTTTCTCATCGGACCCTCCTGTAAGTCTCCCGGCAGGTGATCTGCTTTCGCAAAGCCATTATACCGGAAACCTTTACAGATCGGGTCCTTCAATCCACTTCCACCTTATTCCATCGCGGAATTAAGGGCTATCTGCTCACTCCATCCTGTAGATCTTTGGCCTGGGCCTGTAGCCTCTTTGCGCTGGGCACCATCTGATAGACTCATCAGGTCAGGCGAGGAGGTTACCTATTGCCAAGCCCAGAACCAGAGCGCAGCCCTGATCTCCGCAAGATCATCCATGCGAGAATTTATCGGCCGACATCATTTTCAATTATATTCCCGTCTCTGTCGGTTACTGTAATGGTTAAAGCATCGGTTAAATGAAGCCGATCTTCCAACCCTAAGCAAACCTTATTCAGAAACCGCATCATGTAGTCGGCAGTTGTCGAATTTTGGTCGAGAATAACCGTAATAATATCCTCATGTGTGGCCACTAATGAGGCGCCAGTCTGTAGTCCGATAGTCGTGACGACGATTCCACCAGTAGCACGCAAGTCTTTAATTCTGTATGCTAGACCCGCGATGGTTTCTTGGGTTACATTCGACCACGACGATTGAGCCGTCAGCATCATTAACGCCTTTAGCGTCGATTTCCCAAGACGTGCCACTCAATCCTGGCAGTATCTGTTTCTCTTCAAACCGACCAAGGGCAAAGTGTTCGGCGAATTTTATTCAAAAGATATGCCGCCACTTCTTCATATGAGCGCCATTGATGTGAGCACATTGCGTTTTTATTCCTTCTTTAAGGTTTCTGCGGCCTTTTATCTGCGAATAATTATTTTGCGCTGTTTGGTAACTGTTTCGCTACGATTAACTATTGTTATTTTATTGTGAACGCGATTTTAATTCTTCATGCATCATTAAATTCTACTTGGCAAACTGCAAGATTGCATTCTCGCATGCGTTACTGAGCATTTATATTCTGAGCTGCAACTCCGCCTTTCTGCCTATGAGATGTGATCCGTACATCAGTTACAGGAAATCTTCTCTGATGTTGGGACGCTTAACGATCAATTTCACTCGACGGCGGAATGTGGCGAAGCCCGCTGTAGATGGTAAGCAAGGTTACATGGCATTGCGATGCTACGAGCCAACTTTGGCAGAGGGGCCACCTTGGCCGAATATCAACGCAAAGAACGCCGCTGCGACGATTGATGCTGCGAACTGTCGACAAGCGATACTGCTGATTGCCTTTGCTTTATCAGAACTGCGAGACGCGTGTGTACTTATTTCAACCTCCTTTGCTACATGTGAAGAACCAGATGAACCGGAAAGGCTAATTTGGAATGACACAGCAACGCCCTCTGACATTGATACCTGCGGAATTGAACCGCACACTTTGCCCATCTGCCAAAGCTGGCTCGCACACCTCCTTTTATGACGCCCAACGGCGTTCTTCAAGAGAACTAGTCATGAACCACCCGCAGGCTAAGCCCGACCGGCACCGCCTTTACTCCTTGAAGGCTACCGCAACTCAATGACTGCTTCCAGTCTATACCGGTCGCTCATCTGGTGGAAGATGGGAGACGCAAGTTGGTGGAGCATCCCCAGTTCAACCAGCCTATTCTGGTATTTCTGACCCCACCGTCGCCCTTTTCAACCAAGAGCTCACGGAATTATTCATTTTCTTAGCCTTGGCGTCCATGGGCTTCCAACCACATTTTGCATATAGCCGATTTTTCTGGGGGCATTAATCGTGCGCTGAACTTTGCATCAACTATCGCCCGCCATCCGTCGGGAAGTCCTGGCGCAACATACTGATCTAGCCGACAGTCGACAGAAAACGCAACCCGGATCACCGGGCATGAGCGTTTCATCCGCGCATTGCTGGATGCTTTTGGTGACCGCGTCCATGCACAATGTCAATCGCTCGACGGGCGCATCACTTGCATAGTCTTGCGGCACCAAAGGTCTGAAAGAAACTGTCGTGCAGTCATACCAGGATGTTTTCCACACCTTTGTAATTGGGTGCCTGCAATCATCACAGACGGGCCGCTCCCGGCAGGGGCTGCTCCCGGCATGGGGTTGCACCCCCGCAAGGGATGTACCCGCAGGGGATGCGTCCACGACCGACAGATCTGCCGACTGCATGGGAGTAATTCCCGATGATAAAAGAAATGGATGATGTCTATTATGCTTTGCGCGAAATACAAGACGTTCTCGATGCCCAATGGAACGAAGCCCTGACGCTGCAGGGAGAAGGGTGCGAAGTCCCTGCGGCCTGGGTAGACACCGCCAGAGAAGCCTTCCGGAAATTGCGGGAATCCACAATAGAAGACATGACTATCAAGCACTATTGGGAATGGTTATTGGGCAGTATTCTTCAACATTTGCGATATTACCAGGACGCAGACCTGACCTGGAGCGTCATCTGGACGGGAGAACATGCGCAACAAACGTGGCGGAATCTCTGGCGGAAAAGCCGAGCGTTGCTCAATCGACTGCAAGAAATGAGCGATGCCGAGATTCGCGCGGAAATACGGCAAGACCAAAATGAATCTCTCGATGAAGCGAAAACATCCTTCACATTGACCGAATCGCTGCGGCACCAAGTCTCCGAACGGAATTTTTCTTTTTTCGGTTTTTCGGAGAGACGATCTTGCACTGGCAACTGCATCACCTGCCTCCTGCTCTACGCAAAGAGGTTCTTGCGCACCACCCCGATCTTCTCGGTTTATCGGGATCATCGCAACGGATAACAGGCACGGGCACAGAACCGAAATCACCCGGGCAAGACCTGCTGACCCATGCCCTCAAAGCGGTTTTTGGTGATCGGGTGCAGGCTGAGTACAAGCCCTTGACGGATCGCCGCTATCGGGTGGACATGGCGATCCCGGATGCACTCCTGGCGGTTGAAATCAATGGATGGGCCAATCACGGCAAGAGCCTGCGAGGATTCCGCACCGATCATGAGCGTACTCGCGCACTGCTGCTGGCCGGATGGCGCATGGTGCCTTTTACCCATCGGGAAGCCCTGCAGGAGACGGACCGCTGTGTGGAGATCGTGCGGCAACTGGTGGCGCGCCCAAATACAGCGATCAGGAAATGAACCTGACCAACGTAACGATGACGCCTACGGCCACCACCATCATGCCGCCTAGCTTGATAATCAGGCGTTGTTCCAGATCTTTCAGGGAAGCCACAATGTCATCCTTGGTTACAAGGTCTTGAACATTGACATCTATAACTTCTGCCAACGCTTCTGCCTGGGCTTCCGCCTGTTCCGATGGAAGCCCAGCCGCCTTGAGCTTATTGGCGAATTTCAAGGTGTCGAAAGCAATCGTTGCCATGATCCAAATATGAGTTAGTGCGGCGTGATTTTCAACGTCTTGAATCTCGCTCTGTCGAGCGCCAAAACCTTGCGGCACCAAGGGTTCAGAGACTTTGACAATGCGAGGCGCGTCATGGCACTGAATCTGCAGCAGGGCGGACAGATGGAACCGGTACGGATGGTCCTGTACGGTCAGAACGGTATCGGCAAGACCACATTCGGGGCCGGCATGAACCAGCCGTTCATCCTGGCCGTCGAGGATGGCATTGGCACGATGCCGGTCTGGCATGACAAGGCCCATGCCAAAAGTTACGACGAGATCATTCAGACCCTGATGGATGTTGGCGGTTATTTTCAAAAGGGAGAATTCCGGTCCCTGATCGTCGATTCGATGGATGCCCTGCAAGGCAAGATCCAGGAAAAAATTCTGCGGGAGCATGGCAAGAAAACGCTGAACGATTTTTCCTACGGCAAGGGCTACGAGCTGTTCAAGCAGGAATGGGAAAGCTTCCGCAATCTCATGGAACGGTTCCGGGTGGAGCTGCACGCGAATGTCCTGCTGATCGCGCAGACCGAATCCAAAACCGTGGCCGATCCGGTCAACGGTCCGCATGACACCTATGTGATGCGTCTGGACAAGCGCGCCGTGGGCGTGTTGCGGGATTGGGCGGACCTGGTGGGATTTGCGCAGCTCAAGGCCGATCCGGTACGCGACAAGGACGGGAATGTCGTGCGTCTGATGACGAACGGGACGCGCATTTTGTGTACCGCGCCGAACACGGCTTTTGACGCCAAGAACCGCTTCGATCTGCCGCTGGAGTTGCCTTTGGCCTGGAACTCGGTGGACAAGGCCATCCAGGAAGCCTATCAGCGGCCCTTCGATCCGCATCGTTTTGCCCAGGCATCGATCAACGGCTTCGGCGCACCAGTTTCTCCGCAAGGGGTTGCACCCCTGCAAGGGGTTGCACCCGGCGGAATTGCCTCTGGGCAGGGGTCCAGTGGCCAGCCAACACCCGGCTTTGGGCCGGCGCAGCCGCGCCCCATACGGCCATCACCCGCCTCGGAATTCTGCGATTCGACGTCTGCAAGTCTGCTGACTGCGGGACGTGGACAAGCGCCGGCAGCCTTCCCGGCGTCGCAACGTCCTGCCGTTGTTCCGCCGCGCGGACCGTCGGGGCCGGGAATGTCGTAAGCAACAAAAACCTTGCGGCACCAAGGGTGTTGAGGGCAATTCATTCACGCGGTAACTGAAAAAAGGAGTATCCATCATGGTTATGGTCAGTCTGCAGGGCATCACCAAGGCGTCCACCGGCATCAGCGACAAGATCGAGCCGGGAATTTACGATGTGCAGGTCACGAAGGTCGAGGATGGGATTCAGTTGAAGGGTGGCCAGTCGGGATATGGCTCGCGCTTCCACTTCACCATCCTCAACGATGGTCCGATGAAGGGCCGGGAAGTGCAGCATCTTTTGAATGTGCAGTCGGCCCATGCCGACAATCTGAAGTATTCGCTGCAGGAACTGGCGGGCATGGCGATCAGCAGCGGCGCACCGGAACAGGCGATACTCAATCAGAACATCGACACCCAGGCGATGATGAATCGCCTGCTGAGCATTGTCGTAGGTCCGCAGAAAAACGCCCCGCAGTATGTGGAGGTCAAGGGCTATCTGCCCAGCTACGCCTGCCAGGACCCGGCCAATTGGGAGAAGGTCAAAGACAAACTGGTGGCTCCCGCCGCACCGCAGCAGGGACCGGCGCAGACTCAGGGAGGATGGGGGGCTGGTACGCAGCAGCCCGCCGCAGCCGGAGCGTGGACCGCACCGCAAGGTGGTCAACCCGTAGCGGGTCAGCCCGTAGCGGGCCAGCAGCCGCAGGCGCAGCCCCAGGCGCAGGTGCAAAACACCTGGGGTAACAACGGGCCGTCCTGCTGATCGGAGACTCGTCATCCGAATCTACCGGGTAAAGGCGGGCAAGCGCATCCCTTGCAGGGTGCATCCCTTGCAGGGATCTGCTCCCTGCAAGGGATTTTCTTGTTCTTGATCTGGCGAGGGATTGTTCATGCAACCAAACGCGGAACAGATGGCGATTTTGCAAGCCATTTACGAAAGACACCAGTTTATCGCCGTCAACGCGCTGGCGGGGACGGGTAAATCCACTACGGTGAATTTCGCCGTGAACGGTGGCCCGTTGCAGGGAAAATCGGTGCAATATCTGGTGTTCAACAAAAAGAATGCCGATGAAGCCAAGGAAAAACTGCCGGGATTCGTGAAGGTGAACACGGCGCACAGCCTGGCGTGGAATGGCATGCATCCGGCGGGCGGCCTCGTGAAGAACATCTATGCGCAACGTCGCGTGGATCGTTTGTACGGTACCCTCAAAAATTGGAACGATCCCCGGTTTCTGGATTTTCTGCGGTCCATGAAGGATGTGCGTCTGACCAAGGCGCAAAGCATTTTTCTGGTGCAGGACATGATCACCAGTTTTTGTCAGTCGGCGGATGAACGGATTCTCCCGCATCACATGGACGAATCTCTGAAAACACAGATCGCCATGAAATTGGAACGTACTGGAAACGGACGGTTTCTGGAGTTGACGCTGAATTCGGCACGGGAAGTCGCCAACGATATTTTTCAGAAGATGCTGGACCCCGGTGGAGACGCGCCCGTCACCCATGATGCGTACCTGAAAATCTGGTCGATGGGCAAGCCGGTCATTCCCGCCGATCACATTCTGTTCGATGAGGCGCAGGATGCCTCGATGCCGATGATGGAAGGGGTATTGAACCAGTCGCACGCCCAGCTCGTATTCATCGGTGACACCCATCAAAGCATCTACGGCTGGCGGGGCGCGGTGGACGCCATGCAGGAATTGAAGCATCGCTATCCGGAGACCCGCGTCCTGCCGTTACAGTCTTCCTATCGCTTCGGGCAGGGCGTGGCGGACGCCGGCAATGTCTTTCTGACGGCACTCTACGAAAAGGAACAGACCCCGGTGGAGTTCCGGGCCTTTTTGCGGGGCCTGGGCAACTATGATTCCCGCGTGGAAAAAGGCAGCGAAGCAGGCATGAACCGGAAGCCCACGGCCTACCTGTTTCGCGGTAACGCCGCATTGGTCGCTGCCGCCTTGCGTGGTCTGGACCGGGGGGACAAGGTGTATATGGCGGGCGATCAGGCGGGAGAAATCGCGGATTTCCTGGATGCCTGCTGCAAGCTCTATCGTCAGGAATTCACGCCGCACCCGGACTTGCGTTTTTTCGACGATTTTCAGGAGCTGCAAAGATTCACCGAGACGCGGGAAGGGCAGGGACTGGCGTTTCTGGTGGGCATGGTGACGAATCAACACGGCATGATGCAACGGGAGATCAGCCTATTGCGCTCGACCTCGCTTCAGACCGGGGCCGATTACACCTTGTCCACCATGCACCGCTCCAAGGGGCTGGAATTTTCTCATGTGATGCTGGACGCCGGTGCGCAAAAGCCTTTCGAGATCGACGATGAAACCGGGGAGCGACCTGTTTTTTCCAATGTCCCCCCGGAAGTCTGGCGATTGCTCTATGTGGCCTGTACCCGAGCGCACGAAACGTTGTATCTCAATGGATTGATGGATATGTTGCTGGCCAACGTGGACAGCCTGCCGCAGCCGGTACGGGCGGCGATACACGGACTGGATCGCTACCGGCTGAATGTTGCCCCGCGCGCTGAATGGGAAACCCTGGAATTTCCACCCGTACCCGAACCCCGGCTAATCGGCGTGCCCTTTTCAGAAGTGAATCTCATACCATCCTGGGTAGTTCCCGTCCCTGCCGGGGTGCAACCCCTTGCCGGGGCGCAACCCCCACCTGCTGCGGCAAGTTCGCCAACTGCAAGCCCTTGGCCGGCTGCGACCCTGCCGGGTGCAAGCCTGCCGGCTGCAAGCCCTTGGCCGGCTGCAAGCCCGCCTGGACTTGCTGGAAATGAAGCGCAAGTGGCGACGTGGCCTGCACCGGCATGGAAAAGTGGGATGTCTCCCGGATGAAATTGCGCCCCTATCAAGAGACGGCGGTGGATGCGCTGTTGAAAGATGCGACTGACGGTCTGTGTCCGGTAGGCGTTTTACCGACTGGCGCGGGCAAGACGGTTGTGATGCGCGCGATCATCGAACAATGGTTGCGGGATCACCCGGAGCATCAGATTTTACTGTTGGCGCATCGAACCCGCTTGTTGACTCAGGCGCGGGAACGGTTTCAGGGAGGCTCCCCGCAGGGCTGCGCCCCGCAGGGGGTTGGCACCCCGCAGGGGATTCCGACGCTGGTGGTGAGCGCGGGCATGGGAATGCGGGAGGAAGCCGTACCGGGCAGCGTCACGGTGGCCAGCATCCAGACTATTTCCGGCCTGGAGAACCGCCGCGATTGGGACCTGGTGCTGGTGGATGAGGCGCATCGGGTGGGATCGGAGGAAGAAGGCGGGTTGTACGCGACCTTTTTGCGATCCCTGGACAAAGACCCGCCGATCATCGGTGTGACGGCTACGCCCTGGCGAATAGTCGATAACCGGCATATTCCCATCTATGGGGCGCAAAGCCTGTTTCAGAAAGCATCCTGCTGGATTACTCCGAAGGAACTCATTGCGCAGGGCTATCTGCTGGCTCCGGAAGTCGTGCCGGTACGGTATGTTCTGCCGACAACGGGCATCCAACTCTCGCACGGCGAAGTGGCGGCGGCGGAAATCGGTGGATACCGATCTCTGGATTTCACCCAACGGATACAGGAGATTCTGGAAAAAACCAAAGATTGCAACCATGTGCTGATTTTCTGCGACACGATCAAGGAAGCGGAAGCGGTGGCGGAAGCCCTTGCAGGGGTGCAACCCCTTGCGGAAGCGCAGTCCCTGGACCGTGCTTGCGTCCTGCATGGTGGTCACTCCGAAGACGCGCGCAATGCGCAGATCGAGCGATTTCGGCAAGGCGAATTCCGGTATCTGGTCAATGTGGACGTGTTCACGGAAGGTCTGGATGTGCCGGAGATCGATGCGATTGTCTTATTGCGGCGGACGCAATCGGTGGTGCGCTATCTGCAGATGGCCGGGAGGGGATTGCGTCCATTCGTCCGCGAGGGCGCTGCCGTCCGCCAGGACCATGAGGAAGGCAGGACCATGCCGTCCACCATGACCATGCCGGACGCAGGACTGCCGTCCGCCAGGACCACCTGTCGGATACTGGATTACGGCCAGCACATCGAGCGCCTGGGGCCGATAGATGCCGCTCGTGGTGAGAACGCCATGCCGCTGGCCTGGAAAAAACGTCGCTGGAAAAAACAGGAAGCGGAGGAAAATCCATTGTTTCCCGGCGAGTCGCGTGACGCAAACGATGTTCCTCATGGCATAGAACCAGAAGCCCCGTTTTGTATGCCGGTAAAAGCACTGAAAGTGTTACCCATCCGTGCGCGTAACGGTACGGACTTTTTGTTGGTGCGGTTTCGGATCGATGATCCCGAGATGTTCTCGAACAAGACTTTGTGGCTGGAGCGCAAGCTGCATGCCAGTGATCCCGCCTTGCAGGAAATGGCTCTGCGCTGGTCCCGAATATCCGGGGTGCCGGTGAAAAAGGTCTACGGCACCAAGGATCAGGAAGCCTCATTGCCCATGCAGATGATGAGCATGTTGAGCGTCAAACAGGGATTTCTGGACTATGCGCCCTTTGCGGTTCGGGTACGCTGGTCGGAACGGGCGGAACGATGGATGGTGGACGGCTGGCAGTGGTCGGGGAGGAAACACATGCGCATGGAAGTCGGAGATGAACGCGCACTGAATGCATGGATTCAGCGAACGGCAGGTACGGAAGACGCCGTGGAACAGACCATGCGCCGGTTTCTCTATCGACTGTCTCGCAGTGGCGTTCTGGATCTGCAAGGGGATCTGCCGAAAGAGTCACCTGCCGAGAAAGCCCAAGTAAAATCACAAGATGCAACTGTTGGCGGGGTGTATAATAATAATGTGCCCCCCGAATGGTCGCAGCCCCCTGCACAGGGATCTCCTACGGACAGCGGTGGTCCTGCGAAGATCACTCCTGCGAAGGACGCTCCTGTCAGATGGGATGCGCCGGTTCCCCCGCCGTCGTTTCCGCAATCGCCTTTCGGATCACTTCCCGGTTCAGCGCCCTCTACGAATCCGATGACTTTCCCGCCATCGCGTCCGCCCGCATGGTTATCCCAGAGTCTTGCAGACGGCAGTCTTGCAGACGGCGGTCCTGCGGACGGCAATCTTGCGGACGGCAATCTTGCCGGCGGCCAAGGACTGGCAACCGACGATCCCGTGACAGGGGAAAAGGGGGAAAAGATCGCTTCCCGATCATTCGACGCGGAGATACCGACCGCCGCGAAGCTGGAGAATTCCGAGGGTGCGGGTAAAGACGGGCGGGTGCGGGTACCCACGGGGGCCGGGGTTTCATGAAGGAACTGGCGATTCTGACAGGGTTCCAGGGCGTTTTCCTGCCGAGACTGCTGACCCTGTTTTATCAGTCGTGGATAAGCCGGAATCCGGAAGGACAGGGCATCCTGCTGAGTACGGATACGTTTTGGCGGAACTGGTCCACAACGGCGGGGGTGCGGGTGGATGATCCCGAAAACGCCACATGGGATGCGTCGGTTCCAACCCTTTGGTTTTTGGGGGAACAGTCCCGTCGCGCGTGGCCGGATTTCCACTCGATGCCCTATCAAGGGGATTACTTTCTGTTAGGCCAGAATCTGCAAGAGATTCAGGCATGGCTGCCCAGACCGCTACCACTGTCCTGCGGAAAGAACGGTCTGGCCTTTGGTTACTGGCGGGTCCTGCGAACGGCAGTCTTGCAGACCGCAGACCTGCAGATGGCCGGTCTTGCCGGGCGCGGTCTTGCCGGAAATGTGATGGAAACAGGAGAAAAAACATGCCGCTATTAAATACACCGCTGTCACCGATCTCGATGATCGAAAATGCCAGCACCATCATCAATCCGATCATCGGACTGGTTTTCCTGTCGGCCACGATCATGGGTCTGTACATGGTGATGATGGGCGGTTACCGGATGTGGCGTTATGGAATGCTATCGGTCGAGGACCCGAAGCTCACGATGAGTTCCATCGCGTGGTCCATCGTCATCGGCTCCGTGATGTGCGGTCTGGCCTATTTCATGGGTTCCAGCCTGCTGACCTTCACCGGATCGGCCAGTCCCTCGCCGCTGGCCTACACCGGCCCGGGCGGGCAGGACGTGTCTACCGCCATCGTGGACATCATGCACTTCCTGCAACTGCTGGGGATCATCTGGTTCGTCAGTGGCATGCGCATGATGTACCGCTTGAACACGGGTAATCCCCGGAACAATGAGCATCACGACAAGGCCTGGATGCACCTGTTGGGAGGCTTGGGCCTGATCGACATCGCGGGCATGGCAATGGCGATAGCCACCCTCGCCGGAACGCAACTGCCATTTTGATGTCCTGCGGACGGCATGTCCTGCAGACGGCATGTCCTGCAGACGGCAAGGGACGCTTCACGCAGAGAATGTACTCCGCAGAGGGGATGGGTAAAAAGGGGCAAAAAGTCTGCGGCACCAAGGGGTTTGAGGAACCGGTCCTCAATTTTTCATCAGGAGCATGATCATGAAACTGAGTCATCGCAACAAGCAAATTCTATGGGGTCTGGCCAAGGTGGTGGGGTTGACGGCCTTGTGTACTTCTCCGGCGTGGGCAATAACGGGATTGACGACGGATGCCAAAAACGTCTACGACTTTGGAAGCTATCTCCCCGGTATCATCACTCTGGGATCTACTTCAGCCGGTCTCGCGGCTGGAGCGTATGGCGGCTGGCACATGCACAAAAAAGGTGATATGGAACAGCAGGGAAAGCAGGTCGGCTTGAAGCATATCGCCTTCCCGATGCTCGGCGGCGCCGTATTGTGCGCCCTTCCGTGGGTAACGGGATCGGGCGAAAAAACGTTCCTGAACATGACGTCCGGCAACGCCAATGTTACGGCGGGATCAACCAGCGGAAACGTGACCGTTCCCTGATCGAAACGGGTATTCATGTCAGGTGCAACCCCTGCCGGGGGCAACCCCTGCGGGGAGCAACCCCTGCCGGATTGTTGAACACGCGAAAAGGACTGAAAAATCATGCTGGCCCAAACCATACAGTTGCACGGCATCCATCGCTGGAATGTGCTGTCTCAGCAGGTGGAGGATGAAATGGACGAAGAATCGGAAACCGGACTGCGCAGTATCGTCCGTCCGGTGGAGGAAGCCCGTGAGGCCGTGGTACTGGAAGGGGGAGGGCTGGCTTCCTATTTTTGGCTGGACGGCGCGAAATCCATTCTGGATGCCGATGGTCTCATGACGCTGGCTCACCACCTGTCGCAAATGATGGGTACACTGTTCGAGCATCCGGGACGGATATTGAGCATCCGGTATTTTCGGGATGTCACCCGCTCGCAGCAGCAGTATCAAAAAAATCTGGAATCCCTGACGGCGAAGGTGGATCGTTTGGGATTCAAGCCGGAATTCGCGCATTTTCTCATGCAGCGTTCACGCTTGGCGAAATATTACGTGCCACAAGGCGCGATCCTGTGTGTGGAAACCAGTTTATCCGCGATTGATCCCCGCGTGGTGAAGGATGCCGTCAAGGAAAATGCAAAAAAAGTGAGAAAAGCCAATATACCGTTATGGCTGATGAAAAACGGACAGAATCCGTTCAAACTGCTGGACGATATGGACATGACGCACCGATCCACCGTCTCCAGCGTGGAATCCATGTTTCGCCATCCGATGATCAACGTGTCGCTCACGCCTCTGGATGTGGATGATGCGGTCACGATTTTGCGCAATCAGGTGGGTATCGATCCGGTTTTCGATCATCAGCACCCGTTTTCGGTGGATCGGACGCCGCAACCGCGCATTGTGGATGGAAAACTGCTGGTGCAACCGTCGCGCGTGGCGGAGTCCGTGGTGCCGGAAGATATGGAAAATCTGAAAGGCGGCGTCGTTCGCTCCGGGGCCGGATATTTCGTGCCCATGATCGTAAATCTGGGCGTTACCCGTCCGGAATCCGCAACGATGGCGGAACTGCTGCACGATTTGCGCACGGATATTCCGTTCAGCATCACCTGGAGATTGCAGGGTGGCGCTTATCAGTTGGCAAAAAGCCGCTATTTTACGGCGACCATGATGAAGTTTATGAACAAAACAGCCAACGGCCAGATTCAAGAATCCATCAAGGAACTGGAACAGGCGCATTTGAGTCATCATGACCCGATTTGCGCCATGCAGATGATCGTGGAAACCTGGAGCTGGAATGACGAAAAAAACGCGCAGGAAACGGCGTTGCGTCGCGCGAAAAATCTGGAAAGCAGCTTGCGCACGAATTGGGGAATCCGTTTGCAGCGCATGGTGACCGATCCCATCATGTCGCATCTGTCGGCCCAGCCAGGTTTTCTGGCGAAAAGCAGCACACCGATTCTGCCGATCAATCTGTCGGATGCTTTCAAGCTGATGCCGTTCGGCATGGCGACTTCGCCGTGGTCGGCGGATGATCCGTCACGGGCAACCTTCTGGATGCGTTCGCTGCAACGGAAGATCATGCCGTTTGCTCTGGGAGATTCTCGCGTCCAGAACAGTTTCATCGGCCTGATTTTCGGTTTGTCCGGATACGGCAAGTCGGTCAAGGTAGCCAACCAGATTTTGTCACTGATCTTGTCGCAAAAGGATTTTCTGCCTTATCTGGCGCTGATCGACGTGGGTTACGGCGGGTTGGCCGTGATCGAAATGCTGCGCTATTTCCTGAAAGACCCCGATCTGGCTGTAGGTTTTGACTTGCACACGCATGGGCGCACCGTCAATCCATTCGATACGCCCCTGGGGTACCGTTTTCCGTTGGGTTCGCACAAGGCTTTTTTGGTGAATCTGCTGGTGTCGATTGTACGGCAGCCGGGACACACTTCAGAGGATTTTGTGGATCAGATAGCGATGCCGCTGGTGGATTCCGTGTATCGGTTGCGGGCCGATGGCGTGCATGGTCGTCCGCATCTGTACGTTCCCGGCAAGAACCGGGAAATCGACGCGGCCCTGCAGGACATTGAAACGGACCGCATAACGAAATGGTGGGATGTGGTGGATGCACTTTTCGCCAAGGGCGAGGTGGATCTCGCCATGTCCGCGCAATGCCGTGCCATGCCGGTTCTATCGGACCTGATCGACGTCTGCAACAGTGATCCGGTCATCACCAGTCAGTTTGGTGACATCAAGCATCCGCAGTTGGGCATACCGATCCTGAAGTTGATCGCACTGGCGATCACCCAGGCGGTGGACCGTTGGCCGATGCTGGCGGGGATCAGTGATTTCAGTTTGAGTAAAGCGAAACTTACGGCGGTCAATCTGGAGCATGTGGTCAAGGATCGATCCACTTCCGGTTTGCAACAGGCGGGCATCATGTATTTGATGGCGAGATTCCTGTTGACCAAGGATTTTCTGTTTCATCCGCTGGACGCCAAATCCGCGCCGGATGCATACCTGCATTACCATGAAGTTCGCGCGGAACAGTTGTTTACGGCCCCGAAAATGGGTGTTTATGACGAGCTGCACAACACCAACGGCCTGGAAGCCATCACCAACCAGTTGGAAAAAGATGCGCGGGAATGGCGCAAGAACAATGGAATTTTGTTGCTGGCCTCGCAAATGCCGCAGGATTTCAGCGATGTGCTGGTAGATATTGCGACCAGCATTTATATCCTGACGAATCCCTATGGTCCGAAGGATAATCCCCTGATAGACAAATTTTCGCTGACACCCGACGAGGCGCAGATTATCAGCAGCTATTGCGTGGGCGCGGGAGCAGGCGGATCGGCGGCTTTCTGCATCTGGCGGACCAAGAGCGGGGGGACGTTCAAGCAATTGGGTTACATCATGGCACCACCCGCCGAGTTATGGGCCTATACCACCACTCCGAAGGATCGACAGCTACGCCTGTATCTGACGGGCAAGATCGGTTACATGGAGAGTCTGGAGATTCTGGCGCAACGCTATCCGGATGGATCGGCCATGAAGGATCTGGCGTTACGCAAAAAGATCGAGAAGATCAAGGAAATGCAGGCGATGATGGCCGAACGAGATGAAGACGGGCTGGACCCGGATGTCAAAAGTCTGGGAGAGGAATTGACCCGTCTCTGGCATGAGTTTGTCCTGCGGGATTTGCGCAAGGCGAGTTAAAAAAACAGAAATAAAAACACTGGAAGGAAAAATGCCGGAAAGCAAAATGGATAGGGAACATTTAATTGACCTTGTTCAAGAATTGGTCCAGCAAGGCTGCGGAACGGATAGCTGTTCGATCTCCGTGTATGCTGATGCTTTGCGTTTTCTGGCCAGTGAAGGACGTTGTACCATAGAGCGAGAAATCGGTCGTCGCGTAATAGTCAGATGGATAGGTGACGTATGAAAAATACTGGAATGTCCGTGAATGGATGGTTGCAAAACTTAGTGCGTGAGTTTCCCGACACCCCCCGTCTTTGCGTTATTGATGTGGGAACATCGATGCGAACATCGCTTGTCATGGGTAAAACGCGGGACGCCGCCATTGCGGAATACCTTGAATCTGCCCTGGGTACCCAGGAAAATTGTGTGAGCACCACCATTCACAAGAGAACCGATTAGGAGAACCGTCATGCGTAAAATTCAGGCTTTCCTTCTTGTCGGCACACTGGCCCTGGCCGGGTGTGCCAACAATCCCTACGCCAGCAACGGCACCACGGCGGATACGGGCGGCGGGGCGCTCCTGGGTGCCTTGGCCGGTGCTGTCATCGGCAACCAGACCGGAGCACCTTTGGCGGGTGCGGCCATCGGTGCGGGGGTGGGCGGACTGGCCGGGTATGCCGTGGGGCATAACGGAAGCCAGCCACAATACCAGCAACCGCAACCCGGCTACTACGCGCCGCCCGCCAACAATCCGCCCTGCCCTGCGGGTTATGTTTGCACGCCACAACAGCCATGAAACAGCATCTGAAAGCCCGCGCCCTGCGCCAAACCATCATGATCGTCTGTTCCAGTACGGCCATCATGTTTGGGGTTATCCTGGTGGTTCTAGGTGGACTGGCTTCAATCACCGCTTTTGGCGTGTGGATGTTTGACGCCTGTAATCGAGTGCCTTTTCATTGGAACTGGCTGAAATTTTTGGGGTATGGGATGGTATTCACCATGCCGGTACTGTTCATGGCCGGAGCCGTGTTTCTGGTATTTCGAGATGAATACCAGAAACAACTCGACGATCTGAATAATAGGCGATGGTGAACGTGGACGGTGATGCGGTCAGTCGAGCGATAACCGGCAACAATAGTAATCGCCACAGCCGGGATACTACGCGTCGCCAGCCAACAAGCCGCCACATCTACCGGGATACACTGGTGTCCCCACCGCGCCATCCTATCCGCAGTCTTACTCCCTAAGTCTACATACACATGGCCTATCGTCAAAATCGTGCTACCTTCATTCATGCTGTGTCACCATACATTACAAGGAGTTTCAAAAATGAACCGTCGTCTTTCCGTGATTCCCGTTATCGCTCTTTTGCTCGTCGCGCCCTTGGCGATGGCATCCACAACCGCCACCACATCTTCAAGCATCGCCAAAACGGCAACGGCAACCCATGCGCAAGTCGTCAAGCAGAAACGGATCACCCATATCCAGTCTCGCATTGCACGTCTGGAACGTCTGGAAACCATCTTGCTCTCCAAGAGCGAAACGCTGCGACTGGCCAAGGTGGCGCGCATAAAATCGCAGGTGACAAAACTTCAGGCACGTCTCGCCAGATTGCAGGGTAAGTAGAGCAATGATTTCTGTCCGCAACCCACACATGGTGTGCTTGCGGGCAGGGTTAAGGGTTGCGATCCAGTCATTACACCCATCCAATAACCACCGTGAAGGTAGCCTGTACTGAATATCCTGAACGGGTCGGTAATATTCAGAATTTTTGTTTGCGGCACCAAGGGTATGGGAACACTAATCACAGGAGACCTCCCATGTCCGATACCACGCATCTCATCCCCGTTCAGCGCAATGCCGAAGGGGAAGCTACCGTCAATGCCCGCGACCTGCACGTTTTCCTTGGCGTTGGAAAGGTGTTTCGCGCTTGGATACAGGAACGTATCGCACTATTTGGGTTTATTGAAAATCAAGACTTTATAGTTTCGTCCGAATTTGGACGAAACCCTCAAGGCGGTCGTCCTGCCAAGGACTACCACCTTACCCTCGACATGGCAAAAGAGCTGGCCATGATCGAGCGCACGCCCAGAGGCAAGGAGGCGCGGCAATACTTCATCGCCTGCGAGAAGGAGTATCGGCGGCTGCGGGCGGATTCCGTGCCGGTGGTCCCTACTCCAAAAAAAATACAGACCTTGAGCGAGCGGTATCTGAACGGCCTGCCCCACGAAACGGTGCTGGCCGAGTTCAAGTTGCTCATCGAACTCAACCAGTTCAGTCCCGGTATGGACAAAAATCAAGCGTTTTTGGGGGCCGTGGGGCAGATGGAGATGATGGGGGTGCAGCTTCGTTCGCTACTGGCTCCCCAGGCCTTGGCTCTGGAGTCACCCCATCATTGCGCCGAATTACGGCCCACGGATCTTGCCCGACGTTTCGGCATTCTGCGTCGGGACGGCAAGGAAGATCCCGCCGCCGTCAACCGGCTGCTGGCCGATCTGGGCTATCAGACGCATACGCCCAAGGAGACTCTGGCCTGGACGCCCACGGAGAAAGGCTGGCCCTTCGCCGTGGTCAAAGACGTGCCTCGCGCCACAGTGCAGGGCGGTCGTCCAGTCCGGCAAATGTTCTGGAAGGATGGGCTGCTGGAAAAGGTCGATATACAGGACGCATTCGTGCGGATGGGTTGTCTGCGGATGCAACAAAAAACCAGTCCGCAAATTTCCCTGGAGCTGCATTGACGACATTGCCCTGTCCCGGACCACAGGCGCCTTTTGCGGAAGTCGTGGAAGCGGTGGCGCTCTGGTATCGACATTTTTTGACGATGCAACCCAACGATTACCACGGAAGGCGTTGGGCCGAGCGCATGGTGGAATCCTCGCTGGTCATGCTCTGTCGTCGTTGGGATCGCCGGGAAATTCTTGCCGAGGGTATCCGGCAGGGCTGCACCCGGCAGGGGACTGCGCCCCCGCAGGGGGTTGGGTCCCCGCAGGAGTCTATGCTCCCGCAGGGGTGCTTCCGGCAGGGTTGCTCCCGGCAGGGTTACAGCCGGCAATCTGCATTGCCAGCCAACAACCAGCAGACTGCACAACAAGGCGCGCGAATACCGGTGAAAAATACAACTGGGAATAGGATGTTGCAACAGCTCGGTGAGCAGAATAGGCAGATGGACCTGCTTTGAGGCATCTGACGGTTCAGCGGACTTCGCCGAATCCTGTTACCATAAACCGAAGGTGACGGAGGTAATCTAT
>JAEHJW020005060.1_pt1 | contig 17950 bp, 34 predicted proteins | sample 9271431 | NCBI WGS metagenome assembly JAEHJW02 | reverse complement strand
CCGATCTTCATATATTGTTTAGGGTTAAACGTCAAATCAGAACAGCACCCTGTGTGATATTGGATACTTTTGCCAAAATTCGCTGGCGGCGACTATCCTGCCAGCATCTCCGCCCTCACGAACGGTTCTCCAGTGGCCACGCTGATCGCGTCCATCTTCTCTGTCAGGCAGGTCATCGCCAGCTTCAGGATTCGAGCGTCTTTCTGGGCGGGCGTCATTTTTTCTGAAAACAGCAGGCGCTCGAAGGTTTCCCTGTATTTCAGATAATCTCGGCCTTCGACCAAAAGAGACAATCGGCGACTTGGCACATCATACAGCCCAAGGGTCTGAGCCTGCGCCGCGGGGGCATCCATGCTATTGCGCTGCTCCGCGCCACTGCGTTCGTTCACCACGTTTCCTGTGGTTTCACTAGATCCAGCATCTTTAATCGTATCTTCCATGCCGTTGGCGCTGTCACCGCTTTTGCCGTCTGCAAGGCTTTCGGTTACCTGTGCATCACTCATGTCAAATCCTCCAGATTGTCGCCACAACCCATGCATGTGGCATCATGCAAGTATATTCTTATTTCACATGCCAGCAAGGTTTTTGCGACATCATACAGCATCCTTCAACCAGTTGATAAAATATGTTTCCTGTGATGGGTTTTTCTGGAGGTCGGCGAACCGGAACCCATCGCTCTAAATGTAGTGTGAGGCGATAAAAGGGTGCATTTTATCAACTCATGTGCTACTGTACTTATGTGAGGCCCCATTTATCCATATCAAGTCCGGGAAAGACCATGAAAGCACCCTCCTCTCCTCCGGGTTCAAAAGAAAATACGCGTCCATACGAAAATCTTGCACCACTGACCGTTCAGCGGTACTCATGGTTTCTGTCCGACTTCAAACAATGGTGCCTAGAATATGGTGTTTCGCCAGAAAAACCGAAGATTCGTGAAATTGGCGATTATCTGCAAAGTCGTGAGCAGTGGGGCGTTTCAAGAAAAACGGTTGCGCTGGCGGCCTTGAGAAGATGGTTCGATTTTTGTGGTCTTGAAGAAAACCCGGCGATGGCGGCCAGCTTGCGGAAAACCGGCAGGGCCGGGAAAGCGTTCGCGTCAAAGCGGTTGCCTGTAGCGCTGAACGATTCGGAGTCGGCCGCTTATTTGAGTGCGATCACCACATGCGCTACGGACACCTTCCCCGTTCGTCGGAAATACCAGATTCAGCGTTTGCTGTTCTGGACGGGTTTGCGCGTATCGGAAGCGGTTTCCTTGCGTGTGGACGATGTGCATCTTGATGACGAAAATCCGATGTTGCGGGTTATCGGCAAGGGCGACAAGGAACGGCAGGTGCCACTATCCAACCGCCTTGCCATGGAGCTTCAGGAATACCTGGAAATTCGGGGAAGCTTTCTCTGGCATCCAGCAACCCTTGCGGGGCGCAACCCTTGCAAGGGGCAACCCTTGCAGGAGGCAACCCCTATTCCGAATCTATTGTTCTGTGATCGATACGGCAATCCGTACACCGCAGGCGGTGTGTGGTCCATGGTAAAAGCCACTTTGGAAAGTATCGGCGTTCAGAAGCGTCACATGGGGCCACATGTTTTGCGTCACACGTTTGCGACCAGGCAATTGCGGTCCGGCGTGGCCCCGGCGATTGTCAAAGCCTGGATGGGCCACAGCGATTTGCGGGTGCTATTTTCCGTGTATGAACATGTGATGAACAGCCCAAAGGGCGTTTTCCCGGTAGATTGAGTATGGATGGAGAAGCGTTCTTTATGCGTCACGCATGCGTCACGGATGCGTGACGCATAAATCTTCACTTGACGACAACCGTGTAACCGTTTGTTCATCAATCTGTTCTTCTGTTTGGCGCTCTGGTATTAAAAATAAAATTTCATTTTTAAGTTTGCCGTGCGACAAATTTTTTCTACCCATTAGAAGTTAGCCCTCTCAGCGTCGTTCGCCCGGAAAACAGCATACGCCGCCGCCAGGCAAAGGGGGTTTCCATCAAGGCATAATGTCGCGCATTCGGCCCGCCTGCAAGGATGGGTTTTTTGGAGAAATACCGAGGATCCGCCGTCCACTCTGGCGCTTGCGCATCGGTCAGAAACGCCGCATATTCCGCAGCCCCCGCTATCCAGAGGTTTACCCAATACCAGTGGTCATCTAGGATCCAGAGCGGTTCCTCACGAACCATCTCCACCTGATGATGCCGGTTCCAGTCATCCACCCATTCCTTGATGGCGATCACCGGATTGCACCCTGCGAAGGGTTCCGTGTCACCCTGAATGCGTTGTGACACCGCTTTTAATGTGTGTTTGTACATGCCGCTCACCATCCCAACGTAGCGGAATAACTTTCGCCACGCGCCTTGGCTGCAAAAATGTCTTCGGCAATCCGCACATGCCGAATTGGCACCTCCTGTCCAGGATAGAAACCGGCAACTCGCTCCATGGCCTCCTCGACAGACTGGGTGCCCGTTTCGTCAATGAGGTGCCACACATCCCGGCAGTCCTGGGTTTCCAGGCTGGACCGCATGGAAAGCAACTTCATCGACAGCAGATAATCAGGCGTGGCAATGAATACCCGCAGACCCATCCCTTCCGGCATACCTTTGGGATATTCCCCGTTTTCTGCTACCTTTGCGAAGTCCGACGCGAATATCTGCACGTCCGGTCGCAGCGCATCTTCCGGCAAACCCAGATTCCGCGCCGCCTCATTGGCGATTTCCCGGATATCTGCTTCGGCGCCGCGGACCGGCATATAATCAATGTCGGCCGTGCTGGTTCGCCAGTCAAAGCACAGCGCCAAAGCTGACCCGCCATACACGGCGATCTCCAGTGTTTGTTGACGCGCTTGGGCAATGCGGCCCATCTCGGCGAATAGCGTCCGCATACTTTCGTCGTGAAACGGTTTGTCGTCAGAAGGGTTTGAAGGATTTTGGCTCATGGGAAGTAGTATAGCGGTTTTGCCAAGAATGATACAAATTAGCGCACATCACAGAGGTTTGTGTGCATCGTCATGTTGCATATCGACAAGGTGGCGACATACCATACCCAATATGGAATATCGGACATTCACGGGGAATCTGGCGCAAGCTGGCAGCACCATTCGGGAATTTGCGGAGTTGCTTGGCATGAACAAGAACTCGGTTAGCAACTACGCACAAAGCGGCAAGGTGCCGACCCATCTTGGAGTCATCTCTCAGCTCATCGCTGTCATGCGCGAGCAGGGGCTGGATTATCGCGCCGCACTTCAGGGCATGAAGATCTCGCGCAAAACGTCTCGCGGCAAACCGTTTGGTGGCCGCGGCAGCACAATATCCAGACATTCACTTGCCTTGGAGCCAGCGCCAATCTCTGCCATTAAGCCGCAAGGCTCAGGAGACCAAACCGCCTTGCAAGGAGTGCCTCAAAAACCACGGTTCTGGTATCCCGGAGATCTGCGTACACCAGAAGAATCTGTTCCTGTTGCGCAAGCCTTGTCCACAAATGGCGTCCAACAGCAATCGTCTAAACCGATTCCGGTGCGCTACAAAGGCCGAAAGATTCGGGTTTAGTCGTGCGGTCTTCGTTCTGAAGGTTGCTGGACTCCGAGAGCGCTTGCCCAGGCTGTCGGGCTTTCCAGTCTTTGGACAAACGATCTTCTGCGCACCAGACGATATGATATCCGCTGGACACCGCTTTCTGGAGCGTCGTCTGGAACTGCCCAAATTCGCCCTGTAACACCATCTCACTACGGTCACCACCGTTGTACTCCAGCACTTTCCAGGATTTGCCTTGCGAAGAGATGATTTCCGCTATGATTTCGATTTGTTCTTTTGCCATTTTTAGCTATCCTTATCTATGGTAGCGTTTTACTTTAAATCCAATAGGAACACCTAATATTCCGCCGAGAAAAATTAGCAACAACAGCACCCATTGTTCCCATGCATGGCTTAAAAATGGGCTGACCACAACAGATGCGCCCAGTAAGGCCAGACAAGGTATCCATATTTTAGGCCCATGATCGAGTGCATTGCACCGCTCAATAAGATCTTCTGGCATTTCCATATCATTTCTCCTGTGATGCGACTTGAAATTTTGCGCACACTCTGGGCGCCTTCGGGAAACACGCCGCATATCCGTTATTCGGGTTGGTATCTGGTGGTAATCCCTGGCGATCCGGGACCGTTTTGCCAGATTCCTCTCTCCGCTGCGCTGGCGCCAGAGGCGCTTCTACCCGTGACACGCGGTTCTGAGTGAGCGCGCAGAAGCCAATGCCGCCCTGTGTTGGACCTGCGATGAAGTGCTGACAATCCTCGCAGGTCACCTTGCTAGACTGTTGGAGTTCTCCTTTCCTGGACGCCATGTTCATTTCTCAGAAAGCCCTCGATTTGCCAACCGGTCCGCCATCTCGTTCTCCGGGTGTCCATTGTGGCCACGCACCCACTCCAGTTTCACTTTGCGCGCCAGGTATTCCTTGTGGAGCGCCTGCCAGAGTTCCTTGTTCAGCACAGCAGATCCGGACGCCGTGCGCCAGCCCTTTTTAATCCAGCCCGGCAACCATTCGCCCAAGCCTTTCAGGGTGTACTGGCTATCGGAACAGAGCACCACCAGAGCACCTTCGGGCGTTTTGCGCAGGGACTCGATAGCCGCGGTGAGTTCGGCGATATTGTTGGTGCCCATCGCCTGTATGAAGCCGAAGTGTTCCGTGCGTGTCCCATCCGGTGACTGAATCACGGAACCCCATGCACAAGGGCCGGGATTCGTCGGGGCGCAGGCGCCGTCACACCAGATTTTCCAACTGCTCAAGGTATTTTCCTGTTGGCAATCGTTCCTATTTCTGACTATGCAATCCATATTCGATGGTGGTCAGCCCAATCATACACACGGTCCATGGTTTCGCGGAGTTCTTCTCCAGCAGTCATGCCGATTTCCTCTATCCCGGTGATGGCTTCCAATCCATCAATAACGCCTGACAGACCGAAATCGAATGTATCCCCCATGATCAACCATCCATTTTTCTTGACGATGCGTAGAGTCTTGATCGCTGAGGCGATTTTTACGCCAAGATCGGCCGCCTGCTCAACCGTAAGTTCATCAGGCATAACCTCACAACCGTCTGGCACAAAGTCTTTGATTCGCAAGGTGTCAACCCATATGGGCTTGTTCACGTCGCGAGGCGCTGTAGCCGCTTTGTGGCACGCAACGATGTGTTCGATGGTTCTTGGCATAACGATCCCCTTGTTTGTATGACCACTATATAACAATCATACGCCCTTGTTAAATTCACGATCAATAATGGCCCGCAACCATGCACTGCCGCCCAGATCCAGGAACCGCTCGCGTTGCTCCGGCGTTACCCGTGCAGTGATCTGTACCGTACTGGCGATGGTGACACCGTCCTCAGCTTTACGCCCCGCACCCTCGCGTTTGCCGCCACGTCCTGGGCCTTTCTTTTCTGCCGCTTTATCCATGAGCCACCATCTCCATCCACCGTGTTTCAACTGGCTGTAGATACTCCCGTGGCGAATAGGTGCCTTTGTACAGCCAAAGCGACCCCCATCCGTCGTTAACCTTCACCATATCCGTCCTTCGATCGTCCATAACGCCAACATCCAACCCATACCCGGCTGGCGCGCCAGAATTTGTGAAAGCCCGCAGCATGGATTGAATCACTGCAGGGTCTGGCGTCGGCGCGTCATCCGGGCCGTCATCGTAACGTCCCTCACCCACGATCATCCCTGCACATACATAATATCGCCACTCCACAACGAAATTCACACTGAATGACTATCAGCATGGCCGCAAACGCTCCGCCATCAACCGCACCTGTTCCCGCCCGATCTCGCTCCATTTTCGCCCATCCGGAGCGTTTCGATTCCATGCCAGGGGACTGGTATGCGGCATGATGAACAGATTGGTCTTGTACGGCCATTTCATGTCAAGGATAGACCCATATCCAAGAAATCGTCTTGGGCACTGGTCTGCGTGATGTAGTCTGTCCATGCTTTCCCTCAATCCGGATTTCCCCATAAAAACACGCGCCGCGGTGTCTCCAACCGCCAGCACAGCTCTGGGCTTGGATCTGGATAGGATCTCTGCCAAATACGGCAAGCAATTCCCAATTTCTGTTTTCGTCGGCCGACGATTCTCCGGCGGCCGGCAGCGCACGATATTCGCGCAGCCATAGTCGAAACCACGGCGCAACCCATGTTCTTCCAGCAGCGCATGCAAGGTGCGTCCAGCGCGGCCCACGAAGCCCTTGCCCTGGGTGTCCTCATCGGCGCCCGGGGCCTCGCCGACCACCAGCACCTTGCAGGGCCGTCCGAATTCTGGCAGGTCAGGTTCGACGATTTGCGTGCGCGATGTGCAGAGGGCGCTACATTTTTGACAGGTCATTTTTCGCTTGTCTCAACGGCAAGCTCAAACGTCGCAGGCAAATCATTCAGCGATTCCGGTGTGTCGCCTCCATACCATGATCGATTGCCTCTCGTCGCGTCAGACAGGGACTTGATAGCCTGGTACACGAGTTCAGCCCACTGGCTTCCGCGATTCATCTGGTTTTGAGGTAGCGATGCCAGACGTTCTTCCAGTTTTTGCATGGCATCCAACAAGTTCCGACCGGTTACATAAGGCAGCCAGTTCGCAGAGAACACGTAATCCATCGCGGGAATCATGTCCAAATCCCCTGCACTAGAAAGATCGCGCACGGTGTCAATCTCGTTTTCGGACACCCCTAGCGCAGCCCACACACCCTTGCTGTAACGATCATCCCATGCCTGAAAACAGAAGCCTTCCTTCGTCACAAGCCGGTCAATTCGATTAAACATGTCCATGGCTGTTTTCCTTTGTTTGTCCAATTTTGCTTTTAATCTCAAGAACCAGAACCCCCATCACAATCGAGACCCTTAACCGGGATGGCGGTGCATAGGGCTGCGGGCTTGTCGTCCCACATAACGTCCTCCCTGCTCTCTGGCTGGGGGCATACTATGGGTGTCCCGTCCCATATGTAGACTCCAAGCCTCGCGCGTTTGGACATCATCAACGCTTTGCGCAGTGCTTCCGCAGCCTGATTTTGTTTAGGCGTCATGTCGATCATGCTCGTCTCCAGTTGTGCTCACTTTCCTAGCAAGACATCGAAATGGATCACCCACACAGATGGATTGCCCTCCCATGATGCTTGCCCGTGAATGGATTGCCATAGCGACCGGTACCAACCTACAGGGTCTTTCAGCGAAGCCGTTGGACAACCTTCAGCACGGGCTTCCTCTGGCGAAATATCCTGCAACCGCTCTAGCCGCACGTCAGTCACTTCCAGAAGTAATCTGCATACGTCGCGTGGCATGTGAATGGAGGGCTTCCACTTCAAGCCAAAATCTTTGCGTGCTTCATCGCTGGCACTGCCAGGCAAGCAGTTGGCGCCATATGCGTACCTTTGCGGTTTCCCTTCGGCATCGTAAATGCCTGTGTTGGCCAGGTCCATCCATGTTTCCCGGACCCAGAGAACATCGCCTGGCTTACCTGCGGGCGATTTCAAAAGGTCGCCCTTGGCGATACGTCTGGTGACTGTCTTTCTTCCGCTCAGTATGGCGTTAATCATTTCCGAGTTGAACAAGATTGGATGTTCTTTTGCGTTGCCACACGCAGCGATAATTCGTTCAGCAAGATGCTGTTGCGCCGCCGTCAATCGCCGGGACTTCTGGATATGCGCGACAATCTCCAATGTGTCAGCGACCATCTTCCGCGTAGGGCGATCCGAGATATTGTGCAGGCGGTCTGCCAATTTAATGACCAACCCGTAGCTGCTCATCCCCATCATTTTGCTTTTCAGGTACTCCAGCTTGCCGACACGGGCGATCTCTGCGGAGTCTGACGTCAACTCTTGCACCAGACTGGCCACCAGGGGCGTGAACCGTGCCGCAAGGTCAGCAAACGATGTCGCTGTATCCTCCAGAACATCATGCAGGATCGCGGCTGCTACCAGTTCCGGCAAGTGCCGTGATCGCTTGAACTGGGCCACCAGGTAACTCACGGCTATAGGATGGGTGATGTATGGCAGATCGGTGCCGCGTCGAACCTGCCCATCATGCTGTTCAGTGGCAAACAGGAGGGCGTCGAGCACCATGCCGTCAGTGGGTCTGGCTGGCGGCAACAGGTTTGTGGTGGGCATTTTCGCTCCTTTGGGTGTCACGATTGTTGTCAACCTGCAATTTCTGTCCATCGAGCTTTCAGCAATTCCAAATAACCCCGAGCCGAGCAGGTGCCCTTATAAAAGCCCAAAGCCCACCCATCATTCACCTCCACCAGGGCTGTTTTGCCGCTGTCCAGGACACCCACATCCAGGCTGTATCCGGCGGGGGCATCCGGCGCAAAGACGCGGATCATCTCGGCAATGATGTCCATACCAGGTTTGGGCGCATCGTCCGAACCATCATCGTAACGCCCTGACCCAACAATCGTTCCTTTGCAAACGTAATATCGCCATTCCGAAACAAACGACACCACGTCAGAACACCATACTGGTAAATCATCCGGTTGCGCCATAAATTGATACTGGTCAAAACCACCATCCTGCCAGACAAAACCTGTAAACACCTTAGGGTCAACCGGTTTCACAAAAAACCGTTGTTCACTTGTTCGAACCTGTATGGCTTTGCCTGTCCAGACAGGACGACGCAAGTAAGACCTCAGCACCTCCGGATAGGTCGATATCAATGGCGGCATAACGCCCTGACGCGCCATGGCAGCCCGGCAGAACTCCACCGTTCCAACGGGCATCCAGCCAGACTTGGGAAGGAGCGGGATATCCTCCATGCGGGCTGGCTTCGCGTCACCATAGACGCGGGCTGCCCATGTTTCTGCCTGGGAGTGGCCGATTTGCGCGACTATCATACTATCGTCATGGTTCGCCATGCGGTTCCCCTTTTTGCGATAAGTATCCACGTAAAAAAAGCGTTCCCAGAAACGACGGGCCGGCCATCATGGCTAAAAATAATATAACAAGCCCAAGTGGCAAGACCCCGCCAAACAGCATGGGACTTAATGCAAGAACGAATAGCCCATACAATATCACAAAAGTCAGTGTGCTAAATAAATTGATCAATTTGGTATTCAATTTCTTTACCCCTCGGCTAGCTGATATTTCTTATGGCAATTCGCTCCAATGGGAAACTCCCCCATGTATCCAGATGGGGCAGCGCTATCAACATCTTCCGCGCTCGCCCATCGCGCGCCACCATCTATCACGATAGCAATATGCTTGAATGGTTCCCGGACCTGCTTTCCGCAAATAGCACACTCGCGCCCGGTGATGCCACGAACATGACGCTTCGACTCTTTCCACAACGAAAACGGCATGACGCTGTAGATAGCCATTTTTAGCAAACCAATTGCATCTGGCGCCAAGCGCGCGTTGATGATTTGCCAACAAAACCTCTTTCGTCTACCCAGCGCACATTGCCACCAGTTATTACCTTGGCTTGGAGCCTGCCGCGCTGAGAAATCCGGGCTTCCCCGATCAGTATCGGTTCTGGAGCTCCCTTTTTACTCGCTTCAAGCAGTGGCTTGCCGTGATATGACGTGACAGCCTGCTCAAGCATTGTAATAAAGCTTTCACCAGCACGAATGCGGTTCTCAAAGTGGAACAGCAATTTTTGCAGCGCTTCCTGCTGCTGGTATACAGTGGCATCCGCATAAGGAATACGCATCTTTTCGCCCACATTGCGATAGGTTTCGACGAATTCAGGGGACGCCTCACCGATCCGAAGCCGCGCCACCCACACATGCAAATCGACAATTTGTTTCTGAACATCGGCGACGATTCCGTCGGCAGCACTCCGGTCCTGCTCAATTGGGGCATGTTGATGGCCCTGGCAAGTACCCTGAAACCAGCCGTTCTCCACAGTGTATCCATGATGCGCCATGAGGCCTACGGGCAGACGGACCGCCTGTTCACGGGCACAGAATTGACAATGACCGCGATGCTGAGTGGAACTCTTGGTTGCCTTGATCATTATCTCTCCATAGATGCTTATCTATGATTATACTATATCAATCATACATGGGTGTCAAATTGATCAGCAACCAAGTTTTCCCGTATTGTTATGCCGCTTCTCGTTTAACCAATTCAGCCAGCCGGTTCATCGCCGCCTTTCCGCCCGCCAGGTTCACAACGGGAATGCCCCAACGATTTGCGAGGGCTATCGCCTGACCGGTGCCGCCTGTATTCCTGGTCCGGGTGGCCTCTGATTCGCAGCCGTCTGGCGTCCAGCACACCACAAAATCCACCGGAGATCTCAAATCAGCGCCCAGCACCTGATGCGAATTGCGCGCCATGAGGGCTTGTGCCGTATCGTTCAATCGCTTCCAGGCGGGGTGAATGGCCTCCGCAACCCGATACGCTTCAGCGCTCGGTAATGTGACGCAATGCCGTCCTTGCAGGTGTCGGAACCCCGGCCAAGGCAGGTAGATCTCTTTCTTCCCAAAGCAGCCTTCCTCGAAAGCCGAATCCGCCCCGGCCGCTCCACCGGAGAGCAAGGTGTATCCCATCTCGGCAAGCCTATGGGCCACTTTGCGCATGGCCTGCAGCACATGGTCTGGTGTGCTCCGGGAGCCGATGCCGGCGAAGCGCCTGGTTTTCGCGCCGTGATCGCGCAACCGATCCTGTACACCTTCATCCAGCACTTCTGCGATGGCCTCCGCATGGCATGGCGCCGGTGCACAATGACAGGAAAGCGACTGCCCCAGCCGGATGCCAAGAAGCGCCGTACAGACCACGGGGTCACGCTCGGCAATGCGGGCGGTAAGCCAATCACGGTACCGCGCGATGACCTCTTTACGGTTGCCGTCAGGCCCGATTGCATAAGGATTGCCCAAGGGCGAAGGCCTGGCGACATAAGCTGCATGACGGCAACCGTCGGTTTTGATGTTGAGGATGGCGTGCATTAGTATCCCTGTTTGCGTGGAGCCGACATGGTGGCCAGGCACCCTTGCAGGAAAGCGCCTTAAAGTGCGTAGCACTAGCGAAGCGGATTGGCGCTAGCGCAAATGGGGCATCAGTGCACCATCCGACTTTCCCGTATCCGTTGCGCCAATCTCACCAGTGGCGTATCCACCAGATTTTCGCTAGATGCGCCCGGGAACTTGCCCGCCCACACTCCGGCAATCCAGGCTTCCCATATCTCTCCATTCTGACGCCGGTCCAAGGTCTCATCGTAATGGCTGGTCTCCGCTTCTCCGCTTCGCTGGCGCAGATCCGCTTCGCTAGTGCTACGCACTTTAAGGCGCTTTTCGCTGGTGCAAGCACTTTCGTACTCGGGATAGCGGCAGTAAAAGTCCCCTAGGCTCGAATCATCGGTCACCATGTAATCCCCTTCCTCGAAGCCCAGGAGCGACAGAATTTCCGCGATCTCCTGCGCAAATTCTTCAGTGATATCCTGTTCGCAGAGGGTGATCTTTTGGCTCATACAGATATTTCCTCAAGCAGTCGCGCAAATCCATTCAACACTTGCGCTGGGCTTCCAGAAGTATGGCCAGTTGGTCCTTGCCGATCCACCGGATAAGGTACTCTTTGCCCGGCAATGCACACCGCAGCTTCACCGTGCCATCGGCCCACTCTTCAATGGGGTCCGCATACATAAGGACGGTGTGCCCGCTATAGCCATCTGGAACTACCACAGTTTGCTGAGTCATGGTGCCTCACTCTTTAACGATCGATGAAGGTTGCTGTTGGGCTGGTCATAACAGGCTCAGATCGCCGGTAATCAGGTCAATATCGCCACCCTCCGCCGGCCCAATGGCGACTGCCGTGTAAGTCTGCACCCCGCCAAATTCCGTCAGCCCGTGGTCCAGAATCAACGCGGTTGGCAGTCCCGCCGCCTGCGCCTGGGCGTACACCCGATGCAAGGTGTCCTCGTCTGGCGCCCCAACAGCAATCTTGCGTTGATCACCCTGAAACCATTCGCGGAAGTCGATGACCTTCTGATAGTCGTTCACCGCAGCGAACGCCGCCGTTAAACTGGCATGCGCGCCCTGGGCAATCATCTTGCCTTTGCGCATGTTGAGGTCCTTACGGACGAGATTCTCCGAATATATGACAACGATACACCAATCAATCGTCGCTGTCAACTTCGTTGATCTTCCCGCGCAACCATAAGCTCCCGCCCAGGTTGCGGAATTTTTCCCGCTGTTCCGGTGTCAACGACACGTTAATGCGAATCATCCCGGTAGCGCCATCTTCCGCTTTGCGTCCGGCACCGGGGCGTTTACCGCCGCGGCCCGTGCCTTTTGATGGGCCTTTTGGTGGACCTATTGGTTTTTCTCTGCTCCCGTTGCCCAACATGCTCTCCCTTTCAATCTGACCGCGAAATTACCGGTTACCGCGAGTGTCCATCCTCTTCAAAAGCCCATCGCTTTACCTGTTCTTTATGAATTTTCATCAAAAAAACACCGTCCAACCGATCAAATATCCCGTCCAGGTGCGACAGGTCCAGCTTGCGTTCCTGACCGTCATTCCGGTAGGACACCCAACCGTTATCGGGCATCACGTAATGCGGTACCCGCGACGTCTCTCTAGCCAGACTCGCCAACGTAGCCGTCAGCGCCAAAGCGTCTTCAGATCGGTCAAAGATGTCCGCATGCTCGATCTCCGCCCGCGGGAACGACTCGAAACTATCCCCGATACTGTGGCTGCAACTCACCAACCAGTAGGCCCGGTCAGGATTGTCCAGCATTTTAACGCTCACCAGGTCCACCTGGCCCGCCGTGTCTTGGTCGGGATTGACCCAGGCGATGCTTTTGAGAGAAAGTGATTCCTGGTCAGGGGCTTTCCAGGCCACCTCGATATGGTAGCCAAACAGCGGGCGGCGGCCATTCAGGATTGAAGTACAACCTATGGTTTTGGGCGCCTTCTTCGTAATTTTGTTCACGATACTTTCTCCAGAAACCATCCGTCGCTTTCCAATTCGATGCCGCCGTCATCCCGTTCACAGATCATTACGGTGTTCGTCCAGGACCAAGAACTCTTGTCCACCAGCTTCAGCGTGTCTTCCAGGAAGCGCGGCAAAGTATGCCGCCGATACCGTTGCACGAAGAGGCGATAGGCCGGCCACTTCCCGTATTGGATGATCCACTCGGGGCTTTCGGGGCTTTCGGGGCTTTCGGGGCTTGCGGCCATCAGGCGATTCTGGTCATTCAGGGTGAACTCATCGCTTTGCAGCCTCTCCAGCATGTCCTGCGCTGCGGCATTGCGAGAAAGCACGGCCCAGCCACATTGTTCGATGAACAGCCGGTCCTCCCTATCCGTTCCGCGTATCTCGGCCAACTGCTGACCCAGAGGCTTGCCGTAGGCATGGAACCCAATACTGCCAACCTGATGCGCCCCAGGATCCTCGATGATTCCGTACCATGGGTACGAATATCTGGTGGGCGGCGGCATGGGCAACGGATCTTTGCCGTTCAGCAACCGCCAGAATAGCGCTGATTTTTCGCGGGTGGCGTTGTAGAACAGTAGTCGGCATGCGTCGCTATCGCCGCAAATGCCTTGCAGCACCCGATCGTACTCGGCCACCGCGTGATCCCATCGCGCCAGGAGTTCCGGCGGCAGGCTGTCTTTGTTCTGAAAGAATGTCGGCATTACAACCCTTCTTCTCGCACATGCTCGATCGCTTTACCGGACTCAACGGTTCGCCAATCAGGCCAATGCCGCGCCTCGTTGCAAGCCTGCTTATCTGCGATGGCCTGTACAATTTCCTCCGGTGTATGACCAGATCGCCATGCACCGTCAAAAGCCAGCAGAATCACGTCCACCCATTCGGTGAGGTCGTTGGGTGCGGTCTCAATCTCAGAAAGTTCCTTACGAAGGTGGTCTAGTACGCCAGCATACTCAGGACCAAATGTGTGCAGAGAAAACTCCCGCTGACGATGCAGGTGTGCCACTAGATTGAATTCCTGGGATTTGGGCGCATCCATAACTTCTGCCAGTTTTTTCATCGCGCCAGATTCGGTGTCCCATCGGTTGTAGCAGGCTTTGCAGCGATACTCCAAGCCCAAATTTTGGACGCGACGCGAATAACAGATTGGACAATTGATTCCGCAAAACATGATATTTTCCTTAAAGCCCTTGAGATATGGATCGTGACTTGTTAGGTGATTGATTATTCATTAGAGAGTTGATAAATATCCAGATTCGTTGAATTTGAATCCAGGAAGCGCCCATTCGCAGGCAAAGGCTGAGTTCTGCGCGGTTTGCAGTGCACCTACAACAGCGTCCCTGCTTTGCCATGACATGTCCATCTCGCGCACTTCACGCACGATTGCATCAAGGTCGATCCGGGCGCTCATGCTGTTGAAAAACTTCCACTCTGCAAGGTTTTCGATGGCAGCGGAAACGTGAGCGACTGCAAAGGCATTGGCAGCATTGAAGTCGCCCCCCGGAAGCAGTCGCTTCGCCAGTTCATTCGCGCTGTAAAGCATGTCATTCATTCCTTTTTCTGGCTTGATTATTATATATCAAACGTACATGATACAACGCACCGAGGACACGATCCTGGCGTGGTCGCGCTCGATGGCTGCCCGCGCCAGGGCGAAGATTTCGTCAGATTTTGCCATGGTTACGCCGTCACCCATTGTTCGTGTCGCACTTCTTCAACCCAGGTTTCCAATTTCTGATGCGCGTTACCACACCACAGGCACGACCGATGATGACCATTATCGCTGACGGCCCAGCGCGATTCGTCTCCGATGAAAGACTTCTTATGCTCGGGATCAATCGCGCAACGCCCTATGCGCATGTAGTCCGTCCAGAATTGTGGTACCTCCTGTAGGCCGCCCAGGCTCCCCGGCAAATGCGCCCACACCTGCTCCCGTGAGCCGTAACAGAGCACGCCCATAAGCCTTGCGCCGTGCAGCCAGCCGTCATCCAACGATCCAATCCGCAAAATGCCATCCATATCCAAGTACACCCGACAGGTGGTTGCCCAAGTCTGCCCGCGCCCTTTCAAAAAGCGGTACAAATTCGGGCTGAATTGAGGCCCGTTGCGTGGGTCGATGGCGGCTAGATCGAGACCGTTTTCAGGTAGGTCGGCCCACCCTGTAGTTACACACTTGGCGCTTGAGCTCATCATAAGACTCCTTCCACAAGAGAAATCACCCAATAGCTAATTTCTTCCACGGTATACGGCTGGTTAATGTCAAAATCTCTTATAGGGTTTTCCATGATCCTGCCTCCTTGGGCCACTCCCTTACCCGCAAATCCTCCGGCCATTCTTCCATGTTTGCCCCAGCGCGGTCCTTCAATCGTTTAAACGCATAAGTTTTTGCACTGGTATATGGCGCGGCGGCTCCGAACAATCCAAATCCATCGTCCGGACCTACGAACGCGGCACCCAACTGCTTCATGAAAAACGGCACCCCGGCCGCAGCGCAATCGTCGCGTAGCTTGCGCGCCCACTCCGCGTGCATGGGGCGGGAGTGGGAACCGGATTCGCCGCCGCAAACCACCCATGCCAATCCAGGACCCTCTCGCCAGTTGCCCAGGCGATCCATGTGACTTTTCAGGGCGAAGTTAATTTCGATGGATTCCAGCAGCGGCTCGGCGCTCACCCAGCGCACGGCGGCTGGTGTCTGCAACAGCAGCGGGATGCGTTCGTCGGCGGTTTCCTGATCCTCGATGGAAACGCCCAGCCAGACGTTCGGTAAAGGCCAGACAGGTGGCGAGTTCTCGCCGGGAAGTTCTGGGCCATGGGCTTTCATCGCCATCGTGACGCGCCATACCGTATCAGGATCACTCATGTAAGCCTGCATCCGCTTCGGGCGCTTGGTGAGAATCTGAAAAACGTGCGGCGTATCGCGCATGACCTGATTCAAACCCATGATGGCGAACACCCGATCTATGAAAGACTCCGGCACGTCCTCATGGAACAAATCGGACATGGAATTCACAAAGATCATGCGCGGCTTGCTCCACCGCAATGGCTGATCCAGCCGGTCCTCATGGCAGGCCACATCGGTGAACGCCCGGCCATAGTAGGTAATGGCCTTGGGGTTGGCGGAAAGGCGCGCCCATTCGCGCTCCGCATAGCAGTGCTTACAGCCCTGGGAGACCTTGGTGCAGCCAGTTGTTGGATTCCACGAGGCGTCGGTCCAGGCGATGCCGGTTTTGTCACTCATGGTCGGACGCTTCCTTGTCTAACCCTTGTTTCTCTCGCATGATTCTGTATTCAACAGCCATTCCACCAGCAAGAAACCAGGCGAAGGTAAAACCAAAAAGCCCAATCCCTGTAACAAACAGGGAGGTAAAAATTGAATAATGATCGACTAGCCGTAAAATCAAAAACAAAACTATGGCGATCAAGTAGACACCTGTTAACATTGCCAATCTTACTGTGCGCACGTTCATTGTTTTGCTCGCTCCTTTGGCACGGAAATATCGTAACAGAGGCCATAATCATGGATATCGTCATGCCCCAGATGTACCGCTTTGCAGCGCCGGTAATCACCCATTGGAGCCAGGCTGCTGCAACAACTCAAAAGGCTGCCGGTGCCTACGATGGCATTCACGCCCCAGCTATCCAGGTCCCACTTCGGCCCCCGATAGTCGCCTTCCTGCAGCCAAAGGTTGGCACGGGTCACGCACTCGCCTAACTCCGCTTCCAGGGCGTTAATTACCAACTGCCTTACGTGTTGCGCCAACGCGCCCTCACCTGCCCGCGCCCTGGGTTTGCGGGGTTTGAGGCCAACTTCCCCCATCAATACGCCCATGGCACGGTCACCGGCTTCCATGGCGGCTTTGGCCTGCGCCATGTGGTCATCAAAATCTCGCTTGCCACCGGTATGACAATCATAGTGATCCAAGGATATTCCATGATAGCCCTGGTCGGCGTAAACGATATCGTGACAAACCGAGCAACGCGCCTTTACGGTATATCTCATTGTATTTTCCCCGCTTCAACGAGCCATCGCTTATACCTGTTTCCCATGGTTTCAACTCGAACCTTGTTCCGACATCTCCAGGTGATCGTAGAGGGCGGCGATTTGCATAAAGCGAGGCTTTGTTAAAGGTTCTTGTTTCAAGCTAACCAAACCTTTCCTTCAGTCAATGACATGGAAAACCTTATTCCCCACGGATGATCTTCACTGTATGCTCGGTTCCACCTTCCATGGCGCCCTGGATCGTGGTCGAATGGCCTGGCGCCAACGAAATTATATATTGCGCACCCCAGCAAACCGACATCTGAGTAAACGACGGCGGAAGCAGATCGGAAACATTCTTTGGTGATTCTGTACGCTTGGAGAATATCCTTAACATAATAAGGTTGTGGTTTTTCTGCGCTGCATGCAAAACGCCATTAATGCTATGTGAAAAACGAAAAGCAATTTTTTTATTATTATTTGGATTATTGAAGTTAAGGTATTTCGTAACCCTGTTTGCAAACGGCGTATCCTGCCCAGGAACGGCAGTTATAGACTGGTCAAAGATCTTCTTGTCAGAGCCGTTGAATACCTGCACGGTATATTTATTTGACAACCTCTGTCCGTGATTCCCTCTGGCGGTCACCGCGTGAACAGGTGTGGCAGTCTGGGCTTTATGTGTGGTCTTCCCGTCAACCAAGGCAAACCCCGATGCAAATAACAAAACAACGAAAAGTCCAAAAACAGAAAGTGGTTTATATCTCATGAAATTGCTCCTTTTTATCTTAATCAACCAAGACCGTGAACAGCAGGGCAAATGGACCCAGCTTTGTTTCCATTAGTGCATTCCTTATATGATTGTTATTTCGTGGAAGAGGTCGCTCATGCTGTTGACAAAGATCATGCGAGGCTTCCGCCAACGGATGGGCCCTTCAGTCAACCGGTCAGGATGGCACCGGATGTCAGTAAACTCCCGCCCATAGTAGGCTGTCGCCTTGGGATTAACGGAAAGGCTACCCCCATTCACGCTCAGCGTAGCAATGCTTGCAACCATGAGATACTTTGGTGCAGCCTG
>JAEHJW020007480.1_pt1 | contig 17960 bp, 16 predicted proteins | sample 9271431 | NCBI WGS metagenome assembly JAEHJW02 | reverse complement strand
ATGAGTAGGCGCATATTAATACTAGCGGATTTTGCCTGTGCATCTGGGTTTGCACAGGTTGCGCAGAATGTGGTAGTGCAACTGCTAAAAGAAAAAGAAGTTCAATACCAAATTGATATTGTAGCAATTAACTATTATGGAGTGCCAAATGAATGGCTGTCTTTATATCCTACCGTGCGCTTATTCCCCGCAAGCATTGTTTCAAATGGTGATTTATTTGGAAGAGAAGCCTATTTGGCAATGCTTGGTACGGGCGCCTATGATTTAACTTGGGTTTTGCAAGATACTTTCATTGTCGAAGTAATCGGAGAAAAAATCAAAGACATAAGGACAAAACTGATTACCGAGAACAAAAAAGTCTTTAAGTTTATTTACTATTTTCCGATAGATGCAACGCCTAAAGAGAATTGGATTACTAAGTCAGTTTCTATAGCGGATATCCCTGTTGCCTATACAGAATACGGAAAAAATGAGGTATTAAGGTGGGATAAAGATTTAGCAAAAAGGCTACGGGTGATTCCGCATGGAGTAGACACGACCAAAATTAAACCGCTTCCCAAAGATCAAGTTAGACAATTTAGGCATGATTGGTTTGATGGACTAGCGGATGATAGATTCTTGATAACTAATGTTAACAGGAACCAACCCAGAAAAGACGTGGCCAGAACGCTACAAATATTTTCACTCTTTAAGAAACAGGCTCCCGAAGCTCTTTTGTACCTGCACATGAAAGCCAAGGATGTTGCTTATGATATAAACGAAATTGCCAGAAACTTTGACTTAATACCTGAGAAGGATTACATAGTTCCTCCTGGATTTGACGAACACGAGGGAGTATCAGTTGAAATGCTTAATTTTATATATAATTCTTCAGATTTGGTGATGACGACTACCTTGGGCGAGGGGTGGGGATTGTCAATGACGGAGGCGCTGGCCGCTAGGGTGCCAGTTATAGCTCCCAACCATACTTCCCTAACGGAGATATTGACCAATAGGGGGTTTTTGGTAACAGCCGGTAAAACCCAAAATGATTGGATAGCCCTAACCCAAGACAACGAAAGACTAAGACCTTTGGCTAATGTGAACGAATATGTTGACAAGTTAATGTATATAAGAAATAACTATCAAGAAGCATTAAAACTTGCCGAAGCAGGACATGGTTTTGTAATCAATAATTGGACATGGGATTTAGTTGGGCAACAGTGGAGAGATTTGTTTAAGAATGTTTTTCCTGCCGAAAAAAAGGTAGGTAGGAATGACCTCTGTTTTTGTAAGTCAGGTAAAAAATACAAGAACTGCCATTATGGAAAATGAACAGTCGACAAGACGAAGACTTAGCGTAGATACGGTATCCCTTATCGAAACGGATGGAGAAATGCCATCCGTTGAGGAGACGTTTGAGGGTAGCCAGATGGTTTTAGAAATTCTGAAAACATTAAGTACAGATACAGAGCGCTTTATGGCACTTTGTTTGGACCATGGTTTTTCAAAGGCGGAAATTGCATTTATTCTTCAAAAACCCCGCTATCAGATAACCCGGGATGTCCAAAAAATGCGCATTAAACTAAAACCTTTCAGAACAGGACTAACCATCTTGGGCAAAGCAAGAACTTGACACTTATCCATTATTATAAAAATGTATGTCGCTGTTTACCAATTTTCGAGATAGATTCATTGTAAATCCTGTTGCAAAACAGATTTTAGATGGCTTGAAAGTTGAAAAAGCAGATACTCCTAATATTTTTGCAGTTCCAATAGGTTTTAATTCCACGATGGGCGCCTCGAACAAGAGAATGTCCCAAACCAATACTGATTTTACTATTTTGAGGGCATTATCCGTAAACCATGAAACCACAAGGGCGGCAATTAACACCAGAAAAAGACAAATCACCCAATTAGGCTATGAGGTCATAGATTTAGACGATGATGTCGACCCATTAACTACCAAGGCACAAAGACAAACAGCAAGAGATATTATAACCAACATAGGAGGCGAGGGGGTTTCATTTAGGGAGGTTTTGAATAAATTAATGGAAGATTTATTGGTTTTAGATGCTTTGGTATTTTATAAGCAGAGGACAAGGGACGGTAAATTATTGCGTATCATTCCAGTTGACGGTGCAACGATTAAGTTAAGATTGGGGCAAGCCGGTGAAACGCCACTGCCCCCTGATTTTGCCTATGAACAATGGATAAGAGGAGCAAAAACTGGTTCGTTCACTACCACTGAGTTAACTTATAAGATGATGAATCCAAAGACTGACTCCGCTTATGGCTTATCCCCTATTGAGTCTCTGCTTATAACGATTGATGCCTCAATGCGTGCGGCTTTGTATAACTTAAATTATTTATCTGACAACAATGTGCCACAGGGCTTTTTGGCAATGCCTGAAAACTGGACTGTCCAACAAATTAAGGAATACAAGGAGTTTTTTGATTCAATGGTCAATGGAAGCAAGGCCACCAGCAAGGTATATCCTATTCCATCGGGCACGACTTATCAGGCAACATCTAAGCCCTCGGATTTTTCTTTCAAAGACTTCTTTGATTACCTAGATAGGAAAGTGTGTATGCTGTTTGATATCCAACCGCAGGAACTAGGACTTAATCTTCAGCAATATAAGGAAAACGCAGAGGGACAGGAGAGAATAGGGCTTAGGAGGGGGTTAAAACCATTAGCCGCTTTTCTTTCCGAAATCTTTACTGATATTTTAAGGACGGAGTACGGATTTAATAATTTTGCCTTCAGGTTTTCAGGATTGGACACGAGATTTACGCTTGAAGAAGCAAAAATACTTCTTCCGTTAGGTGTTTTAAACATTGATGAGGTTAGAAATGATAAAGGTCTTGCAAAATTAGGTACGGAGAACATTATAATCACAGGTAAAGGTGCCCAACTTGTAAGCCAAATAGGGCAAGAACCCGCTCTGGGAGATAATCCTGAAGAAGATAATCCTGAAAAGCAAGATGATAACGAGGAAAATCCGCAGGATAAAAAAAAAATTGAAAAACGGGCAAACCCCCTAGATAAGTTGGAAAAAACCAAAGAATATAAAGACTTTCACCGTCAAGTAAAACAGGCTGTAAAGATGCAAATTCAACCTTATTTTTCAGAATCTACAATCGACAAGGTAACGGCCACCAAAAAAGCAGACTTCCCAGACCCCGAAGTTGCCTCTTTGGATATTTATATTGATGATAACACAATTAACCAGTTTCTCAAATGGGCCGCAATAGAGGGTGGACAACAAGCATTTACACGATTAAACATAAGTACGCCTTTTAACCTAACAAGCGAAAGGTTTGCAGAAATTATAGGAGATAGGAGTAATTATCTAATTACGAGCGTTGATGCAACTACGAAGCAGTGGTTAACAGATCAAATAGCACAGGGTAAGGATAAGAAATTAACCAATCAGGAAATAGCACGACTCATAAGTGACCAAAGTGATGAATTTACGTCTCAAAGGGCTGATATGATTGTTAACACGGAAGTAAATAATGCGGCATCTCAAACCGCACTTGACACTTACAAAAATCAGGGGATTGAAAAAAAGGAATGGGTATTATCAGAAAATATTGGTGATGAATGTGGAGACAATGCCGATGCCAGCCCAATCCCTATAAGTGATAATTTTCCTTCCGGAGATGATGCTCCGCCAGCACACCCTAGATGCAGGTGTTATTTAGATGCTTATATCGAGTAGTTATTGGGAGTTTGAATAACCAGAAGTTAAATCGTTAATATACAATCCCATTACAATTCCCTCAGATACGTCTGTTCCAAAAGCATTTTTGCCAGTGGCAGAACCCTCGCCCATTCCATAGATGTTTATATTATCGCCTTGGTTCATTTTATGAAGATTGAAGTTGGTGGTATCAATCTGCACGATTGATGTTATATCATTCGGGTCGGCACAGTTTATCGCAGCAGTGTCGCCAGAACTATTTTTTGCAAACGCTACGATATTGCAGTTGAACATTATCGTTTTTCCATTGTAATCGCTGGGCGTTTTGGCGATATCAGAAACATTAACTTTTGCATAATTCATCGGAAAACCGTTTGAATCGTAGGTAAAAGTCGGCAGGGGAGTAAGTGTTGGTTTAGTAAGTTTGGCTGTGTTTTGAGGAGCAGGAGATTTTGCCACAGGCTTCGTCGGGGTTGGGTTAGGCAACGAATTAATAAACAACCCAAATAAAATAACAACAAGACCTATTATAAGATATTTTGTTTTCTTGCTCATAATGTATGGGCAGCTATATCTTATAGCGGATAATAGCACTTTTTTTATAAAAGTCAAGTATTTTGCAATCTATTGACAACAATTATTTATTATACAGGTGTATGGACAAGGTTATACTTTATGCCCCTATAGAAAAAACAGACGAAGAACAGCGTATGGTTTATGGCTATGCCTCAACAGAAGCCCTTGATTCACAGGGCGAAGTGGTCAAAGTAGATGCCCTCAAAAAAGCTATTAGCGATTATATGCGTTTTGCCAATATTAGGGAAATGCACCAGCCTTCGGCAGTGGGAAAAACCAAGAAAGCACAAATTGACGCAAAGGGAATGTATATTGCCGCTAAGGTTGTTGATGATATGGCTTGGACTAAGGTTAAAGAAGGCGTCTACAACGGTTTTTCAATAGGCGGAAGAGTATTGCAACAGGTTGATAATGAGATAACAGACTTAAAATTATCCGAAATTTCCCTAGTTGATAGACCGGCAAATCCCGATGCCGTATTTGATGTTTGGAAAATGGAAGATGCTGAAAAAAGAGATTTTTCGGATAAAGAGAGAGAGCAAATGGCATCTGAAGGAACAGCCATGCCGGACGGCTCATTTCCTATTGCCAATGAGCAGGATTTAAGAAATGCAATCAGGGCAGTCGGTAGGGCAAAAGACCCCGGAGCGGCAAAAGCACATATAAAAAGACGAGCGAAGGCTTTAGGGCGAACAGATTTAATTCCCGATAGCTGGAAGGCAGAAGAAATTGATGGTTTGAAAAAAGATATAGGAGATGCGGCAAGAATAGCCTGTATGGCCGCTGATTTAGAATGGTTAATTGCAAGTGAGAAGTTTGAAGGCGACGAAGTAACGGTTAAAGCGCTGCAAACAGCCCAAGACGCCCTAAAAGAAGCGGCAGTATCGGAAATCCACGAAGAAAATGAAGATGAAGATGGAATGGAAATGTCTGAAAAGAATGAAGATTTGGCAAAAGCTCACGAGGAACCAGTTAAACCCGAAAGTGAACAGGTTGTGCCAGTGGAGGGCGAGCAGAAGGTCAAACCCGCAGAAGAACAGCCAGTCAACGAAGAGGGTAAGCCCGCAGAAAAACCGGTAGAAGAGGTCAAAGAAGAACCTAAGGCTGAAGAACCTGCGGTAGAAGAAAAACCAAAGAAAAAGAAAAAAGAAGAGGATGCACGGGATACCAAAGATGAACCAAGTGAGATGGAAAAAATAGACGCTTTGCTTTTGGAAGGAAAGATGCCTTCAAATGAACAATGTGAATATCTTTTGAAGACAGCAGAAATTGAGGTTAATGATAAAAATCTTAATGTTTTGAAATATCAATTAGCGGGAAAAATAATTGCAGCAGTAGAAAAGTCAGTAGAAGAACAAAAAGAAAAAGATGCTAAAACTCAAGAACTTGAGAAAATAAAAAAAGATACTCCAGTTGTGCTAGGGGAAAGACATGAGTTTGACGAAGTAGTCCTTTTGGTTAATAAAGTTGAAGCAATGTTAAAAGAAGATAACGCCGCCACTACAGAAGAAGTTACAGTACCAAAAGAAGCGGACTCGCCTAGGGTTGCCGAAAGCGAAGTCTTGGTACTTTTACAACAGGCAGTTAAGCTTCTCTCCAGCCAGAATCAAGGAAATCAGTTATCTCCTAAACAGGAAAAAACTGAAGAGGATGGATCAAGCGAGGGGTCAGACAGAAACCCTGGAAATAGAGTAGATGAAAAAGAAGTAAAGACGGAACCAGCAAAAGGCGGAGATGGCAATGGTGGGGATGGCGGAAAAGTAAGTCAAGTGGGAGTAGTAAGAGCAGAAGAAAACAAAGATTTGGAAAAAGCGGAATTAGCAAATCAAATTAAAGATTTGAAAGAAAAAATAGAAAAACTTGAAAACACACCCATGCCGATAACAGTAAAAGCATCATATCAGACAGTTGAAAAATTTGAACAAAATGTGGATATGGATTTGGAGAAAGCGGAAAAAAGGTCGAAAGAAATTGAAGCAGAATTTGCAAAAGGGAATGTTACACCTGAATTGACAAAAGAAGCGGCAGAACTTTCGCTTAAAATATTAAAACTCCGAAGAGAAGTTACTCAGTAGCCTCCGAATCCATACCCATACGGGTATCAGACTAAGTCAAATAAAGAGATTTACCTTTGACGATTTTTAGGAGGTGAAAAAAAATGACACAAGTTGAAGAAACATTGGCAGAAATTAAGGATGCAATCCAAAAAGCTGCCGTTACTAATTCTACATATACACAGTCACCAGCTACAAGGTCGATATTTGCACCTGAAAACCTGGACCCAGTTATAAAACTGATTCCTCCTACGGCTACACCCGTTAGGAGCTTATTTCCCAGGACAAAGGGCTTCGGTCAAGCGGCTGCGTGGAAGAAGCTAACTTCACAATTAGCTCCAGGTGCTAGAGGGTCAGGTGCTATTCCAGGTGCTAATAATGGTACTGGATTTATAGCGGGTTTTGCAGACGCAGGACAGCCTAACCAAACAACCCAAACTTTCACAACGGTTACTGCGGCATATAAAAATCTTGGAATCGATGTTGAGGTCGGAAGACAGGCAATCGCTTCCTCAAGAGGATATGCTGACGTTAGGGATGAATTGGTAAGATATAAAACTTTGGAGTTGATGCTCGCAGAGGAAGATATGATATTAAACGGAGATTCTTCGGTGGAATCCGTTGAGTTTGATGGCCTTGCAAAAGGAATAACCACAAATTCAGGTACTCTCTCTTTGCTCACAGCATCAGGTATTGGAACACAAATCCGCAGTGCCTATTGGAACTATGGAGTAAATTTCCAGTACTTAGTTGCTAACCCAAGGCAAATTCAGGCTTTAGCCGATGATTTGCAGGGGTCTGGTTCAATCCAGAGGATAATGGTCGATTCACAGGGTCAAGCTATTGGTGGAGTAGCGGTATCTAAACTGGTTAATCCGGTTGACGGTTCGTTAATCCAAGTTGTTACCTCAAGATATGCAGGCCCAAATGCTTACATTCTAACCGTTAAACTCCCATCGGGAGAAAACGCAATGGAAATGGAGGATTTGGAATCCTTATCAGTCTATGAGCCAGCAACAGCCAACCACTCGATAATTTCGAGGGTGTATGAAACTTCGGTTCTAAAGTTAATTTATGAACCATATCAAGTTAAACTTACAGGCTTGGCTACCAGCTAGGATTAGCTGAAAACGATTAAGGGGTTGGGCTTTGCCTGACCCTTTTTTCGTGGTACAAACAATAACTTGACATAAATACCTTATTATAAAAGTATATGGCTTCAAAATTGGGATATACCACAAGAGCAAACATTGAAAACTTTTTACACAGGACTTTTACCGAAGCGTCTGATACGGAATTTGATGGATATATTAACTCCGCAGAGAAATATATTAATAACTATACGGGCTATAATGCCCAAACTACCACATCGGGAATGTTAACGGAAACAATTACGAGAGAAAAAACATCCGGCAAGATTGACCCCGACGGCAATTTGGTAATAGATGTTATGAAGCCGCCAATTAACTTCGATGCCAACAACAATCCATTAGTGACTTTGGTTGAGTATAACTTTGGAGGGATAAGGGTACCGCTTCAAATTACGGATGGAACGACTAATGCCTTAAATACTCTTTTAGAGGTATCTGAAAATAGAAAAAAGATAGTGTATCCTTCGATTTATTTCTTGCCCTATCTTCCGACAGTTACTCCCACGAAAAAGATGAATTTGTTTAGCTTAAAAGACTTGAAATTTTGGGTAGATGTTTCATATACGGGCGGATACTCAAGCGTACCCGATGACGTCACACAGGCTGCAAATTATCTGGTAACAGAAATGATTGTCCAAAGAGATAATCCGAATAATGCCGTAAGGGTCAGGCAGGGTGCTTATGATATCCAATATATGCCATCAAGCCAGCGCTTTGTTAAAGGACAGCCCATAAGTAGAAATATAGAATTGGCAAACGCCTTATTGCAACCTTATGTGAGGTACACATGGTAAATGAGTATTGCAAATGTTTTTACGACAAAATATGTATCAGTTGAACACTTGGCTCTTGATTCGGGCTCAACCACTAAAGAGGGCTTTGTAGCAGATATTTCATTGGCCGCTGTCCCCGTTAACATTCAACCCTCGGCACCCGAAGTTATAGCGCTTAACAATGGGGCTTTCGGTAAAGCATATACAATTTTTACTACCAATTCGGGGATTTTAGAGACTGACAGGCTGACTACGGTTTCGGGAACAGATAATAAGAAGTATATCGTTAAAGGTAAGCAAAACTTTGATTATGGATTGGCACAACATATTGAATATTATGTGGAGGAAATACAATAATGCCCATTCATTTAGTTATACAAGGGTTGGACCAGTTTGAGAACGACTTGACGCTTGCAAAAGCGGACATAGAACCTCAAATAAAACAGGCTATGGTTAAGTCGACTAACGTGGTTCAGCAAGAGGCACAAAGACGAGCTCCATATAAAACAGGAACGCTTAGAAGGTCAATTCTGCCTTCTGTCAGTTCAAATGGCCTAGTGGGAACCGTCTTGCAGGATTCAAGTATCGCCAAATATGGAATTATGATTGAATACGGTACTAAAGCGCACGCTATTAATCCAGTCAATAAACAGGCTTTGTTTTGGAACGGTGCACTAAATCCTTATAGAAGAGTAATGCACCCGGGATTTGCGGCAAAACCATTTATGTTCCCGGCTTTAGAGGCAAAAGTTGACGATATACAAAGATATTTCTCGGAAGCAATTAATAATATAGTTTTGAAAGCGGCGGGTAAAATATGAGCTTACAAGGAACAGGTGCCACAGGCATCTCTAATTATCTAAAAAATACATTGATACCATCAGTAGTAAATATCAGAAGCGCTAACATCTTTGACCAAGAGTTAACGGATTTGGCGGGTTTTCCTGCGGCTACAATTACTTTGCAAACCCTCAAGGGCAAGATTTTAGATAATTCACGAAATGAAAGAATTTACAGGTTTACCATCCGCATCTTTATAGACAGGAATAAGCAAAACTTCGGTTCAAATACCGCAGAAACAATTTTAAGGTCAATTACCGACAGTTTAGTAGCCCAGATAGACGCAGACCCAACTTTGGGCGGAAATTGCATTAATACCGTTCCCTTTGAGGTTAATTATGGCTACATAGATAGAGAAAATCAGAATATCAGGCTTTGCGAGGTTATACTTGACTGTAAAGACGCAAGCCAATGGCGATAATCTGCAATCTATTGACACGATTTAAGTAGTATAAGAATGTATGGCACTAAAACTAGGAAGACAAGGCTATTTAGGATTAGGGATTGAATCAGTTGCGGGCACTCCGGTTGTAGCAGCTACAGCTATTCCTTTTGTAACGAACACATTGGCAGGCAAACACACTCCGCTTAAAGATATCTCCGCAAGGGCTTCAAGGGCACAACAGTTTTCTTCAGTTGTAGGCAAACAGGAGTCCGCAGGAGATGTCGAGGTTAATGTTGATACACTTAATTTAGGTTGGTTCTTAAAGCTGGCAACGGGTAATGAAAATGTTAACACGGTCCAAACAGGAGTTTATGACCATCTTTTCTATACTACGGTTTCAGGGAACACTCCCTTAACGGCAACCTTATATAATTATCAGGGAGTAGATACACAACAATTTGCCTCAATGGCGGTTGATAAACTAGCTTTAAGTGTCAAAGAGTCTCTAATGACTGCAAAAGCATCCTTTAAAGGTTTTTTCCCGACATCAGGCTCATATTCCGCCACTACTGTTTCGGGGACTTTGCTTTCGTTTGCCAGCTATCAGATGCAACTTGGCAATTCGTTGGTTGCGGCAGCCGCATCTTCGTTCTTGGACACAACCGATTTTACCCTCGATATTGAAAATAACGCAGAAGCAGTTTTTGAGTCAGGGCAGTCTACCCCGACTAGGATTTTTTGGAAGCAACTTATAATTAAAGGCTCATTTACGAGATATTTTGAATCAACAGTTGACAGGGACAACTATTACAACTTAAACAAACAATCGCTTATCCTGACTGCTTCAGGTGTCGGCTTGCCAGGTGGAAATACGGAAAAATTAACCATTAATTTGGCAAAATTAGTCTATACGGATGCGGCTATCTCAACGGGTCTTGAAAACTATTTTGCAGTTAAGACTTCGTTCGAAGCAGAGGTTGATGTATTACAGGGCAAACAATACGATATAACGCTTAGAAATTTCAGATCGTCTGCTTATCAATAGTATGGATACAGTTAATGTATTTGCACAGGACTTACGGGGCAAGGTAAAAAAAGATTGTCCCCAAATAAAAGGGGCTTGGGTTGAGTTTTATGATGACATAACCGTTGGCGCTATTGATGCCGCACAGGAGGCACAAGCTACCTCCAACATCTCCAAAACCCTAGAGCTTCTAGTATTGCAGATAGCAGATTGGAATTTTGCAGACGAAAATGGACCTTTACCAATAAGTATAGATAGCTTAAAAAGACTTCCGCTTAGTTTAATAAAATGGCTATCCCAAACGCAAGCTGATTTATTAAGCTCCGGGGAGGTAGAGGCTAAAAAAAAAGACTTGCCAAAGACCTCATAACCGCCCTTAATTCAAGAACCTCAGAAACCAAAGTTCCCAGAGAATATGCAATGATGAAATTTTGCGAAAGATTCCACTTAACGCCTTTTGAATATAACAGACTACCTCTTCGTCTTGTCCAAAGTTGGACTCAGATGTCCTCCATAGAAGATAGTGTCCAACGAAGCAAACAATAGTTTGACAACTTTTAGTTATGATGGGGATGTATGGATAGTACCCAAAAAGACTTAAAGATTGTTATTTCCTCAACTGCCGATACCTCAGGTATTGATAAAACCAAACAGGATTTGGGTGGATTGTCGGATCAGGCCAAAGAAGGCGCAGGAATAGTAGCCGGTGCCTTTGTGGCTATAAGCGCTGCTGTTGTAGGGGTGGGTGCTTATTCGACAAAAGCTGCCGCAGATTTTGAGCAGTCAATGGAACTATTGCAGACTCAAACAGGCGCTACCTCTCAAGAGGTTAAAAATATGACCTCGGCAGTGTTGAATATGTCCGCAGGCGTTGGAACTAATGCTAATGTATTGGCGCAGGGACTTTATCACATAGAATCGGCAGGGGTAAGGGGAACGCAAGCACTGGATTTGTTGAAAATTGCCGCAGAGGGAGCAAAAGTAGGAAATGCTGATTTGGAGTCTGTGTCTAACGCCTTGGTTGCAAGCATTGTTTCAGGTGTTGGGGGCATTAAAGACGCTTCCCAGGCTATGGGGGTTTTAAACGCCATTGTCGGTGCGGGCAATATGCGTATGCAGGACTTAACTGACGCAATGTCTACGGGTATATTACCTTCCGCAAGAGCTTTTGGATTATCTATTCAGGATGTCGGGGCTGCCCTTGCCACAATGACAGACTCTGGGGTTCCTGCCCAAGATGCCGCCACAAGACTTAGGATGACTTTTTCAATGTTAGGAGCTCCTACGAAAGCAGCAGCCAAAGAACTTAAGAGTATAGGACTTACCTCAACCCAACTCGCCGATGATATGAGAAACAAAGGGCTTTCATCCGCCCTTGAAGATTTGAAAACCCATTTAGAAAAAGCCGGACTTACCGCTTCACAACAGGCAGAAGTTATTTCAAGGGCATTTGGCGGAGGCAGACAGTCTTCGGCTCTTTTAACCCTACTTCAAAACCTTGACCGAATGGATACTAAATTCACCGCTATAAGCACGGGAACTAATTCTTTTGGCGCACAATGGCAAAAAGCCTCCCAAGAAGCAGACTTTGCATTTGCAAGACTTTCGACCACGGTTAACACTCTTGCTATACGCTTTGGGCAAATCCTGTTGCCCGTGGTAACTAAAATTGCATCTTTTCTAGCAGATAATCTGGTTCCCGCAATAGATACCGTTACTAAATTTTTCCAACAACATAAAGAAGCAGTGGCGGCTCTGGCTCTAATTTTGACAACGGGTTTAGTTTTGGGTTTCATAGCCCTAGCAGTTGTCATAGCACCCGTAATTGCGGCTGTGGGAGCATTTTTGGCGGCTTTTGGACCAGTTGCCATAGTAATTGGAGCTGTTGCGGCCTTTATAATCTTACACTGGAACCAAATAAAAGCAGCAACCACGGAGTTTGTTAATACCCACAAGCAACTTATAACCGATTTGATGTCTGTGATAACTGGCGTAATCCAAGAGGCATTTGGAGTAATTGAGGTTTTGTTTGGTGTATTTATGGCTATTTTTACCGGCAACTGGAAAAAAGGCTGGGAAGAAATACAAAAAGGCTTTAAGGATATTTGGAATGGTATCAAGAATATAGTTTCGGGCATCACTGATTGGATAGTGGGAAATGTTAAGGGTATGGTAAACTCCGTAATTGATGTTCTTAATGGATTAATAAGTGGTGCGAATAATTTAGCGAGTAAAATTCCAGGGGTAAGCATCAAAATTCCCTCCATTCCGCATTTAGCGGCTGGCACTCCTTATTTTCAGGGAGGAGTGGCTTTAGTCGGGGAAAATGGTCCCGAACTTGTTAATTTGCCTCAGGGAAGCTCTGTTACCCCAAACAAGAATATAGGACAGACAGTTAATATTAACTTTAACAATCCAGTTGTAAGAAGCGATAATGACATAGACACAATAATTTCACAAGTAAAATATGTTTTAGGAAGGAAGACTGAGCTTGCCCGCTTAGGTGCAATATGATTAGCGTAAATGGACTTCAGATAGATGATAATGTCAGCTACATAGTTGAAGAGTTAACTTTTAGGTCAATGCCTAAAAGGAACTTTCAGGTTGTTCCCATTTCAAGAAGGCCAGGGGATAAATTAACGGCTGCCGAGTGGGAAAGTAAGACTATTAATGTAAAAGGCAGGGTATTTTCAACCACCGTTTCGGGTTTAAGAAATGCAGTTGATACTTTACAACAAAACTTTGCAGTTAAGGGACTTGCTTTTAATATAGATTCTGACAGGACATATACCGCCTCCTTACAAAAAATGGACATTCCTACACAATTTTATAACCTGACAATGGTTCAGTATGACGCTGATTTTTTCTGTGTCAATCCTTTTGCTTACGGTTCTTTGCTTACCGCATCGGGAACGGTAGTTTCGGGGACAATAACCTATTCGGGAACAGTTACTATTTCGGGAACAGTATTTGCCGAACCCACTTTAACGATTAATCCTATAGGGTCAGGGGCTGGCAACAGCAATATACTGCAATTCCAGTTTGGTTATTCTCCCACTGGGGAGATCGTAACAGTATCGGGAATAATAAATTATAAATCAGACCTAGTCGCTAATTATGCTAATTTTACAATTACAAATTCGGGGGTTACCAGTGATTATTCGGGGATATTTTCAAGATGGGAGCCAGGAGTGACAGGGTTTACTCTTTCTACGATAAGTGGTTCTCATCTTGGATATAATTGGAAAATTACATATTCCCCAAAATATTATGAATAGGAGTAAATTATGCGATATTGGGTAGGGGGCACGGGTAATTGGTCAGACACAAACCATTGGGCTTCCTCTAGTGGGGGAACATCGGGTGCCTCAATACCAAAATGGGATGATGTAGTATTTGACTCCTTGTCAAGTAGCGGTTCTTATACAGTCACTTGTGACTATGATGTGCAATGTTTAAGTCTTACTATGGGAAATCCCCCATCTGGAACTATAACGCTAGAGAGAGGATTTTATGTTTTTGTAGTAAATGGTAGTGTAACGCTGGCAACCAACATGGTCATTTTATCTACCTATAGTCCCTCTTTCTATCCAATTATTTTAGAAGGGTCTGGTTCGTTAACAACAAATGGCGTTTCTATTCCTTATGATATACATTTTTTTCCGTCATCTAATGGAACATATACCCTGCAAGACGATTTAACACTTGTAGGAGCCGATATCAATCATGTAGCTTATGGACTGGATACTAACGGTAAGAAAGTGACAGCGCAAAACTATTTAGGAAATTTTGTTAGTGCGAAAACATTAACATTAGGAGCATCTATTCTTACTTTTACAGGAATATTTACATTGTCTGCTTCAAATAATACTACTCTCAATTTAAACACTGGTACTATAAATTGTGCAAGTTTTATAGCTCCTATAGTTGGAAGTATTGTTAATGCTGGTACTTCCACTATTAATATAACGAGCGGGAACGGTGCATTGGGTGCCAATAATAGCAATGCACTTGCGATGACCTATTATAATGTTAACCTTACTGGTGTAACTAATAGCGGGAGGGGAGATTCTGTTAAAATTTATGAGTCTAATACATTTAATTCTCTTACTATTTCCCCAAATGTTGACGTATTAATAACCGCAGGAACAACACAAACGGTAAGCACAATAACTCCAGTTGGTGCCCCTGGGAATTTAATTGCCCTGCATAGTTCGATTCCCGGAACCCGTTTTACCTTTTCAATGTCTACGGGAACCGTTAATGGAGATTATCTATCTTTAACTGATTGTATGGCTATCGGAGGAGCAGTATGGAAGGCGGGTGGACATTCTGTAGATAATGGTAATAATCTAGGCTGGATATTTATAGGTTTTTGTACTCTTACTACCATTCAACCTTTTAACATTGGTCAAGCAGGTGCTTCAACTGGTGGTAATATATTATCAAATGGAAATGGTACGATTATCGAAAGAGGCGTTGTATATTCAACCAATCAAACGCCCACTGTTAATGATACTAAACAAATAGCTTCGGGTACTCTTGGTGTTTTTTCAGCAACAATAACTGGACTTGCCAAGGGTACTCAATATTATGTTAGAGCTTATGCCATTAACGAAGCTGGTGTGGTCTATGGAGCTCAATATGCTTTTTTTACTTATGGTTTTACACCCTTCAAGCGTTTCTATTACAAAGTTTACAACACGGGTATCCCCACGAGCTGGGACTCAGCCACTTGGGACGTTGACGCCTGGGATTATGGAGCTTCAAATTTAAGTGCAATCTGGTCTGATGATGTAATTTCCGACCCCACCTATAGAACCGTATTGAATGGGGGGGCGGGCCAGTTGGTTGTTAGGTTGGGGAGAAAATATGACAATTTTGGTGAAGGAAACGATGTCTCGTTAAACAACAAGGTTGAACTTTGGGCGGTTGACTCTGATAGTTCTGCTGGGACTAAACTTTATACTGGTTATATCTCCGCTTACAACCCTGTTTTAGACGGAAAGAATGAGTATGTTGATGTTACGCTTTTGGGTTATGTGACTGAGGTTTCATATAAAATCTTAAAAGACTCAAGTAGTAATACAACTCTTACTTATTCGGGGGTGGACATTTCATATATTATGCAGGACGCAATTAACAAATATGTGGCAGATGGCAATTCAAACCTAAGTTTTACAGCTTCAAGTATCCCCAATGTTGGAAGTACGGTAATTTATACCTTTAAACACAATACTTTGCAGGAGGTTTTTGACGCCTGTGTGGCAATGGCTCCCCAAGGGTATTTTTGGTATGTTGACCCCGCAACTAATGTGGTTAATTTCAGACAATCTAATCTCAATAAAGCAGACCATACCTTCACAATCGGAAAAGATATCTCCTTTTTACAGACTACCAAAAGAATTGAGGATATTGTAAATGAGGCCTATGTGATAGGCGGAGGCAATCCTAATGTGTTTAACCAATACTCAAGGACTTCTTCTGTCAATACCTATGGCAAACACGAGCAGAATATCCAAGACGGAACCGTGACTGATAATTCAACCTCTGACTATTTTGCCAAAAGCATCCTTGATACCAAACAAAACCCCGAAACAAGAACTTTGATAAGAATTGCTGATAGTAATGGGGAAAATTTAAACAGAGGGTTTAATATTGAGTCAATACAGGTAGGAGATACGATGCAAATTAAGAACTTAAATTACGGAGCCAAGGGTTTGACCTTATGGGACATAGCCATAATGGACACAGATGTCTTTGATAATACTATCCAATACACGTCAGCAGCAATAGCGACCATTGTTTCTTTAACCTACAATCCAGATTATGTTGAAATAGAAGCCTCTTCACGCCTACCTGAGGTTGCAAAGAGATTGGAAACATTAAACAGATATGTTAAGAAAATACAAAACCAAAACCTCCCGTCCTCTCCCGTAACAAGGGTCGTTTAGCAAAAGCTTGACAGTTCAAGGGTATTCTTAAAATGTATGCCTTTAATAACCTTTTCACCAAACACTGTTATAAAAAGTGCAGATTTTAACGCCAATTTCACGGGTTTAGCCAACGGCACCCTAATGACCTCTCCTGTAATTGGAAATCCGACCTTGAAAAATTATATCGCAACAGGGATATTTCCCAATGGAAACTCTGGTGCTTCCGCAGCAATAGACTGGTCCCAGGGAGACAAGCAGTCAATTACTGTTACTGCTAATACTACTTTATCTTATGCCAATGCAGTTGCAGGTCAGATACTTACTTTAATCGTTAATTTTGACTCAACTGGGGGGTGGACTGTCGCACTACCAGTCACTAAATGGGCAAACGGGGCGGCGGGCTCTTTTACCAATACTCCTAACTCTATCAATATATTAACGGTTGCTTTTGACGGCACTAATTACTTAACCGCACTTACGCCTGGATTTGCTTAGATATGAAACCAGTATTTGACAATAAATCATCCTCTGGCAATGGAAGTTCAGGTTCCTCTTTGTCTTGGTCGCATAAGATTGGACAGGTGGGAACCACAGGACTCTTGGTTGTTGGTTTGACTGCCGAATACATCCCCAATGGGGGAGCGGGGGCAACGGGAGTTACTTTTAACGGCATTTCTCTAACTAAAATAGGCTCAATAAGCGAGCAGTCCTCTCACAACACGTTTATTGAATTGTGGGCATTATGGGGTTCTACATTACCTCAGAATGGCACTTATACAATTACCGCCAGTTGGGGAGGTAATTCAAACTCAAGAACTGCCGGAGCCATGTCATTCTTCGGAGTAAAAGCCCAAACTGCCGAGGCAACCGCAACTAAAGGCACTAATACAGGCGACTATACCCTGACAGCTCCGATTACCACCCTAACCAACAATGCACTTTTGATTGCTATTTATGGTTCCCAGAATAACGCTACAACATATCCGGGATCGGGGCAGATTGAAGAATGGTCGCAAGGTGCTAGTTCTGAAAATTCTATAAATGAAGGTAGCTTTAAGGTTGTTCCCCTGGCGGGATTAAACCAAATGCAGTGTTCGATGGCAAATGCAGAGGGGGCGGGATTGGTAGTAGCCAGCTTTGCACCAAGTCCTGCAAATGGACTTTTTATGGCAAGTTTGTAATAGTTTGACAAATTCGGGCTATCCTTAAAATGTATGAGCTTTATAACCTTTTCGCCAAATACTACGATAAAAAGTGCCGATGTAAACTCCAATTTTGCAAGTGCCACAGATTTATCTTCCGCACAAACCCTCACCAACAAACGCACTCAAAAGCGCGTCTATTCCACCACCTCCCTTTCAACCCTGACCCCTGAGATAGCAAATTATGACATTTTTGTCCTAACCGCACAGGCGGCCGCCCTAACTATCGCCAACCACTCCACCTCTGTAATGGCAGACGGAGAGATGATTTTAATCCGAATCTTAGACAACGGCACTGCGCAGACTATCACCTTCGGGACAGACTATGTA
>JAEHJW020002450.1_pt1 | contig 17966 bp, 25 predicted proteins | sample 9271431 | NCBI WGS metagenome assembly JAEHJW02 | reverse complement strand
CATCCGCACCGGCATTACCATGTCGGCGTCGCAAAAGGCCCAAGTGAATCAAGCCGCCGGCTTGGACGTGTCCACGATCATTGAACAGCAGGGCTATTACCTGCAAATCCTTGACCCGGGTGCCCAAGTGCGTGGCAACCGCGGCACGCCGGTAATTAACTTCTGGTACACCGATGGTGGCGCCGTGCAGAAGATTACCGTCGCTTCTATCGACATCATGTAAGGGGCCATCATGGACACCACAATTACCAGCGCCAACAGCGTTTTTACCATCGTGGTCGCGGGCCTCTTTCCGGCCCCCGTCCAACTTCGCGGCTACGCCAGCGACAAGGCTTTCACCACGGAAGCGGTCGACCTGGCGGAAGTCCAAATGGGCGTCGACGGGCGCATGACCGCGGGCTTTGTACCCAATCCGGTCAAGCAAACGATTACGCTGCAGGCGGACAGCCCGAGCAAGGACATTTTCACCGCCATGATTCAGGCCATGAAGACGGCGCGGGAAGTGTTTTACATTTCGGGTTCCATCGCCCTACCGTCGACCGGCGAATCCTTCACGCTTACCCGGGGCATTCTCACGAACGCCAAGCAGATTCCGGACGCGCAAAAGGTCTTGCAGCCGGTTGATTACGTCATTACCTGGGAAAGCGTGAACCGCTCCCTGCTGTAACCAGTTCGCCCCGGGCAGGCCCACAAAGCCGCGTTGCCCTCTCCCAGCGCACGCCCGGGGCACCTAACACCAAGGAGAGGTCAACGATTCGGAGAGGAATCACCATGGCACGCAACGTAGCGAATTTCACCATTACCGACGAAGGTCGGGACAAAGATAAGGTTTTCGTCCTTACCGAAATGCCCGCCAGCCGGGCGGAATCCTGGGCAATGCGGGCGCTTCTGGCACTCATGGCCGGCGGCGTTGAAGTCCCGGAAGGCTTTGAGCGCATGGGCATGGCAGCAATGGCCGAAATCGGCATTAAGGCGCTGGCCGGGCTCAAGTGGGAAGTCGCGGAACCGCTGCTTGCTGAAATGTGGTCGTGCGTGCAAATCATGCCGGACCCCAGCAAAACGCACCTTGTCCGCAATCTGATTGAAGAAGACATTGAGGAAATCACGACCCGGGTAAAACTCCGCGCCGAAGTGTGGAAGCTGCACACGGGTTTTTTGAAGGCCGTCGTCCACTCAATCTCCGGCGGCTCCCGGGCGGCGGCGGCCAGCAAAAAGGGTTCGCGGAATACCTGAACATTTCGGCCCCCATTGCGACCTTGCTATCCAAGCGAATTGCCACACTTCACGAATTGGATACGGTCTATGGGGTCCGGGACGTCTACGATATGCTAGAGGTCATAACGATAGACGATTACAATAACGCATTGGCAAACCGGGAATAGTCCACATGGCTACCATTATCGACAGCTTACTTGTGAAACTTGGCTTGGATTCTTCGGAATTCGACGCCAAGAAGTCCAAGGTCGACAAGGGCCTCAAGGATACCGGCGGCGAAGCGGACAAGACCGGCGCCAAACTCAAGAAGAGCGGCAAGGACGGGGCGGAAGGCTTTGAGAATGTAGCCAAGAGCGCCGCCAAGTTCCTTGCCCTCATTGGCGGGACAATGGCCGTAAAGCGGTTCATTGAAAACCAGATTGAAGCGAATGCTGCCCTTGACCGCTTCGCGCAAAACCTCGACCAAAGTGCAAACAGCATTTCCGCATGGGGCAACGCTGCCGAACTGGCCGGCGGCTCCGCGGAAGGGCTGCAAGGCACCATGGACATGCTCAGTAAGTCGCAAACGGAATTACAGCTTACCGGGCAAAGTGGCCTTATCCCCTATTTCTCCGCGCTTGGTATGAGCTTGGCCGATACCCAAGGCAAGGCCCGGCCGGTCAATGAGCTATTGCTAGACCTGTCCGACCGTTTCAGCAAAATGGACCGCACCACCGCCAACAACATGGGGCGGATGATGGGCATTGACCAAGGAACAATGCAACTTTTGCTTAAGGGGCGTTCCGAAGTTGAATTGATGATTGCCCGGCAAAAGGAGTATGGCGCCGTCACCAAGCAGCAAGCCGAAGAGGCCAGCCGCTTGCGTAACGCCATGGTTTCCAGCCGCCAAAGCTTTGAAGCGTTCGGCCGCGAATTGTTGTCGGCGGCTACTCCTGCGCTGGAAAAAATGTTTGCCATTTTTGCGGACTTCGGCGCCTGGATTCGGGAAAATAAGGAGTTCGTGCAAACGTTCCTTACCATCATTGCCGTCGGCCTGGCGGGCATCGCCGCGGCCACGATTCCCATTAACCTGACGGTCGTCGCCGTGTTGGCCCTGGCCGCTGCCGTTGCGGCACTGTGGCAGGATTACCAGACATGGAAACGCGGGGGCGACAGCTTCATTGATTGGAGCAAATGGGAGCCTGGATTTAAGGCCGCCGGGCAGGCAATCAAATGGCTTAAGGACTTGTTGGGCGACATGGTGTACCGCGCAATTGCCGCGGCCGACGTGCTGTCCGCCGTGTTTGAACGCGATTGGAAGCGGGCCAAATTTGCCGCCGGGGAATTCTTGAGCGGCAACGGCAAGAAGTATGGTGCCGAAGAGCCAGCGGCCCCGGGTGCGCCTGGTTCGCCCGCTCCGTCTACTGGCGGCGGCACTGTCAATTCCACCGGCAAGAGCCCGGCCGGGGGCTCCAAGGAAGAGCAAGCCGCCATGGCTTATTTTCAGGCTCAAGGCTGGACGCGGGAGCAGGCCGCGGGCCTCGCCGCCAACATCAAGCGGGAAAGCGCCTTTAGGCCGGACGCCGTGGGCGACAACGGCAAGGCGTATGGCATCGGCCAATGGCACCCCGACCGGCAAGCTGAATTCAAAAAGAAATTTGGCAAGGATATTCAAGGGTCGAGCATGGAAGAGCAAATGGCCTTCATGCACTACGAATTGACCCAAGGCAACGAACGCAAGGCCGGCAACATCCTACGCGGGACCAGTAGCGCCGCCGAAGCCGCCGCCGCGGTATCGTCGCACTACGAACGCCCGGCCGACAAGGCTGGGGAAGCTGCCAAGCGGGGACAAATGGCCCTTGCAATGCTTGGGGGCGTGCCTGGCGCCTCTCAGGCGGCCGTCGGGGCTGGTGCGGTACAGGTTGCCCAAGCAAACGCCGCCGCGGCCCCTGGCGCCACGTCCAAGAGCGTTGAAACCCACATTGGGGAAGTCAAGGTCTACACGGCCGCAACGGACGCCAACGGCATTGCCAAGGATATGGGCAAGTCCCTGGATTACCTTTTTACTTCGCAAGCAAATTACGGGTTGACCTGATATGGCGCTTATCCCCTTTCCCAACGTACCGAAGTTGCCAGGCGTGCCGGCACTCCCCCGGTCGCCCAACTTCCCGCCGTTGCTTCGTGCCGGCTTGGGGTTGGTACAGGGGATGCTATGGCGCATTTTCCAAGTGCAAACCCGCTGGGGTATTTGGGACAGCAAGGGCAAGCCCCTTGGCGACCCGTCCAAGTTCACCGGCCTGATTGGTAACGCGCTGGAAGCCGCCGGCCTGGGCTCCACGCTGTCCACCGGCTCCGTTGATTACTCCAAGGAAACCCGCGTAAGCGACTTCCCGCTTGAGCGGGGCAGCTTCGCCAGTTACAACAAGGTCGAAACCGCCGCGGCGCCGCAAGTGGTCCTTTGCATGCAGGGTAGCGAAAAGAACCGCCGCACCTTCTTGGAAGCCATCGACAAGGCGTGCAAGTCGACGGACCTTTACAGCGTGGTAACGCCCGAAGTAACCTATATCAACTACACGGTCGAACGGTACAACTACGCCCGCCACAATTCCAAGGGCGCGACCCTGCTGATTGTGGAAATTACTTTGAAGGAAATCCGCCAAGTTTCCGCCCTCTATACCCAATCGAACAAGGGGCAAGTTGACGCCCCCAAGGAGTCCGGAGCAACCCCGCAAGCCGATAACGGCAAGGTGCAGGCCCAAACGCCCAAGCCTTCAACCCTTAAGAGCATTGCCAACAAATTGCCGGGCTTGGCTGAAAAGGCCGGCAACTATCTTCAAGGGCTGGTGAAATAATGCAATCCGTACCGTTACAGCCGGTCCCGTCCCAATCGACCAAAGTTGTTTTGGGCGGCCAAAATTGCCAAATTCTCATTTACCAGAAGCCGCAAGGCTGCTTTGTTGATATAAACGCGGACGGGGTCGACATTTTGGTCGGCACAATCGCCCGGGACGCCGTGCCGCTTATCTCCCGGGAGTATGCCGGCTTTTCCGGAAACTTACTTTTTATTGACTCCCAAGGAAGCGCCGACCCAAGTTATGAGGGGTTGGGGGACCGCTTCGCCTTGGTCTATCTGACGGCGGAAGAATATGCCCTCATTTGAGAATAAAAAGGCCCTTCGCTTCGTCATTACCTTGGGAACGGGTAAGTTTGGTTCGTCCGACAATGACACCATTACGCTGCAGGGCTTCCGCGCAACCGCTGACATTGACAAGGCCGGCGGCATGATGATGGGCACGCTACGCGCCAAAATCTACGGCGTGAAGCAAGCGGACATGAACAGCGTTACGACGCTGATGTGGAAACCTGGAACCCGCATAGCGAACACCGTGGAGGTCTACGCAATCGACGGCGATGTTGAAACGCTGGTATTTGCCGGCAATATCGTGAACGCCTGGGGCGATTATCAGAATATGCCTGATGTGTATTTGCACATTCAGGCTCAAGCGTGCTATTTCAACGGATTACAAGCGGTTCAGCCTTTGAGCATCAAGGGTGGCGTCGACGTCGCCGTCGTCATGGCTAGAATTGCCAAAGACATGGGGCTAGTGTTTGAAAATAACAACGTCAGCGTCATGCTTACCGACGTTTATGTCGCCAATACCCTAAAAGAGCAGGCGCTAGAGCTTGCACGGGCCGCTAATTTCTCGCTTTACATTGACGATAAAATTCTGGCGATAACCAACAAATACGCGCCGCGCAAAGGACTCATTCCGGAAATATCGCCAGCGTCTGGCTTGGTTGGTTATCCAACATTTGATGGTGTGGGCGTCAACTTTCAAACACTATTCAATCCGGCCGTAACCTTTGGGGGCTCTATCAAATTGGTGACGGATTTACCCCAAGCGGCTGGGGAATGGATCGTAACGTCGGTCGCCCATCGTCTTGAATCAGAGAAGCCTGGCGGCGCTTGGTTCTCGACAATCAGAGGGAATCAGAGTGGCCTCGCCATCGTCCGATAATAGTCAAGTCCCCGACGGCTCTCTGGCCCCCCAAAGCACTTGGGGCGAGTTCAACAATATTGCCTTCATGGTGCAACAGGCGCTAGGGAAGATGCAAACCGCGACCCTGGTCCGCATTGAGTCTTGCACCAATTCCGGCGGCTTGTCCCCCGTGGGCTATGTCGACGTCACGCCGCTGGTCAACCAGCTTGACGGCCAGGGCAACCCGACGCCGCATGTCACCATTTACAACTTGCCGTATTTCCGGCTGCAGGGCGGCGCCAATGGGGTAATCATTGACCCGCAAAAAGGGGACATTGGGGTCGCCGTCTTCGCTTCCCGTGATATCTCCCAAGTGAAGGCCACACGCAAGCAAGGCAACCCGGGGAGCCATCGCCAATACAGCTTTGCCGACGGCATGTACTTGGGCGGCATGCTAAACGGCACCCCGACGCAATACGTCCAATTCAGCGCCGCGGGCATCAAAATTCATTCCCCGGTCGCCGTGGTTTTAGACGCCCCCGATATCCAATTGAACGCGGCCACTGTGGAAATCAACGGCACCACGTCGACCACGGTCACGACTCCAACATTCACGGTCAACGGCGCTACGGTCTTGAATGGCGCCATTTCCCAAACTGGCGGCGGCGCCGCTTCGTTCTCCGGTTCCATGGCTGTAACGGGCGACGTGACAGCACAGGGTACAAGCGTTCATAATCACGTTCACGGGGGAGTTCAAACCGGGGGCGGTAACACGGGGGCGCCAGTATGACGCAAGGTTGTTTGTATTCTCTGACCTTCCCAAATGGGAAAAAGTACATAGGCATTACGTCCGGGGCACTGTCACGTCGATTAAGTTTGCATAAAAGTCATGCGAAGACCGGACGAGCGGGGGCTGTCTACAACGCTATCCGCAAATATGGCGTAACGTGCGTCACGGCTGAGAAATTGGTCGTCGCGTCCGATTGGGAATATCTTTGCGCCCTTGAGCAAAAAGCAATTGTCGTTTTCAAGACGCTGGCGCCACATGGCTACAATCTGACGGCAGGCGGCGAAGGTTTCTTAGGCAACACCTATACTGACGAACAGCGGGCGCGAATGTCTGAAGTGCGAAAAGGTAAGGGAGTCGGCCCGCGGCCTCACGCAAGAGGATGGTCGCATACTGACGAAGCGAAGCGTAAAATTGCCGAAGCCGCAAAAGGTCATACGGTATCGACAGAAACCCGGGCCAAAATCGGCGCTATTCATGCAGGTAATACCTACAATCTCGGAAGAAAACGGTCGGCGGAAAGTAAAGCGAGAATGAGCGAAGCCCAAAAAGGGCGGACCTTTTCGGAAGAAACGCGCTTAAAAATGTCGATTGCTGCGAAAAATCGAAAGTCGAAAAATGGCTAGTTATTCGACCCTCTTGTTGGACCAATCGGCATGGGATTTGGTCATAGACAGCGCCGGCAATATTGCCATGGCGACGCCCCCTTACGCCCTTGCCCAAGACGTTGCAAGCGCCGTGCGCCTGTTCCTGGGGGAACTGTGGTATGCGACGACCAAGGGTATTCCGTACTTTGAAGACGTACTAGGCCAGCTTCCGCCGCTGTCCTTGCTTACCGGCTACATTGAGAAAGCAGCATTAACCGTGCCCGGCGTCGTGTCCGCGCAATGTATAATTTCAGCATTCGACGCCCGGGAGATTGCCGGGCAAATACAGTTCATTGACGAAACGGGCGCCAGCAATGGCGTTACGTTCTAAGGATTGATATGACGACCCCGTCAAGTGTCCCGAAAATTCAGTTTACGCCGGCTGGGCTTGTCATCCCCGCGGAAACTGCCGTATTGGCCGGCGTACAAGCCGACATGAATGCCGCATTTGGCGGCGGTCTTAATCCGGGCCTTGAAACGCCCCAAGGGCAACTTGCTTCCAGCCAAGCCGCGGTAATCGGGGACAAAAATAACGAATTCGCGCTTATCGTCAATCAGGTTGACCCGCAATATGCCGCCGACCGCTTCCAAGATGCCATTGGCCGCATTTACTTTTTGACCCGCAAGCCGGCCACGCCGACCGCTGTCACGGCCACGCTTGGCGGTATCGCTGGCACCGTCATTCCCGCGGGCACCTTTGCTCAAGACACGGACGGCAACACTTACGCATTGAGCGGCGACGCAACCATCGGAATTGCAGGCACCGTCGACGCGGACTTCCAGAATATCCAAACCGGCCCTATCCCATGCGCCGCCGGCACGCTTACGTCGGTCTATCAGGCAATTCCGGGTTGGGACACTATCACGAACGCCGCCGACGGTACGCTGGGCTCCGATGTTGAAAGCCGGGCGGATTTTGAATACCGCCGGAAGAATTCGGTTGCCAAGAATGGCACCGGGACACCCCAAGCGATTTATGCGGAGGTCTTCGCCCTGGCTGACGTTCTCGACGTCTATGTCAAGGACAACCCCACGGGCTCCGCGGTCAATACCGGGTCGACCAATTATCCCATTGCGGCGCATTCGGTATATGTGGCCGTTGTGGGAGGCACCGACGCGGACGTAGCCGCGGCCATTTGGCGCAAAAAGGATTTGGGTTGCGATACCAACGGGAACGCTTCCGCAACCGTGGTCGACCAAAGCGGCTACAGTTACCCGCAACCCTCTTACGTTATAAAGTTCCAACGGCCGGCGACATTGGCCGTAAAATTTGCGGTACGAATCGTCAACGACCCAAGCTTGCCGTCGAACATTGTAACGCTGGTGAAGAATGCCATTATTGCCCGCTTCAACGGGGCGGACGGGACAACCCGGGAGCGTATCGGGGCGACCATCTTGGCAAGCCGCTACTATGGCGCCGTTGTGGCCGTAGCGTCCAACGTGTCTTTGCTCGACGTGCTGATTGGCACCAGTTCCCCGACCTTGACGCAAATCAATGTTGGGATTGACCAACGCCCGACCGTAAGTGCGGCCGACATTACCGTTACGCTGGTCTAGCCATGATTGACGTCGAACGCACGATTATTAGCCAGTACGCCAATAGCGCAACTATTGTGCAACTGGTCAAGAATATGAACGAGTACGTCGACCCGCGTGCGGACTTCGACGCCTTCTTCGACTACGTGTGGAACGTTGAAAGCGCCCAAGGGTTTGGCCTGGATATTTGGGGGCGTATCGTTGGCATTTCGCGGGAACTGTTGATACCGGACGCCCCTAACTTCTTCGGGTTCAATGAGGCTACGGGTAGCGCCCATTCGTTCAACGAATCTCCGTTTTATGACGGTACGCCGCCGGCAACGCAAACTTACAAGCTTGCCGACGACGCCTATCGACAATTGATTTTAGTCAAGGCGCTGGCGAACATTTCAGCCACAAACGCCCCGTCGATAAATCAACTTTTGCAAAATATGTTTGCCGGCCGCGGCCGATGCTACGTCAACGACCTGGGGGGTATGGCTCTACGGTATACCTTTGAGTTTGACTTAACCCCCTATGAGTTTGCTATTATGACGCAATCGGGAGCCTTACCGCGCCCGGCTGGCGTGAATGCTTCACTTTTCCAAAGCGCCTTGCCTTTGTTCGGGTTTTCGGAGGCTGGGGTATCGGCCGCGCCCTTCGGGCAAGGCGTATTTGTTCCACAAGGGGCCATGAATGCAGCTAACTAACACCCCGGGCAAACTGGTTTTGCCCTTCGCCAATGCTGGGGCGAAAAACACCATTCCGACGGCGTCGCAAATCGGCATTACCGCTGGCGCCGCCTCCCTTACCGACGGCTTTCCTCCCCTGACCCGTACCCCCATTGCAGCCGGCGGCGTTCCGCCTTCTGGCCTGGACATGAACGGGATTCTTTACGAACTGTCCGCAATCCTCCGTTGGGCCAACGCTGGCGGCGGTTACGCCTACGACGCGGCATTTGCTACCGATTCCAACGTCGGCGGATACCCCAAGGGCGCCCGCGTGTTGCGTTCGGACGGTTTGGGCTACTGGTTCAACACCACGGACAACAACACCACCGACCCGGAAGGTGCGGACGCTGTGGCCGCCGGCTGGGTTCCTGACTTCACGAACGGGGTCGCCGCGGTCACAATGACGGGCTCCAACGTTACGTTGACCGCCCTGCAATATGGCAAGCCCGTTATTGTAATTTCGGGGCTGCTTACCGCAAACCTCAATTTGATTTTCCCGAGCATTGCCGGGGAATGGACGGTTATCAACAACACGACCGGCGCTTACTCCATTACCTGCAAGACCGCGGCCGGAACTGGCGTCGTCGTCAATTCCGCGCAAGCCATCGTTGGGGACGGAACCGACATTTACAGCGCGGTCAACGACGCCATTTCGTTGCTTGGTGAAAACGTAGCGCATGCCGCTGGTACGGCGGATGCCCTGACGGCCGCCTTTACTCCGGCGCCGCACGCTTGGCCCGACGGCGTTCCCTTCTTCGTCCGTGCGGCCAGCGCGAACGCCACGACGACCCCAACCTTCACGCCGAACAGTGGCACGCTTGCCGCCAAGACTATCGTCAAGTATTCCAATGTTCCGCTTAGCCCCGGAGATATTGCAGGCGCGGGCCATTGGCTTAATCTGCAATATGACGCAACGCTCGATAAATGGGTGCTGCAAAACCCGGCAAATGCCGATGATTACGTTTCGGCCACTTTGCCGTCAACAACACCTGTTGCACTTACCGATTTGACTGCTGCGAACGTGATTTCAATCCCCCTCGGTATTGGTACTTGGGAAGTCAACGGACAGGTTGCTTATATATTTGGAGCCACGACAAGCGTCACTCGATTGCGCCAAGGGGCCAGCCAAACATCCGCAACCATGCCCGTAAGTATTCTCGATACAACAATTCAAGCGACAGCGGCGCAAGTGCCGACGAATGCCATTGAGTCGGTGCTGGCTATCCCGAATACCCGCATCGTACTGGCAGCACCAGCTACGATTTATCTGGTGGCGCAAGCCGGATTCACAGTAAGCACCTGTTCCGCTTATGGCACGATCAACGCAAAACGCATCACGAAAGGGGCATAATTTATGAAATACGCATTGATTAACAAAGATTTTGGTATTGAATTGCGTGAAGATTCGATGCCGTTGCAAGATGGCGCAATACAACTAACTAACGCCGAATTCGACGGTTTGCGCTGTGGTTCATTGATTATCGAAAACGGCAAAATCATTGCCGTTAAAAATTGGGGTCCGAAGTAATGATTACAGTGTCAACATTCTCAGATTTGCAGGGGGCGATTTCCACGGGCGAACCGAATATTGAGCTTCGCGGGGCCATCGTGGGAACTAGTCAAATGCTCAATGTTTCGCAGCCCGGGGGTATGGGAAATCAAAACGGCATGACCGTCATCCACGGGGGTACTTTGCGCTGTGCTGGCATCGTTGCTGATGGGTTTCGACGACTGAAATTCAAAGAACTCGAATTATACGCCGAAGGTAATGGCATCACCATGCGCAACGGCATCCAGCTTTATCTGGAGGACGTTTACGACTGTTGCCACGGTGACAGCCTGGTCCTCGAATCAATCGCCGCCGTGTGGGGGCGCGGGTTGCAACACACGGCGGCAGTTACTGGACAAACCACTGTTGCCCAGCGTATCGGCGCATCGGCACAGGGATTCGAATCTGTCGATATGGACGCAGTTCTTACCGAGGGGCATTTCAGCGCCGTGCGAGTAGGTGGCGCTGGGAATGCGGTAAATATGTGGTTCCGTAACTACAAAATCGACCGCCCGACTTCAGCAGGCTTCCTTATCAATCCGTCCGGGTCGGCGGGTGCCCGCAACATCAATATCATCGACCCATGGATTAACGGTGCTGATTATCCAATTGCGATTAATGGAACAGAAACCGCCGGGCGAATTGATCGGGTCAATGTTCGGAATGGTGAATATCTCGGGTGCAATCATGTCAACGGAACAAATCCCGTAACCATTTGGGGGGCAAGTAATGTGACTTGCAATGTCACTGGGATGCCCATTGTCGGGCCGTTGGAACCGGGTTAAGGGGAACTTCCATGACTGACGAAAAACAAAAAGTTTGCACCTTGGCACCAGAGCATTGCCCGCACGTAGCCGAGGCCGCCGACACGGCCGTTAAAAAGGTCTTCGCCATTCTTGGCGTCGACGTTGATGTCCCCAAAGAGGTCGAACAGTTCCGCGAAAATCTCCGCTTTGGCGCCAGCATGCGCCGGGCCGCTGATAAGGGCATGTTGGCAATCATCGGCGCCATTGCGGTCGGCGCTTTAGCTGCGTTGTGGGCCGGCGTGGTTTCCTCAATCGTTAAGGGGCATTGACCATGAAACTTCCCCGCCATCGTGCTTTGTTCCTCTTCGGGGGCGCTATCATCGCCGCCGCCCTGTCTTTCTACACTGACCCGGATGCCCACGGGCTGTCGACCCTCTTGGGCGGCTTGGCTATCGTGCAAGGCGTGTGGGCTGTGGCCGCGTCCCATTGGGCACGCAAGGCCCTGACGGACTACCCGGAAGCCGACCAACGCCGATTGTTCGCCAAGGCCGCGGAAGACCCCGTCGGCGCCGGGCTGGCGCTTATTGCCCTGGCAATCGTGTTTGTCGGGCTGTTGCTGGTCTTTGCGCCCCGCGCCCATGCCGACACCTTGCCGGCCGGCTTTAACGCCTACGGGTCGATTTTGAAGGCCGAACAGCGCCACTACTGGCCCGACCATCCAGACCCGGCCACTCTGGCGGCCCTGGTGGAACAGGAATCATGCGTCAGCCTGAAATCGCCCCGTTGCTGGAATCCGGCGGCCCGGCTCAAATCTGACCGCGAAGAGGGCGCCGGCATGGGCCAGATTACCCGCGCTTACCGGGCCGACGGCTCCTTGCGCTTTGATAGCTTGGCGGCCCTTCGGGACCAGTACGGCGCGGACCTGGCCGGCTGGTCTTGGGATAACGTCTACTCCCGCCCCGATTTGCAATTGCGTGCCGTGGTGCTTATGTCCCGCGACGCCGCCCGACCGTTCGCCCACACGCCGGCAATGCTTGCCTTTGGGGACGCGGGATATAACGGCGGCACGGGTGGCGTGCAAAAGGAACGCCGGGCGTGCGTGCTGTTCAAAGGATGCGACCCGGGCCAATGGTTCGGGCACGTTGAAGCGCATTGCATGAAATCCCGACAACCGCTTTATGGCGGCCGTTCCGCGTGCGACATTAACCGGGAGCATGTGCGAAATGTCTTGCAAGTGCGTCGGGCGAAATATGTCGCCGCAATGAATCAGGATTGACCATGTGGACCGCACTTGTTCCGTGGCCTTATCGGGTTTTGGCGTTGGCACTCTTCGCCGTGGCGTTGCTGGGCTTCGGCTTCGTCAAGGGTGTGGAATACGAAGGCGCAAAGTTCGACGCCTTCAAAACGAAGGTCGACGCGGCCGGCAAGGCGCAACAGGCCAAACATGACGCCGTCGAAAAGAAGGGCGTCGAAATCACCAAAAACGTGGGGAATGAATATGCACAAGGTTCTAATGATTTGCGTCGCCTGTATGGTCCTGGCCGCGTGCGGAACGACGCCGGTCGCAGTAAAGCCGCCCCCATTCCCAAAGCCGCCGCCGGAACTGATGCAAGACCCGCCGACCCTGGACCTAGTGCCAGCATCAAGCCGCCCGTCACGGATGAATGCGCGGGGCTCCGTTCCGACGCCGCGGTGACGACGCGACAATTTCTTTTCTTGCGGGATTGGGTGGAGCAACAGGCCGAAGCCTGGGCGCCGCTTACTTCGGACATTCCTGGCGATACGTCCCGCGATAGTCCGGCCACGTCTTCGCCTTGACCATTTCGCAATAGTGCGCCTGGTCGGCTTGGGTATCTTCCCAATCCATATAGCTGACCAGCGCATAAAGCATCAAAAGCACAATCGCGGTTTTCATAGGTCCATCCTGTCAAGGAAAATTCGGTAAGCGGCTTGCATGCCGCCGTTTTTGTGCGCCCGTTCCATTTCGTCGGCCACATGGGGCGGCAAGGTGTCGGGAAGGCCCTTGGGCGCCGCCTTCTGTGTTTCCATTTCCTTGACCAGCTTCACGACCTTGGAACGGCCGTCATGCTTGCGGCACTCCGGCGGCTCAGGGTCGTTCACGTCCCAATTGAGTCCGCACGGGGCACAAATCATTTGATCGCCATACTGGCGGGCGTGGCAACCGATTCGCTTCATTTTTGGGCCGCCTTCCAAGCCTTGTACCACGGGGCCATGTAAATGGCGGAACGGGTCAAGCCGACCTTTTGCGCCGCGGCGTAGGGCGTGACGCCCTGTTCCGTGACCATCTTGCGGACCTTGACCATTGCGGCGGATTCGCGGGCGGCCATTATTATTCTTCCCCCAACAGTTCGACAAGACCTTGCAGCGTGTGGCCGGCCTTGCGAATATCCAGCATGCCGCCCTTGTCCTGTTCGCGGGCCAAATAGGCAATGGCGGTCCCCTTCATGTAGCCGCGGAATTCCTCCGGCGTAAGCCAGCGGCGCAAGACTTCCCACGGTTGATAGGCACCAAGCTTCTTGTAATGGTCGCCCCCCTCCTGAATATCCAGCGCCGACAAGGCGCCAGCGGCCGGGGGCATAGGCCCCACGTCGACTTCAAACAGCGCCGCGACTTCGGAGGTCTTCACCGTCCCCCGGCCGCTGGCGCCTTGGTATTGGGTTTCCTCCGCATTCGACCCGCTGACCACAAACACGGCGCCGGACTCCCGGTCGGTAAGCTTCGTTCCGTTCTTGTATTGCACTTCATTTCCCCTGTTTAGACAAAATCCCAAGCATTCCCCTTCCGGGGCGTTGCAACCGCTCCCGACGTGCGGGCAAGTCATTTGGCGCACTCCTTAACGATAAATTCCCGGGCCGCCTCATGGGCGACACCGTCATTTGGCGCCCGCATCCCGGTCGGCTTGAGCCTGGCCGCAATGTAGTCGACGCCACGGTGGGCGACTGCCCGGTCATGCTTCAAGATTAGCATGTCGCCCCAATAATCGACCATGTAATGCAAGCGCCGGGAGTCCGGCCGCTGGGCATCGTAGGTGCCTTCCATATACGCACGGTGCGCCAGCATGCCGCCAAGCTGGCACGGGTCCGCGCTGGCCTGGTTGGGGCTGGGAGTGACCGGAGCGGCCCCGGGCGCCATGTGCTGGCATGCCTCGACGGTGCCGTCCGGCTTGAACCGTTGGCAAGCGGCGTTGGCATCGTTCCAGCCGACGAAGGCGTAAGCGGCAAGTATCAAAAGAATTACGCGCATGGTGTGGGCTCCTTTTTCGGGTTAAGTATCTGGTCCAACTCTTCCCGCCCATGTCCATGACCCTGGCACCCTTGCGCGGGCCTTCGCCACGCTTTGCCCAAGTTCGGTAAGTTCCTTGGCGATTGCGTGGGCTTCGGCCTTGTTGTCCCCCTTGAGATTTTCGCCCAATTCAAACACCCGGTCGGCCAGCTTTTCTAAAAAGTCCTCTTCTGGATATTGGGCGATTGCCTCAGACACGCGGGCTTCAATCGTGTCGACGGTTGGAAGGTCGGCCAGTTCGTCCGCCAGCCTTTCACAACGGGCCATGAGTTCCAATTCGACGGGCGTCCGCATAATTGACGGTTCGCACTCAAGCGACCGGATCAAGTGGCCGTCGTCCATGTTTGCCATAAGGCTGGGATAAAGTGTAAGCATGTGGCAAGTATAGTTAAATAATTTATCTATGTCAACTGATAAAAGCCAATATCTTTAAGCATTGCTTCCGATTTGGAAACGTACCACGCATAGTCGATATCGTCCGGGAATTCGTCCGGCAACGTCATACAAGGCGTCGCCCCGTAGCTTCCGCCAACAAGGTTGCCATTCGTGGCATAGACAATCGGGCCAGGGCTCCGCGTGCCATAGTACCAGCGGATTACCTTGCCCAAATACTCCGGCTGCTGGGGCTGGAAGCACGCCGCGTACGCTGTGGCCGCTGGCGCCACCATGTCCCCGCGACGCCATTGGCGGCCGTCCTTGACCCAGCCGCCGGCCTGTAGCGTGCCGACCATGTCCATGACCCTGGCACCCTTGCGCGGGCCTTCGCCCCACATTTTGACGGCGCCCCCGTTGACCTTTTGGATGGTTACGAATTTGGTAATGTCCCGGCATGCGGCAATGGTGTAGTCGACCGGCACGCCCTTTGCCAAGAAGTCCGCCACGGCGTCCGCGCAAATCTCGACGTCGGGGTTCTTTTTCTCCACCAAGCCCGCCTTGGCATATTCGCCCTTGCGCTTCACGTCCTCCGGGGTCTTGATAGCAAAATAGTTGTTCACGTCCCGGGCGTAAATGGCGACGTAATCGTCCGTTTCCATTTCCAGCCCCGTGCGCTTTTCCCATTCGGCAATCAAGGCTTCCGATACGTGGAGCTTGTCCCGCGGGCAGTTCACCACGATGCCGTCGGTATTAGCCGAAATGACCGGAACGCCGTAAAGTTCGTGCCATTCAATCAGCATCAAAAGGGACAATTGGCCGGTCAACGTGGTTTGAATCAACATTTCAGGGGCAAAAAGCACGCTGTACGGGCTCCCGGTTTTCCCAAAGGTGCCGTTTATTTGAATCTTGCCGCCTTCGTTGCCGATCCGGGCTTCGGCGTATTCGTGGGACTTCGTGTCGCCAGCCTTCTTCAATTTCCCTTGCAAGGCTTTGGCGGCTAGGCGTTCATCCTTAATGGCGCCGTACTCGACAAGGAATGACGGCCCCAGCGCCGGGGGCCACTCCCCGGAATTCAAAATTAGATTTGGGTAATAGCTGGCGACGTCCGGCATACGGAGTTGGTGCGTTTCGCTGCTGACAGCAACTAGCCTTTTTTCCTGGGAGTGCAAGCCCCCAATGCCCATTTTGTAAACCGACCCGCCAAGTTTAATTTCCAGCCCGTCAAGCTGTGGCGGCATGGCGACGGTGCCCTTGGCGTCAAGCTGAAAAATGGATTGCTGCACCAGTTCAAGCGCCCTTTGCAATTGGGGCGTCGCGTAGGAAATGAACGCCGGCACCTTGAAGCGGAATTTAAGGCCCCAATCAATATTTGGTTTGAATATCCGTTGCCCTATTGCCTGTTCGCAACGGCGCTTCAATACGGCTTCCGCGACCTGGGCATCGGACTTGCTCCGAAGGTCCAAGCCATACCGCTTGCTCAAGGCTTCACGCATGCGGATTTGCGGGGCGACGGCATCGTAAAGGGCTTCCAGTTGTCCTAAATCGTTTTCGCAATACGTGTCGACTTCCACAATCTCCGGTTCACTAAGGTAGTGGTCGGGCTCATAGGGGAGGTCGCGCATTGTCTTGTAATGAATGCGGCCGGCAAATAGCTTTTGGGAGCCAGCGCCGGGGACGACTTCCATTATGTCGATATGGTCCGCTGGGGACCACTCCGGTAAGCCAAGTTCCCAAGGCTTCACCTTTTCAACAATAATGCGGTCATTCTGCCATTTCAATTGCTCCGCGGTGTAGCCAATCAGCGCCGACGTAATCATGGGCACGTCATAGCGCAAGCCGTTGAAACTGACAACGCTATAGGCTTCAAACAGTAGCCGAATGCGGGCGGCCGTAGCCTGGTCAAACGATTGGCCCGCCCGGAGCCGGAAGCCGTATACCGGAGCGCCCGCACCCTTTGGCCTGAACTTCAACAGCCAGTAATTAGGGTATGCCTCTGTATCGTAAAACGCGACCGGGCGTGCTGTCGTGGCTGGCGGAGGTGGGGGCGCTATTAGCATTCGCCACGCTCCCGCGCCCAACGTCGTTTTGCTGATTCTGACATTTTGGCTTTCGTTTCTTCCGTGTTTTTGCGGCCCGGCGGCAAGTGATATTTGCCTTTATTGGCTTCGGATATTTTGCGGCGGGTTTCTGGCGACTTTGGGATTCCGGCCCGCATGCCCTTACGTACCCTCGACATTTCCTGACGTGTTTCTAAGGACCGTTTCGACCCCAAATGAACCGCAATATTTCGTGCTATGCGTTCGGGAGTCAATGCCAAAGCGCGGACCTTTTCGACTATCGCGGGCGTCTTCATTGGACTATCTTCGCCGCCTGGCGTCATGTTGTAACCGCCGTCGCCAAATGAACCGAAAACGCGAATTGCGCGAACTTCCGTCGCTGACAAATCAGCGTCGTCCACAATAGCTAGGACTTCGGCCAACGGATCCCCGTGCAACTTCCAAGCACGGTGAACCAATAATTTAGGGGCTTCTGCCTTGGCTTTGAACCTGTGGCAGTACAGCCGGTTACGAAGGGTCGCCGTAGTCATGCCTATGTAGATTTTCCCATTTGGAAAAGTCAATTTATAGACCATGCCCACGGCGACGCCTTGTCCCTGTTAAGCCAGCATCAAGCCGTTTTGGACCAACTGAGCGTCGGACCAGCCGGCGGCGACGTAGGCTTCATAGGTCACGCCTTGGGCCGCGGCCGTCATTTGACGCACGGGAGCGACCGGGGCGGGCGGCGGTGCCATCGGAGCCGGAGCCGGCGGGGGAACCTGCACAAAGCCCGGGTTAGGAGTAACCGGGATGGGCGCAGGCGCACCCGGGACAGGGGCGTAAGGCGTCGGCACAGAACCAGCGGGCAGCAAAGGGGCCGGAGCAACCCCCGGGATTTGCGGCACGCCAGCGGGCACGGGCGGCGGAGCGTAGCCAGCAGGGGCGCCCGGGAGCGGCGGGGGCGCGTATGCAGCCGGAGCGGCGGCGGGGGCCTGGGGCATCGGGATTGCACCGGCCGGCGGGGTCATGCTGGCGCCAGCAGGCAAAGCCGATTGGCCGAAGCCAGCGGAAGCGACGTCGGGACCAAAGGAAATTTCCGGGCC
>JAEHJW020001435.1_pt1 | contig 17970 bp, 22 predicted proteins | sample 9271431 | NCBI WGS metagenome assembly JAEHJW02 | reverse complement strand
CCGATCTGTAAAAGGCATGCAGAATTTAGGTAGATATATTAAACTTGAGGGTTTAAAAAAGCCCGTCAAAGTAGAATTAGTCAATTTAATTAAATACAGCAAGGGTTTGCAATTCATCTCCGCCCTGTAAGGACGGAGTCTTCTTGCTGTGTTAAGATAAAAAAATTCTAACTAACATAATTAAGCATTATGATGAAGATAAAGAAATAATTAACTTGTATACTAAACATAAGCTATGGAAGTATGTTGATTTTTCTAACTTGAATAATTTAAGTTACTATTATATGACATTATAATATATAAATGTATTGTTTTGAGCTTCCCAGATGACATCCTATGCATTAGATCTTTTAATATGTATATTACTTTAAATGTCAGTAAAGCGTAACAGAATATGTTTTATGAATAAAATTGTATTTACAAAGTTGAAAAATATTTTTTATAATTATAAAAATAACTTAAGAAGAATAAATAATGATTAAATTAATAGACAAAATAATTTTAAAGAATATATCAGGCTCTCAATTATACGGAACGAATACGCCCAATTCCGACCAAGATTACAACGGCATATTTATACCCGCTGAACAATATATATTCGGCCTTTTAAGATTAACCGAAGAATCTGAAGACGGAACTGTAATAAAGAAAGATAAAAACAACAAGAACACTAAAGAGTCCGTAGATATAAAACTATTCGAGATAAGAAAATTTATCAACTTAGCTATCAAATGTAATCCGAATATTTTAGAAATGTTATTTTTAAACGATGAAAGCATAATAGAATCATCACAGGAATACGAAACGATAAGAAAAAATTATGATAAGTTCTTATCGAAAGAATTAATCTACAAAAAATTCGGAGAATACGCAAAAACACAAAGATATAAGATGATGATAAAACTAGAACACTATAAACTATACAAAGAGTTTGAAAGCGAATATAATGCCTTAGTTAAACAAGATGAAAACTATAAAGATGAACTAATCTCGTTACTAATAGAACGCAAACTCATAAACAATCTCAAAATTAAAAAAGACAGCATAGAATTTGCAGACACGCACTTTATAAAATCACACACACTATACAAATGTTACAAACAAGTAAGAGAAAGATTAAGTAAAGTAACAAACCGTGAAGAATTGATATTGAAGTATGGTTACGACACGAAGTTCGCAAGTCACTATATAAGGTTACTACTAGAAGGAATAGAGTTGCTAGAAACTGGAAGATTGGAATTTCCTTTAAAGTATGCCGACGAAATTAAGAAGATAAAGTCAGGTGAATACATGTTGAATGAAATTTTAAAAGAAGGTGAAAATATTGAAAGAAAATTAAACACATCATATGAAAATTCCAAGATCAGCAATCACGCTGACTTTGATTTCTTAAACAATATGATGATTAAAATTTTAAAAAATTATTATAATAAAGGAGCAAACTATGAAGATTAAAATTTTAGACGAAGAATACGGTGAATCAGAAGGTCCATATGAAGAATACGGCGAATGGAGTTCTGAAACTAATCATAACATCAAAGGAGCTGTAAAAGTTAAAGAGAACGAATACTTCGACTTAGAAGTAAGTGATGATTTACTCAATAAGAATGTATATTTACTGTATATCTTATATGGAAGTGGAGATTCATTCGGAGAATCATCAGGAAACATAGAATATATAGATGTTTTTAAGAGTAAAGATAAAGCAGAAGAAGTACAGAGAATTATAGAAGAAGATTATAAAGTAAAGCCAGATTATACTTTCGAACCAGGCAGCATGGATTTATTCTACACTAAAGATAACGGCAACAAAGCTAAGATTCCTACTAGTGTATACAAAGGATACTTTGAGAATCTTGAATCTGTTAACGTAGAAAAAATTTCAATTAAATTAGTTAAAGAGAGAGAACTAAAGAGAGACATTAAGAAGAATGCTTCATTTGAAATTAATAGATGAATATATTTATTTAGTTTTAAGATAAAGTTTACTGATAATTATAATTTAACTATTAAATAAAAAAAAATAAAATGCTATCTTTTACAATTGCGTTTCAAGTCTTAAATTACTTAGCTTTATTAGTAACTTTAACATGTGTGTGGTTCTTCTCATCGCATAAGTATAAAGTTGGATTTGCTATAGCAGTACTAAGTTGTATATTGTGGATGGCTATTGCTTATGTAGATAAAATGTGGAGTCTTTTAATTCTTAACGCTATATTGATGATTTTAGACATTAGAGGATACTTTAAGAATGATAATTTAGTAATAGTAAGTGAACAACAAAATTAATATCAAATCAACATTGAATAGCTCGTAGTTTTATCGTTGAAATCTTCAACATACTTCCAAAGTTTATTCTTAGTGTAAATATCACCTAATCTTTTGTCTGTAAATTTATTTATTATTTCAGTCAACAACTTCTTATCGAATACTCCATGATAAATTGACGCCTCAACGAAAGCTAAAGCTTGTTTTTTATTACTAACATGCAAAAATCTTTTAGATTCAAAGTTCTGCTTCAACGCCTCTAAGGTTACTTTGTAAGAAGGATCCTTTACGAATTCTAAGAATAATCCATTAATGCTTACGCAGTTTAAGCAAATTTCATCAGTTTGATCTTTAACAAACTTAAGAGCGTTTGGATTATTTTTTACAGCGATTAAACAAATTTTTCTATTCTGTTTAGCAACGTATCTTAAAGCGTATGAATTCTGCTTAACTGCTTCTAAACAAATAATTTCTGTTCTATCTTTAACATACTCTAACATCATTCCGTTTTTTCTTACGCTAGTTAAACAAATTTCATAATTTTGTTCTTTCACGTACATTAAGTTATTCGCGTCTAGCTTAACTGCTAATAAACAAAGATCAGCAGTTTGTTCTTTAACATACTTGAAAGAGTTAGGAATTCTCTTAATAGCAGCTAAGCATATTTCTTCAGTTTGATTCTTAACGTATTCTAAGGCTAATCCCTCTCGTCTTACTGCAGCTAAACATATTTTGTTTGTTTGATCTTTTACGTATGCTAGAGCATATCCGTCCTGTTTAACTGCAGCTAAACAAATTTCTTCTGTTTGATTATCAAGATACTCTAAAGCACTACCATTTTCTTTAACTGCAGCTAAGCATACTCTTCTAGTTTTATCTTTAACAAATTTCAAGTTAATTCCTTCTTGCTCAACTGCTGTAAAACATATCTTTTCTGTCTGTTTTTTGACAAATTTCACTAGATAAGCTTTTTGCTTTACAGCTTCTAAACAAATAGCTTCAGTTTGTTCTTGCATATCTATAAAAATTAAAGGATCTTGTTTAATTTTTTCTATTAACTCTAGTTCTAATTTTTTATTCATAGTGACATCCCGTATTGAAATAACTTATGATTTTTTAACTTATTAAAATCAACATGTTTCCAAAGTTTATGTTTAGTATAAAAGTCAATTATTTCTTGATCTTTACTAAACTTATTCAATATCTTAGTTAAAATTACTCTATCTTTATTGTTTCGTAAAGAAGCTTCTAATACTATCATAGCTGTACTCTTTTCTTTAATCGGTATTAATCGTGAAGAATCTTTAAAATTATAGTTCAATGCTTCTTTATATATTTTATTTGTTTTATTCTTAACATAATTCAAAGCTAAAACATTCTCTTTAACCGCTTCTAAACAAATAGCTTCTGTTTGATTATTAACGTATTCTAAAGCATTTCCAAAATCTTTAACAGTAGCTAAACATATTTTTTCTGTTTGATTCTTAACATATCTTAAAGCATTTCCGTCTTCTTTAACTGCAGCTAAGCATATTTCTTCTGTTTGATTATTAACATGTTTTACAGCCCATCCAGCAGCTTTAACAGCAGCTAAGCAAATAGCTTCAGTTTGTTCTTCAATATCTTTTAAATAATCTGGATCTCTTTTAACTTGTTCTATTATTTTTTGTTCTAATTTTTTGTTCATAGTATCATACTATATTGAATTATTTTATTGTTTAATTGTTTGAAGTCAACGTACTTCCATAGTTTATGTTTAGTATAGAAGTTTATGAACTCTTCATCTTCACTGAACTCTTTTATTATCTTAGTTAAAATATTTACATCTTTGTTCTTATGGTGTAAAGAAGCAGTAACCATCAATAAAGCTATTCTTCTTTGATGTATATCTACAAAGTACATAGCGTCAAAGTTATCTTTGAATGCTTCTAAGTAAATCTTATCTGTCTTATCTCTAATGTATTCTAAACATGCTACTTTATTCTTTACAGCTTCTAAGCATATTTCTTCTGTTTGATCGTTTATATAATGTAAAGCGTATGGATTTCGTTTAACTGCTTCTAAACATATGCACTTAGTTTGATCATTTACAAACTGAATAGCAATTGGATTTTGTCTTACTGCTTCTAAACATATCTCTTCTGTTTGATTCTTAACATACTCTAAAGTATAACCATTAATGTTAACTGCAGCTAAAGCTAGTTCTTCTGTTTGATTCTTTACATACTGTAAAGCATATCCATTCTTGTTAATTGCTTCTAAGCAGACTTTGAGTGTTTGATCTTTAACGTATATTAAAGATAATCCATAATTTTTAACTGCTTCTAAACAAATGTTTTCTGTTTGATTCTTAACATACTGCAAACAGTAACCGTCTATCTTAACTGCTTCTAAACAAATTTCTTCTGTTTGTTCTTCTATAGTCTCTAATACATAAGGATCTTTCTTAATTTTTTCTATTAGTTCTTTTTCTAATTTTTTATTCATAGTGTCATACTATATTGAGATAACTCAGCATTTAACTTACTAAAATCAACATACTTCCATAACTTATTTTTAGTATAGAAGTTAATAATTATTTTATCTTTATTGAATCTTTTAAGTATCATAGTTAAAACACCTTCATTCTTATTCTTATGATATAAAGAAGCATTTAAAAATAATATAGCATGACTTCTTTTATTAATATCGAAGCATTCTCCTGCTGTATGCCATGCATCTAAGTTCTGTTTTAAAGCTTCTAATATTATTTTATCAGTTACGTTATTAACGTACTGTAGAGCATATCCGTTTTGTTTGACAGCCTCTAAACATACTTTTTCTGTTTGATCTTTAACATATTGTAAAGCGTATCCTTTCTGTTTAACTGCTTCTAAACACATTTCTTCAGTTTGATAGTCTATATACTGAATAGCATATCCGTCAGATTTTATAGCTGCTATGCATACATCTTTAGTTTTTTCTTTAACATACTGTAAACAATAACCATCTAGCTTAACTGATTCTAAGCATATGTTTTCAGTTTGATTCTTTACATACTTTAACACATGGCTATTGCGGTGTACAGCTTCTAAGCATATTTCTTCTGTTTGATTCTTTACATACTGTAATGCATCTCTATCCTTCTTAACTGCAGCTAAACATACTTCTTCTGTTTGATTTTTTACATACTGTAATACTTCTTTACTTTGATTCACTGCAGCTAAACATACTTCTTCTGTTTGATCTTCAACATACTTCAACGCACGACCATCTTCTTTAACTGCTGCTAAACATAACAGCTTTGTTTTATCTTTAACATACCGTAAAGCTAATCCATTACGCTTAACTGCTTCTAAGCAAACATCTTCGCTTTGATCTTCTATCCATTGTAGTGCGTAACTACTTTCTTTAACTGCAGCTAAGCACACGTTCTTATTTTTATTCTTAACGTAGCGAATAGTGCTTCCATTCAATCTAACAGCAGTTAAGCACATATCTTCTGTTTGATCATTCATATACTCTATGTTGCTAGGATCAGCTTTTATTCTTTCTATTAAACTTTTTTCTACTTTTTTGTTCATAGCGTCATACTATACTGAAATAATTTCTCACTTAATTTATTAAAGTCAACATACTTCCAAAGTTTATGCTTAGTATAAAGATCAACAATTTCTTCATCTTTACTAAACTTATTAATTATCTTAGTTAATATATCTTTGTCCTTATTTTTATGGTATAAAGAAGCATTCAATACTAGCATAGCATTGCTTCTTTCATCGAGTTTAAAGTATTGTTTTAACGTATATGTTGCGTCTAAGTTTTGTTTCAAAGCTTCTAACATTATTTTATAAGTTGCATTCTTAACATGTTGAATAGCATGTCCGTTCTGTTCGACAGCTTTTAAACAAATTTCTTCAGTTTGATCTTCAACGTGCTGAAGAGCGTACCCGTTTTGTTTAACTGCTTCTAAACATAATTCTTCTGTTTGATCTTCTATATACTGAAGGGCGTGTCCGTTACACTTTACAGCTGCTATACATACATCTTTAGTTTTTTCTTTAACGTACTGAATACTGTGACCGTCTTTCTTAACTGCTGCTAAGCACATCTCTTCAGTTTGATCTTCAACATACTCTAAAGCATAACAGTTATCTCTTATCGCTTCTAAACATACTTCATCTGTTTTATTCTTCACATACTTTAAAGCTAATCCGTTCTTCTTAACTGCAGTTAAACAAACATCTTCACTCTGATCTTCTATCCACTCTAATGCATAGCTATTCTCTTCTACAGCAGCCAAACATACATTCTTAGTTTTATTATTAACATAGCGAATAGCGTTTCCGTTTAACTTAACAGCAGTTAAACACATGTTTTCAGTTTGATCGTTAACGTACCTTAGACTAATAGGATCACCTTTTATTCTTTCTATTAAACCTTTTTCTAATTTTTTATTCATAGCGTCATAAAATATTTATTTAACATTTTTAACTTAGAGAAATCAACATACTTCCAAAGCTTATGTTTAGTGTAAATATTCTTAAACTCATCGTCGTTAAACTTATTTATTATATCGTTCAGTATTTTTTTATCTTTAACGTTATGTTGTATGCAACATTTCAATAGAATTAAAGCTATGCTTCTTCTATCTATGTTTACTAACGAAGCACATTCGACATTATTATTTAAAGCTTCTAAACAAATTTTATCAGTTTGATGTTTGACGTAACGTAGAGCATTTCCATCTAACCTTACTGCCTCTAAACAAATTTCTTCTGTTTGATCGTTAACATATTTTAAGCTAGATGGATTTTGTTTAATAGCTTCTAAACATATTTCATAAGTTTGATTGTCAACGTACTTTAAAGTTGATCCGTTCTGTTTAACTGCTTCTAAACACACTCTATCTGTCTTGTTTTTGATGTCTTGAAGTGCATATCCATTCTGTTTAACTGCTTCTAAACATAATTCTTTATTCTGATCTTCAACGTAACATAAAGTTATTCCGTTAATTCTTACTGCTTCTAAACAAATTTCTTCACTTTGATCTTTTATGTATCGTAAAGCATTGGGATTTTGTCTAATCGCAATTAAACAAACATCTTTAGTTAAATGTTCATGTCTAACGAATTGTAACGATAATCCATCTTGTTTAACAGCTTCTAAACAAACGTTCTTACTTTGATCTCTAACGTACTCTAAACTGCGTCCAAAGTTTTTAACAGCAGCTAAACAAATATCTTCTGTTTGATTCTTAACATACTTCAACATATATCCATCTTGTTTAACTGCTTCTAAAGAAACGGCTTCAGTTGGATTCTTAATATACTTTAAGCTTAAAGGGTTCTTCTTAACCTTTTCAATTAACTCTTGCTCTAATTTTTCATTCATAATGACATGCTATATTTAATTAATTCATCAGTTAACGCACTAAAATCAACATACTTCCATAAATTATACTTAGTATAAAAGTCAACAAAGATTTCACTATTATACTTTTTAATCATTCTAGTTAATATACTTTTATCTCTCTTACCATGATCTACATAAACTTTTAGAAGAGATAATGCATTGTTTATTTCCATAGAATTAAGTCTTATGAAACACATAGAATTTGTGTTATTATTTACAGCAGCTAAACATACTCTCATCGTTTGATCTTTAACGTAACTTAACGTATTTCCTTCTTGCTTTACTGCTTCTAAGCACATTTCTTCAGTTTGATCTTTAACGAACTTTAAAGCTAACGGATACTGTTTTACTGCTTCTAAACAAATTTTTTCAGTTTGTTCTTTAACGTACCGTAGAGTGTAGCCGTCTATTCTAACTGCTTCTAAACACATATCTTCAGTTTGCTCTTGAATGAATTCTAAAACGTAAGGATCTCTCTTAACTTTATCTATTAATTCTTGCTCTAGTTCTCTATCCATATTATACTACCATGCTATACTCGTTTAAGTTTTCAACTTTAGAAAAATCTACATACTTCCATAATTTATATTTAGTATAGAAATCAATAAACTCTCTATCCTTACTAAACTTATTGATTATTCTATTTAATATTTTTTTATCTTTCTTGTATTTTACGCAAAAACTTAGCAGTAATAATGCGTTACTTCTTTTTACTAAGTTAAGTCTCACAAAGTACATCGAGTTTAAGTTCTGATTAATAGCAGCTCTACATATTTCTGGCGTTTGATCTTTAACATATCTTAAAGCAAGCCCATCTTGCTTAACTGCTTCTAAGCATAATCTTTCTGTTTGATCGTTAACGTACATTAAAGTATATCCGTTTCTTTTAACTGCAGCTAAACATATTTCTTCAGTTTGACGATCAACATGCTGCAAAGCATATGGGTTTTGTTTTACTGCTTCTAAGCAAATTTTTTCAGTTTTATCTTTGACGTAACATATAGCGTATCCGTCTTGTTTAACTGCAGCTAAACATATTTCTTCAGTTTGATCTTCTATGTTTCTCAATACAAAAGTATTTTTCTTAACTTTATCTATTAGTTCTCGTTCTAATTTTTTATTCATTCTATAGCACCATAGTATATTCGTTTAAACGTTTAACATTAGAAAAATCAACATACTTCCATAATTTATATTTAGTGTAAAAATCAACAAATTCTTTGTCTTTATTGAATTTTTTAATTATTTCGTTTAATACTTTCTTATTTTTATTTTCATAGTACAAAGAAGCATTTAACACTAATAAAGCTAATCTTCTTTTCTTAATATTTATAAGTGAAACGATAGTATAGTTTTGTTTAAGCGCTTGCAAGTAAACATTATCTGTTTTATTTTTATTTTTAACATACTGTATAGCATATCCATTTTGTTTAACGGCAGCTAAACACATGTTTAAACTTTGATCTTTGACATAATATAAAGCTAATCCATTCTGTTTAACAGCAGCTAAACAAACGTTTAAACTTTGATCTTTAACATATTGTATAGCCAATCCGTCTTGTTTAACAGCTGCTAAACATATCTCTTCAGTTTGTTCTTGTATTTTTTCTAACATAGAAGGATCTTTCTTAACTTCATCTATTAATTTTTGTTCTAATTCTATATTCATTCTATAGCACCATGCTGTACTTGTTTAAGTTAGCATCGTTTAATTCATTGAAGTTTACATACTTCCAAATATCATACTTAGTATAAATATCTCTTATTCTCTTAGTATTAAAAGTGGTAATTATTCTGTTGAACGTTTCTTTGTCGTTTATTGAATTAGAGTGTAAAAATTGTATTACAGATATACACATTCTTTCAGATTTAAAGTTCACATAATTCAGAGCGTTTATGTTTTGTTTTATAGCAGCTAAGCACACCCTAGTAGTTTGATCTTTTACATAGTGTAACGCGTATCCGTTCTTTCTAACTGCTATCAAACATAAATGTTCATTTTGACGCTTAACATACTCTAGAGCATGTCCTTCTTGTTTCAAAGCTTCTATTATTACACTTTCAGTCTGATTATTAATATATTGTAGAGCATAACCGTTCTGTTTAACTGCTTCTAAGCATAATTTTTCATTCTTATCTTTAATGAATCTTAACACTAAACCATCTTTATTAACTGCTGCTGTACATAATTTATCTGTTTGTTCTTCTACGTAACGTATAGATTCTGGATCAACATCTATAGCAGCTAAACATATACTTTCAGTTCTTTCTGTTATATCTTTCAACGATAAATTATTATTTTTTATTTCTTCTATTAAGCGTTTTTCTAAATTATTATCCATTTTTAAAATTTTTAATTTTTTATTTATTATAAAACAAACAAATTGTATTTGTTATTATTATAAAATTTCAATAAACAAATTATATATATATAATATATAATAAAATTTATTATAAATTTATTAATAAAAATATAAAATTAAGAGGTGAATTTATGAATTTGAGAGAAAAGATTATAAAACACAACGAGGATTATAGAGTAGGAAATCCTTCTATATCAGACGAAGAATATGATTCATTGTTAGAAAAGTTTAAGAATGAGTCACCTGAAGAATATGAAGAGTTTAAGAATATGTTATTAGACGATGTTTCAGGTAATATTAAACTTCCAGGTATTTCTGGATCTTTAGAAAAATTTTATGAAAAAAACATCGATCAATGTCTCAATAGGATAAAATCTGATAAAGTAATAATTATGCCTAAATTAGACGGAATGTCATTGATAGTAGAATATACTAACGGAAAGTTAACTAAAGCTTTAACTAGAGGTAACGGATATGAAGGAAAAGATAAAACTGAATTCGCTAAAATGTTCATTCCTAATAATTTAAAATTTAACTTCACTGTGTCTATTAGAGGTGAAGTTATTTTAAGGAATGAAAATATGAAATATTTCGCAACGAAAAATCCAAGAAATACAGCAGTAGGATTGATAAATTCTAAGAATCCTGCAGACTCGCTTAAATATTTAGACTTCATAGCTTACGAAATATACGATCATCATTCTAAGATAGAACAGTTGATGAGAATATCTGAACTTGGACTTAATTGTGTAGATTATAGTATATACGATAAATCAAACTTAACAGACTTAACTAAGATATTGAAAGAAATTAGAAGTAATAATTCCAAGAAAGATATTACATACAACATAGATGGAATAGTTATTTGCAGTAAAAATTATGTTAAAGAAGATACATTGTATCCTACAGGCATGATAGCATTCAAAGAAAATGCTCAAGGAATAGAAACAGAAGTAAAAGGAATAAGATGGGAAGTATCCAAACAAGGATACTTAAAACCTATAGTAGAAATAGAACCAGTAGAAATAACAGGAACGTTAGTGTCTAATGTTACAGGATACAATTACGACTACGTTGTAAATAACGGTTTAGGTGTAGGTGCTAGAGTAAAAGTCATAAAGTCAGGAGAGATAATTCCTAAGATAGTAGAAGTAACTAAGAAGTCTAACTGCGAGGCACCGTGTAACTGTCCATCTTGTAACGATAAACTAAAAGTAATCAACAAAGAGTTAGTATGTGAAAATTCAAATTGTTTAGAAAAAAATCTAAAGAAAGTTTATTCAGTAATATCTAAATTAAAGATACCTAAAGTTTCTATAGCTACTTTAAAAAAATTAAAAATTAACAACTATGAAGATTTAGTAAACTTCGTTCCTGATATGAAGTATAAAACGCAAGCAGAATTTTACAATAGTTTAAAGAATAAACTATTCAACAAAAATGAAGATGAATTATTTTATTTGTTTCCATGGGATGGAATATCCGATAAAACATTAGATAAAATAGTTAAATCAGAAATAACAGAAGGTAAAACTCTAGAAAACTATAAGAGCCAAAGAGTAGAATTCTTAAAATTTAAGAACACGATAGAAAAAGCTAAAAGTTTAATTCAAATTGAATTTCCATTAGCTAAGTAAGTAAAATAAGTAAAATTTATCTTGTAGAAGTTAACCGAGTTAATGGTAAAATAAAAAAAATAAAAAAGTTTTATATATTAAATAAAAGGAGATACAAAAATGAGTGATAAAATAGAATTCTTTAGAAATAAAAATAACGGTGAAGATTACTTTTTCGTAACTAACACGGGCAACGATTGGAACTTCAAAGATGTTTTAGAAAAGATACTAAAAGTTAAGAACATAGACTTAAACAAAGTAACTGAAAGAGAAATAGAAAAGATTAAAGAAGATTTATCAGTATTCGGATTTACGTTCACTAACTCTAGCAAGTCTATAAAAGTTTAAGGAGGATGTTATGAAAAGGTTGATATTTTTGATAGGAGAAGATAAAGTTTTAAACGTAGATCTCAACGATAGAGTTAACGAAGATGACTCTGTAGAAATCTTAAACAAGATCGACAAGCTGAAACTTTCTTTGATGAACGTTGTCAGCTTCAAGCATAACATAGATGACGTTCAAGGATGTAATAAGATATTGAAGAATAACTTAGGTGAAAGATTATTCAACAAGATAGAAAGAACTTACTTCGAAGATTATGAAGAACCTATAAAAGCTAATGCAGTTAACGTTAACATTAATGGCAAGAATTATTCATGTATTATGTCACATGAAGTTTATGAAAATTTACCTAGCATTAAAGCTAAGATAAGAAACTTATTCTTAACTTATGGAAAAGAAAGCATAGACATAATAAACAATAAACTAATAAAAGAGATAGGTATCAAGATAAAGAAAGTTACAGGACAAAATTATCTTAACGTAGTGAGAGAAACTGAAATTTTACACGAAAAATAAAATTAATTAATGGAGGGCAAGATGAATAGAGAATTAGAACAAAAATTGATTGAACAAGTTAAAAGAGATCCTTTATCTTTGAAAGATATTCAAGTGCAAACAGAACGAATATGTTTAGCTGCTGTAAAAGTTAAAGGATTAGCTTTACTGTATGTTAAGAATCAAACAGAAAAATATGCTCAGAAGCTATCAAACAAAATAAAGATTCTATCTATTATGTTAAGAATCAAACTGAAGATTTGTGTTTAGAAGCGCTTAAAGATAATGGATTAGCTCTAAAGTATATAAAGAATCAAACTACGAAAGTATGTTTAGAAGCGATTAAAGAAAATATAGAAGCTTTAAGGTACGTAGAAAATCAAACAGAAAAAATATGTTTAGCATCAATAAAAAGAAACGGATACATGATAGAGTATGTTAAGAATCAAACTCCTAAATTATGTTTAGCTGCAGTTAAAAATGAAGGATGGGCACTAAGAGATATTAAGAATCAAACTTTAGAAATTTGTCTAGCTGCTGTTGAACAAAGAGGATTAGCTCTACGAGATGTTGAAGATAAGTATAAAACTCCAGAAATTTGTTTAGCTGCAGTTAAACAGAACGGAGAAGCTATAAAGTTCGTTAAAAATAAAACTCCAGAAATTTGTTTAACTGCAGTTAAACAGAACGGAAAAGCTATTCAATATATCAGTAAGCAAACACATGAAATGTGCTTAGAAGCAGTAAAGAACAACATAGATGCTCTTAAGTTTGTAAAGAATCAAACTCCAGATGTTTGTTTAATCGCAATTAAACAATATTCATATACTATACAGTATGTAAAAAATCAAACTAAAGAATTGTGCTTATCAGCTGTTAAAAAAAATGGAATGGCTCTAAGGTATGTTAAAGATCAAACAGAAGAAATATGCTTGGCTGCTATTAAACAAAATAAAGAAGCAGTTGATTGTATTAGAGATGAATTTAAGAAAGAATACATTAAAGAATACATTAAAAATAAAAACATTAATAAAAATAATGAAAAATGTATTTAAAAAAATAAAAGTAAATTAAAATATTTGTGTTCAATAAATACTGATGCCATTATGAACAAACAATCAGAACAAGAGTTAATAGAAAGAATTAAGAAAAATCCTATTATCTTCAGAGATGATACAATAGAACAAACAGAAAAGATATGTTTAGGTGTTGTAAGTGAGTATCCTACATTATTAGAATTTGTTAAAGTTCAAACCGAAGCAATTTGCTTAACAGTGATAAAAGAACATCCATTTATGCTATGCTATGTCAAAGATCAAACAGAAAAAATTTGTTTAGAAGCAGTTAAAAGAGACGGATCTGCTATTGAGTTCGTTAAAGATAAAACTGATGAAATTTACAAAGAAGCTCTGAACAATAACTTCAAAGCTTCTATACCTTTTGTAACTTTTGAACGTAATAGTACAGCTATGATAGTACTAGAAGTTTTTGTGAAGAAAAATATAAAAAATAAAATTATTTTAACTAAGATATTGAATAAGTTTAGTAAAGATCAAGAAATATTAAACTTTTATACTAAACATAAACTATGGAATTATGTAGACTTTTATAAGTTGAATGATAATACGCTAATGCCACAGTATGGTATGGTACTATGAATGAAATATTAGAAAGAGAATTTATAGAAAAAGTTAAAAAGAATCCAAGTAGCTTAAAAAATATAAAAAATCAAACAGAAACTATTTGTTTAGAAGCAGTTAAGCGAGACGGATACGCATTACAGTATGTTAAAGATCAAACAGAAGCTATCTGCATAGAAGCAGTTAAAAGAACAGGACAAGCGTTACAATATGTTAAAGATCAAACAGAAGCTATCTGCATAGAAGCAGTTAAAACAAATATGAATGCGCATGTTTTAAGTTACGTTAAAGATCAAACCGAAGCAATATGTTTAGCAGCAGTTAAACGAATAGGACTAGCGTTACAGCATGTTAAAGATCAAACTGAAGCTATATGTTTAGCAGCAGTTAAACAAGATGGAAATGCTTTAAAGTATGTTAAAGATCAAACTGAAGAAATTTGTTTAGAAGCTTTTAAAGAAAATGAAAATGCTCTAATACATGTTAAAAATCAAACAAAAAATATTTGCTTGATTGCAGTTAAAATTTTTGGAAAGGCTTTGGAATTCGTTAAAAATCAAACAGAAGAAATATGTTTAGAAGCAGTAAAACGAAATGGAGGTGCTTTAAAATACGTTGAGAATCAAACAGAAGAATTATGTTTAGCAGCAGTTAAACAAGATGGAAATGCTTTACAATATGTTAAAAATCAAACTAAGACTATTTGTTTAGAAGCAGTTAAAGAAGACGGAGAAGCAATAAAGTACGTTAAAGATCAAACTGAAGAAATATGTTTAGAAGCAGTTAAAAATTATGGATCATCTTTAGCATTTATCAAAAATCAAACAGAAGCAATTTGCTTAGTTGCGGTTAAAAAGTATGGACCTACTTTAAAAAACGTTAAGAATCAAACTAAGGAAATTTGTTTAGAAGCAATTAAAGAAAATGGATTAGCTTTGCAATTCGTTAAAAATCAAACTAAGGCTATTTGCTTAGAAGCGTTTAAACATAATCTAAAAGCTTTAGAGTTTGTTAAAAATCAAACTGAAGAGATGTGTTTAGAAGCAGTTAAAAGTAATAAAGAATTAATACAATATGTAAAAGATGAACATAAAACATTGAAAGTTTGCAGAGCAGCAAAAGATGCAGAATATGTGATAAATAATTATTTAGATTTAAGAATTAAAAGTAATTGTTTAATAGCTTTAGAGTTGTTAATTGATGAAAAAGAAGATAAATTTAAACAACACGCAAAAACACTAACTAAAATAATAAGTAACTTTAAGAATAAAGAGTTTGCTAATATTTATACTAAACATAAACTTTGGAAGTATGTTGACTTTTCTAAAGTTAAGTTGAATAATAAATTAATTCAATATGGAATGACACTATGAATAAGGAATTAGAAAAACAACTAATAGAACAAGTTAAAAAAGATTCGATGAGTTTAGAATCTATAGAAGAACAAACAGAAGCAATATGTTTGTCTGCTGTTAGAGAAGACGGATTTGCTTTACAATATGTTAAAGATCAAAATGAAACTATTTGTTTAGAAGCGGTTAATTGTTATGGAAAAGCATTAACTTGCGTTAAAGATCAAACTGAAGAAATATGTTTAGCAGCTGTTAAGCAAAACGGAAACGCTTTATTTTACGTTAAAGATCAAACAGAAAATATTTGCTTAGAAGCAGTTAAAAATAATGGATATGCTCTACAGTATGTTAATAATCAAACAAACAACATTTGTTTGACAGCAATTAAAGAAGATGGAAATGCTTTAATGTACGTTAAACATCAAACAGAAGAACTATGTATAGAAGCAATTAAAGGAGACGGAGAAGCAATAAAGTACGTTAAAGATCAAACTGAAGCAATTTGTTTAGAAGCAGTTAAAGAAAATGGAAAAGCTATAAGATTCATATACAATAAAAGTAATCCTATTTATTTTGAAGCAGTTAAAGATATGCGTTCATTGAAGTACATTAAAGATCAAATAAGAAAAATACCTGAGTGTGTTAAGTATAACGGACTAGCTTTAAAATATATTGAAGATCAAACAGAAACTATCTGTTTAGATGCAGTTAAAGATTTTGGACTCGCTTTAGAATATGTTAAACATCAAACAGAAGTTATCTGTATAGAAGCAGTTAAGCAAGATGGACGAGCATTACAATATGTTAAAGACAAGACAGATGAAATTTACAAAGAAGCATTAAACAATAACATTAAAGATTCTTTGTCTTTTGTAGTAGTTAAATGTAAGAGTACAGCTATGATAGTGTTAAAATCTTTGGCAGATAACAAGTTAATAGATGAAATTATCTTAACCAAGATACTGAATAAATTTAGTAAAGATGAAGAAGTATTAAATTTTTATACTAAACATAATTTTTGGAAGTATGTTAATTTTAATAGGTTGAGAAATCATAAGTTATTTCAATACGGGATGTCATTATGAACAAAGAACTAGAAAAAGAATTAATAGAACGAGTTAAGAAAGATCCGATGAGTTTAAAAGACATCGAAGAGCAAACTGAAGCTATTTGTTTGGCTGCCGTTAAACTAAATGAATCAGCTATGATGTATGTCAAAGATCAAACTGAAAAAATATGTTTGTCTGCTGTTAAACTAAATGGACACGCTTTAGCATATGTAAAAGATCAAACTGAAAAAATTTGTTTAGAAGCAATTAAGCAAGATAGTAGCACTTTAAAGTACGTTAAAAATCAAACAGAAGAGATGTGTTTAGAAGCAGTTAAAGAAAATGGAAATACTCTAATTTATGTTAATGATCAAACTGAAGAAGTATGTTTAGAAGCAGTTAAACAGAATGGAAATGCTATATATTATGTCAAAAATCAAACACAAAACATTTGTTTAACTGCTGTTAAACAAGACGGAAATGCTTTAAAACATATTGTAGATCAAACAGAGGATATATGTTTAGAAGCAGTTAAACAGAATGGAAATGCTTTATTTTATGTTAGAAAGCAGACAGAAGCTATATGTTTAGAAGCAGTTAAACAGAATGGATATGCTATAAGACACGTTAATGATCAAACAGAAACTGTATGTTTAGAATCATTTAAGGAAAACAGAAAAGCTTTAGAATTTATCAAGAACAAAACAGATGATATTTGTAAAGAAGCATTGAAGAATAACTTTAACGATTCTATATACTTAATAAATATAAAAAAAAGAGTACTGCTATGATAGTATTAGAAGCTTCTTTGCAGCATAGAAAAAATAAGGCAATTTTAACTGAAATAATAAATAAGTTTAGTAAAGATAAAGAAGTTGTTTACTTTTATACTAAACATAACCTTTGGAAATACGTTGACTTTTATAAAGTTAAATTTAACGATAAACTAAGTCAATATGGTATGATACTATGAATGAAGTATTAGAAAGAGAATTTATAGAGAGAGTTAAAAGAGACTGGGAAGCTTTGAAGTATATAGAAGAGCAAACTGAAAATATTTGCTTAGAAGCTGTTAAGCATAATGAATACGCCATATATTATGTTAAAGATCAAACTGAATCTATATGTGTTGAAGCAGTTAAACGTAATGGATACGTTCTTAACTTAGTGAAGAATCAAACAGAAGAAATTTGTATGACTGCGGTTAAACAAGATGGAAATGCTCTATGCTATGTTGAAGATCAAAGTTTAGATGTTTGTTTAGCTGCAGTTAAACAGAATGGATTAGCTTTACAGTTCGTTAAAGATCAAACAGAATCTATCTGTTTAGAAGCAGTTAAGAACTATGGATTAGCTTTACAATTAGTTAAGAATCAAACGGAAAAAATTTGTATAGAGGCTGTAAAAAATAACAAGTTAGCTATGGAATATGTAAAGAATAAAGATCGGA
>JAEHJW020008200.1_pt1 | contig 17975 bp, 25 predicted proteins | sample 9271431 | NCBI WGS metagenome assembly JAEHJW02 | reverse complement strand
AACGAGGAGTAACCAATGAGCAACGTCATTCCGTTCCTGGGCGGCACCCAGGTTGCAATCCCCAGCCATGTGGCAGCCCTGTTCGGGGATACCGATTCCAATATCGTGCAGCGTCAGCCTATCCCCATGCTGCGGTTCAAGGGCAAGGTGTGGCGCATCTCCAAAGACGGAGAGGAAACCGCGCTGATGCGCAAGAACGACGACGGCGACGAAGTGCCGGTGCCGGTCATGTCGCTGCTGGTGCTGGACCAGAACCCCAACCGCAGCCGCGCCTACTACGAAGGCGCATACGATCCTGAAAAGGACGCAGCCCCCGTGTGCTGGTCCCCGGATGGCAAAGTCCCGGCAAGCGACGTGAAGGAACCGTGCAGCGCATCGTGCGCCACCTGCCCTAATGCAGCTAAGGGCAGCAAGATCACCGAAAACGGCAAGGCCGTGGCAGCCTGCTCGACGTTCAAGAACCTCGCCGTGGTCCCGGCAGCCGATCTCGGGTTCACCCCGCTGCGCTTGCGCCTGCCCATCACCTCCGTGTACGACGCTGACAACGCCGATCAGGAGAGCAAGGGCTGGTTCGCATGGGACCAGTATGTGAAGTTCCTCTCCGCAAGGGGCGTGACGCACACGGCCACCATCGTCACCCGCGTCAAGTTCGACCCGAACCCGGACATCGCCTATCCCAAGCTGCTGTTCTCGGCCAAGGACTGGGTGGATGCGGATGGTCTCGCCAAGGTCAAGTCGATCCTGGCGGACAAGAAGGACGACATCGCCAAGCTGACGGACACGGCACACGGCGAGAGCGGGGGCGCGACGAGCGCACCGGCAGTTGCCCATACCCCGGCAAAGGCTGAAACCAAGGCCACGCCTGCTGCACCGAAGGCCGAACCCGAGATCGACCCGGAGACTGGCGATCCTGTTGAGCCCGCAGCGAAGCGTACCCGCAAGCCTCGCGCCAAGCCCGAAGAAGTTGCACCGGCAGCCGCCCCTGCACCCACTCCTGCTCCGCAGGCAGCCCCCGTGGTGGTCGAGGACGATGGGCAAGGCGGAGCACCCGCAGCAGGGGCCAAGGCTGGTCTGACCTCGCTGCTGGATGCGTGGGACGACTGATCGATACGGGAGGGCTCCGGTCCTCCTGCAACCAACTGAGGAGAATGGATATGATGGATCATGTGATGGTGGACTTGGAAACGCTCGGCACTTCGGCGGGTTGCGTGGTGTTGAGCATTGGCGCAGTGGGATTCGATCCCGTTGCCCGGAGGCTTGGCCCGAGCTTTCACTTCAAGATCAACGTGGAGGACAGCGAGAAGCATGGGTTGCGCGTCGATCAGGCCACCGTGGATTGGTGGGAAAAGCAGTCGGAAGCTGCGAGGATGTTGCTGGCCGAGACGCGGGATATCATTACGAGCCACCGGCTTGACGAGGCGCTGGATAACTTCAGTGAGTGGGTACGGTTGAACTTCCCCAACAACCCCAAGCTGTGGGGCAACGGCGCGGATTTCGACAACCCGATCCTGAAGGCTCTTTATACCGCAACCGAGCGCAAGTTCCCGTTCTCCTCATGGAACGGCAGGTGCTACCGCACCATCAAGAGCCTTGCGCCCCACGTGAAGCTCAAGCGTGAAGGGACGTACCATAGCGCCCTGGACGATGCCATTTCCCAGACCAAGCACTTGTTCGAGGTACTGGATACGGTGAACATCACGCTGTCGTAGCGGGGCAATTCGCCCACAACCCACGCCGCCGGGGTGGGCGGCAAACTATCGTTGGAGGAAGTTATGAATGAGCAGCAAGTTGAACAAGAGATCAAGTGCAAGGGACTGAACGCCCCGCGTATCACGCCGGAACATATCGACGCGCTGATGGCTGCGAGCGACATCAAGTTCCACCACTTCCCCGGCACGACCACTACGGTCTGTCTGGTCATCCTTCCAAATGGCTTCACGGTAACGGGCACTTCGGCTTGCGCGTCGCCCGAGAATTTCGACGCAGACCTTGGCAAGAAGATCGCAGCAAATGAGGCTCGTGGCAAGCTCTGGCAGCTCGAAGGGTATCTGCTGCGGGATCGTCTGCACACCCATACGATGACGGCGGTGAAGGCGCGATAAGAACCACTGAGGGCTTCGGCCCTCATTTCTGGAGGATAAACGAAATGGCATACACAAGAAAAGTCACGGACGATCTGATCAACGCAGTGAACGGGGCGAGGAAAATGAACCCGGAAGCCCCTGGCCCGCATCTCGGCGTGGCGGCGATCACGGCAGGAGTTCCTGCGCGAATGGTAGGGGCGATTCTCGGCACCTACGAGCAGACCGTTTACAGATGGTACAAGGGGAGCCGCCCAAGAGATACATTTTTGCCGAGGATGTTGCGGCTCACCCACATCCTGGAGTACGGCGTGAAGGCGGGGCTTTTGCCTTGCCACTCGACGCTCTACGCGGACATCGAGAAAAAGCTGTCGGAAGTTGCAGCAGCATACAAGCAGGAGGCGGTTGCCGGGCGGAAGTCTTGAGCGTACCATTTCTGTTCGGACGAAAGGGGCTCCATGGACATCCACCAGTATCTCGACTTGATTCTCCCCGCCACAGGCTACCGGGCGGTAATGATCCCAACACCAGTAGAAAACGAGGAAGGCGAGATGGAAATCCGGACTCGCCATGTATGTACCAATGACAACCAGGTTGCCGCAAAAGTTCTCGGCAACGAAGCAAAAATGGGGCGCAACGCCTACATCTGCATGGCGTCCATGCAGCATCAGTTGCAGCGGGGCGTGAAGTTCCGCACCCAAGCCAACGCCGCGCACCTCCGAACATTCTTCCTCGACATCGACGTGGCCTATCCGGGCGACCCGAAGAGCGCGGGAAAGTACCAGACCCGCGAAGAGGCTGTTATCGCGCTGCGCTCGTTCTGCAAGGCCGTGGCGCTCCCGCGCCCCATGCTGGTGGGTTCCGGTGCGTATGGACTTTACGTGTTCTGGCGCATGGAGCAGGACGTAGCGAAAGCGGATTGGCAGCCGGTGGCCGAGCGCCTGAAGCGCCTGTGCAAACAGCACGGCCTGAAAATCGACACTGTAGTTCCCGCAGATTCGGCGCGGGTATTGCGTCCGGTCGGCACGTTCAATTACAAGCGCAACGAAAAGCACCCCGTCACGCTGCTGGGCGATCACGTCCCCCCTGCAATGCCGCTCGACACATTCGATCGGCTCGTCACGGCATCCCTGAAGGACGCCGGGGTGGATACGCGGGAGAGTTTCCTTGGACCAGCCCCGCAGGCCGTCGCAGACTTCGGCACCAATACGCAGTGTGAGCACCTGCCGGTAAGCCTTGGGATTGTGGTCAAGCACTGCCAGCTTCTCGGCAAGTCGGTCGCGAACGGGGGAGCCACGGACGCGGAGCCAGTGTGGCACAAGAACATGGGGATCGCGGCGTTCTGCGACAAGCCGGAAGAAGCTGTGCGGATGCTGGCCGGGCGGCACGAGGGTTACAATGAAGCCGAGTCCATGGAGAAGATGCGGCGGTGGAAGGATACCGTCTCCGGGCCACCGAGTTGCCGGTCCCTTGGCGAAGTCTGGTACAACGAGTGTGGGGAAGATCCCTGCCACGGTTGCGAACACCACGGCAAGATCACGACACCGCTGCAACTCGGGCGCTACCGCGTGCCTGAACCCCCCACCATCGTCATTGAGCAGACCACGCAGGGCCCAGTCGAGCGCGAAGTGCCGTCCAAGCTCGGGCAGTTCAGCCGGGCGCACGGCAGGATCATCTTCAATGCCGGTGGCGAGGACGATGCGGTGATCGAGACAGTTATCTGCCCGGTAGACCTCTATCCGATGGACCTGATCGACGACGAGCATTCCGGGGAACGGCATGTGGTGTGGCGGGCGTTCCTGCCGCATGGGGTGGTGAAGGAGTTCTCCATCGCCCAGCGGGCGCATTATGTCGAGGCCGTCAAGTTGTGTGGCGAGTTGGGTGCGCGGGGCGTGACTGTCCTCCCCAAGCACGCAAAATTCATGCAGGAGTACATGGTGACATACATTCAAGAGTTGGAAGCGGCCCGGCAGAGTTCGCAGCAGTACGGGACTCTCGGGTGGCGCGATGGTGGGTTTGTCATGCTGGACAAGCTCATTGGGCCGGAGGGCAATACGCCCCTGGCGTTCTCGGTGGCGTTCAAGAACTCGATGCCCGGCATGGGCGACCGGCTGGGCGATGAAGCGGCGTGGGTCAAGGCAATGCAGTTCTACAGCCATCCAGCATATTTCCCGTTCCAGTTGGCCTTCCTGATGGCGGTCGGCGCACCGCTGCTCAAATTCACCAACGTCAAGGGCGCGATTGTCTCCCTGTGCGGCAGTTCGGGTGCGGGTAAATCGACCGTCCTGCAAGCGGTGAACTCGGTGTGGGGCCACCCCGACGAACTGATGTTGAGCGGCACGGACTCGGGGGCCACGGCAAATGCATTCGCCAAGACGTTGAGCGCCCGTGGCGACATCCCCGTATGCCTCGACGAAGTGACGATGCGGACCCCGCAGGCGATGGGTGCCCTGGCGTACAGTATCTCGCAGGCCATGGGCAAGATGCGGCTTGACCGTTCGGGCAATTTCCAGCGGCAGGAGGGTGGGGGCGGCATTGCGCTGATGAGCACCAACACCTCAATTCTCAGCAAGATCGCGGCGTACAAGGCCGAGACGGCAGCGGAGATGATGCGCTGTATCGAGTTCCGGGTGGGGCAGGCCAAGGTCCATACCAAGAGCGAAGCAGATGCCATGATCGAAACCATCGCCAAGAACCACGGCATGATCGGTGAGAAGATCATCCAGTTCGTCGTCACCCACATGGCTGCCGTAGAGAAGCAGGTTCGCGCAGTCATCACCGATCTGGACGAGACGGCCAACATCAACCCCGCTGAGCGGTACTGGAGTGCGGCAATCTCCTGTGGCCTGGTCATGGGTTCGATCATGAAGCGGCTCGGCCTTCTGACGTGGGATCTCAACGCCCTGGGCAAGTTTTCTCTACGCCATATCGACATCATGCGAGCCGAAGTAGGGGAACACAACCTGCCGCCCGAGCGCATGCTGGTGGGGATGCTGGAAGACATGGGGCCGAACACCATCGTCATGACCTCGACGCGGGGCAACATGGCTGCGCAGATCCCGCTGGTGTCGCCGCGAGGGCCGCTGTGGGTTCGCCGGGAAATCGACACACACAAGGCTTGGGTGGATCGCCGGGCCATCAAGGCATACTGCGCCGAGCGTGGAATCGACATGCAGCAGTTCCAGACCAACCTGCTCGGTTGCGGCATCGTGGTGAATGCCATGCAGTTGAAGACGCTCGGTGCCGGAGCGCCAACCCATGCCACCGGCCAGAGCCGTTGCTGGGTCATTGAGTTGAACCACCCGATCATCATGGAGCACCTGCCTCCGGCAAGCCCCACGGTGACACTGGTGCCGAAGAAGACTGCTTGACTTGCATTGCTAGATAACGTAGAGTATAACTTAGTATAAACCAGAGGAGGATAAAGCATGAACGCCAAGACGGCAAAGCGGCTTCGCAAGGAAGCCAGAAGGGCGCACACCCCGGAAGCCAAGGGATACGTCATCAGCGATCAGGGTGTCGTCCATGCGACACCGGGGGGCTTGAGGTTCACGACCCAGACCCTGAAGCAGGTGGGCAAACTGCTGAAGCAGGGGGCGGTATGAGTGAGGCATTGACAACCCCACAACGGGCGCTTTTGGCGAGGATAAAAGGAGGGGATCGGGTGAACGCCGACTACCTCGGGGGCGATTCTGGAGACTACCGCAACTGGTGTTTTACCCTATGGGATGGGGACGAACTGGAAAATTGCGATATCCGCGCAAGAGCCTTGCTGAACGCGGGGATGGTGGAGATTTACAGCGAAACCCCACTCGGGCACAAATTTCTGAGGGTGAAGGAGGTGGTGAAATGAGTGAGAATGAAATAGATTATGAAGGGGTGAAGCTCGTTGCTGTGGAGCAGGAAGGATGCGATGGCTGCTTCTTTCGTAATCTGTCCTGCGGCCACATCGAAACCCCGTGCTCGTCGAGCCGCCGTCAAGATGGTCGCCCCGTGATATGGGTTCTGAAGGGGGAACTGCTGGGTGCTACCGACAAGGCGCTCGCCCCGCATCCTCCCGGCAAGTTGGAGGGGATCACTACAAGTCTATGGGGGTTGAGCCGTGGGATGTGGTGGACAAAGGATGAAGGATGAACCGTCGCGCCCTGGAATGTAGAGTTCGGCGTCACTGCCGATAACGAAGAGAGGATGACAAAATGGAACAGCGCAAGGTAATAGTGAGCAAGATGAAGCAGTATCCGTACCCAGACCAGCCGGGTCGGTCGTTCTGGAAGCTGGAAGAGATTGGAGAGGCGACGTTTCACCAATTCGGTACCGACTACGAAGAGTACGAGACCGGACCGGGAAACTACACCACGGCGATTGTCGAATGGCCTGACGGCAGGGTCGAGAGCGTGCGGCCAGATTGGGTGAGGTTTGTGACGCCCAACGAGGGAAGCTAACCGGCTCTCGGGCCAAGACAACAGGAGGCAAAGAAATGAAGGTTTTTCGAGTGGTCACGGAACACGACGGTGCGATAACCAAGGAGCCGGGGAAGACTTCCACGGAAATTGTGCGTGCTGAGTATCGCTACGCCGCCGACACGATGCAGGAAGTGTGGGACGAAATTGCGTGGTTGCGAAACGACCCGGAGCGGACGCTGATCGCTTTGATCGAGGAAGCCCCGGCGATAACGGTAGTGACGCACAACTGTGATTAGGCACCCAAAAATGAGACCCTCCCTATGAAAACAATCTACAACATCACCCTTTTCGCCACGGCTGCCGCAATACTCGCCCTAATTTTCCATCCAATCAAACGACAGCCATTCCCCCCTCTTGCTCGACCAGTAATCCTGCGGGAGATCCCTTTCTACCCCTGTGCGCATAACCATGACCCAGCTTGCTGGAAGGAGACGAAATGAAATACGAAGTGACCGAAGAAATGATCGACGAGCGGATTGCCGCGATGGCATGGTGTCTGTTCGAGGATTTCGATATCGTTGATGTAGAGGATGCGCTGGAAGCTGAAATTTCATGGGCTGCGTTCGAGATGATAAAGTCGAAAGACCCGCTCTACGCGCAGGAAGTGAAAGTCATCCACGCATATGCGGTGAGGCTGATCGAGCGCAAGTTCACTCGATCCGAGATCCGGGACGAGATCCTGGAAGACCTGATGATGGACGAGATGGAAAGGAGGGGTGAGTGATGGATGAATTGGTCGCAAAGGCCGCTGAACTAGCCGGATGCACGATTCATGAAGTGCAATGGTATTCGTGGCCTCAAGTTTTTGGGACTACAAGTGGGCCACGTGGCGGCGTTGGTGGGTGCATGATGACCACATTTCAGGTATTCGCGTTTGAATGCGCAGACAAGCGCATGAAATACTGCGCAGGCGTCTGGCGTCATTGGGATGGCGAGTTCATGGGGAGGTGGTGATGCCCGACATCTGGAAAGTCCTGGTCGTTCTCGGTGCTCTCGCAGTCCTTGTCGGGCTGCTGGATTTTTGGCTGGAAGGTAAACACTGGAGGGAAGAGTGATGCAGACCGAGGTCCATCTCATCAAATCCGCAAGGAAACGGCATATGTGCTCATGGTGTGCCGAACCTATTGATGTCGGAAACCCATACGCTCGATACCGTTGGTACTCCGGTAGCGATGTCAGCACCGTAAAAGAGCATCCCGAATGCTACGAGGCGATGCTGGAAGTTATCAAGAAAGAGGGCATGATCGAATTCATGCCCGGCGATTATCCGAGAGGGAGGGCTGGAAATGAATGAGAAGGAATGGCAGCCGATTGAGACAGCGCCGAGCAACGAAGAAGTTTTCATAGGTGCATTTATCGATGGGGAATGGGAGTTCGGACGTTCTATGCATTTTTATGAAAAAGGCAACGAATTGGCAGGTGAGTATTATGAAGGATGGTTTTGGTCCATAGACGATTGCCCAGAATCCGTTGCCGAAAATCCATCCCACTGGATGCCGCTCCCCAATCCACCAGTCATGAAGGAGGAAGAGCATGGAAGCGAAATATCTTGACGCATACAGGGATTGGAGGTCATCCCATAACCCGCGCATCATGCTGCCCAGTGAAATATGGGTAGCCGCTTGCGAATCCCGCCAGCCCGAGATCGACGCGAAGGACACAAGGATCAGGGAAATCGAAGCCGGGCTACGCGATTGTATCGACGCGATGCAAGAATGGGCCGGATATGCATCGGAGTATTTTAGGGAGAAGCACAATCTGAAAAGGGATGTGGAAGAGTTTGAGGGGATATTGAAGGGAAGTAAGGGATGAACGAGTTATTTTTGGAACTGACGCGCAAAGAAGCGAAAGGGGTCAAAGAATGAAACCCGATCGAGCCCGCGGTGATAACGCAAGGTGCCCATCTTGCGGAAAGACCGGGTATGTCGCGCTGGATTGGGTATTCCGATGCAGTCATTGCAATATAGGTTGGGGGCATCCTCAACATCAAAGTAGGCAATGCGCAATCGACGCAGTACGTCTGGCACGGGCGCAAGACCGTGCAAAACGATTACCTTAGGAAGGAAAAGCCATCGAAGCGATCAAGGAGAAGTCATGAAACCATATCCACAATACATTTGCATCGAATGCGGCAACAAGCATGGGCGGAGCAAATCGAATCTGTTCAGCACATGGCACAAAGGGAAATGCGGGATTTGCGGAAAGGAGGCTGATGTCACCGAGCCGCGTGATTTCGGGCATCTGAAATCTTCATGGGCGCAAGAATCATGAAACCCGACCGACTCCCCGAAGCGCAGACCTACCTCGCAAACCACCCAGAGTCATCACGCCGCCAGCTTTCGCATGCACTGGACATTCGGCAAGAGGTGATCCGGGAATGGGTAAGGGAAGGTCATTTGAAGTTCGACGACGAAGCAATCAACCGGAGGAAGAGAGCATGGAAACGGTGAGCGATAGGGAATTGCTGGAACTGGCGGCGAAGGCTGCGGGATACCAGTATGCAAGACATGGCGGCTATATCGTCGTTGACGGGATCCCCGGTAATTGGAATCCTTTGAAAGACGATGGTGATGCACTCAGGCTGGCGGTGAAGTTGAATTTAAGCATGGATCTATTTGAGGACGGCATTTGTGTCGGCTATACGCCGGGCTCCAATGACCCGGTGCGCGGCAAGCCCCGCCACACGCCGCGCTATCGTTCGCGCAGCCGCCGAGATCGGGAGGGCGAGGGGATGAGTCTTTACTGCGAATCAGATTATTCTGATGGCGATGATTTCGGTTGGTGGTGGGAGGCGCATCCATCCTTCGATGTGAAGCCACTCGCAACAAAACGATCTCGGAAGTGTTGTAGCTGTGGCGGAAAAATTCATCCCGGCGAAATGGCCTGTAAAATCCCACGCTGGCGTAACCCGAAAAACTTCATCGAAGAAAAAATACATGGTGATGAAGTTCAACTGACCACGTGGCACTTCTGCGAAACTTGTGCCGACCTTGCAGCATCAATTTCTGAGCTCGGTCTGTGTTTCGACATCAATGAGCCTCTGAAAGACCCGATCAGCGAGTTCAATGCGGGACTGGGGAGATGAGATGAATGTGAAAGAAGCGATAGCAGCAGCGAACGAAGGCGAGCATGAAGGTTTGCTCGGATTTTATCCAATGGCCGCAAGGATTTTGCGTGACGCATATCTGGACGAACGCTCCCGCATCCTCGCAATCATCGAAGCGCAGGAACCGCAGACCGCCGTTCTGAAGCGCCTGGCGGCGCAGATCAGAGGGGAGAAGGAGTGAGCCGTCGCAAAGCCCCTGACAGGTCCAGGAAGAGCGCGGATCCGGGCGAGAGGTACTGCCTCCAGTGCAGGCAGCCAAAGCCCCGTGAGGGTGGCAGGATGCATCCAGTGGGACGCAACCGGGAAGAATGGAAATGCAGACAGTGTACGGAGAGGAGGAGTTGAGATGGATGAAGCGAAAGACGTGAAATTCAGGGAATACGATCCACCTGTAAATTGCAAATGCGATCCCCTCGTCTATGGGTGGGTTCCATCAAGAAAGCACTTGGAGCTCATGGTAGAAGGAAGAGAGAAAGAGTTGCCAGGGTACTGGCTGTATAACCTCCAGTTCTCAAAGTTTCGACTTTTCGGAAAAATATGCGGGTGGGTATTTTCAAAAATCTATGCGCATCTTGAGTCGTGATATGGCTTACTTTCAAGGAGAAATAGAAAAAGCCCCGGACTCCGGGGCTTTTCACTTGCTGAGGATTACTTGGCAGCAGCGCAGACTGCGGTGATGGCGGGGACAGCCGCTTGCCACACCGTCTCGAACTTGCTGTCAGCCGGGAGTGCTCCACTGGCAACGGCGGCATTGTGGGCATCCTGCATCACGTCACACGCAAGCTGGAGCTTCTGGGGGCCGGTCATCGGGGCGTTGGGGTTGGCAGCAGCCACAGCCTCGACATGGTTCACCACGGGGGTGACAGCCTGGATCGCCTTGGCGGTGTTGATGAGCCCGGCGTTGCTCACGGAGGGATCGGACACGCTGCGGGCCTGCGCGATGGCGGGCAGCAGTGCTTCGGCGGCGGAAGCCACCAGTTGGAAAATCTCGAAGAAACCCATAATTTTACTCCTGACAAAGTTGAAAAAGGCTACGACTTTCCCACAGACGCAGGATCACCTCCTTTCGCCGGTTGCTGTCCACTGGATTGCCCCGGCAGTTGCAGCCCGAGGTGCCCACCCAGCAACGTACTCGCCAAACCGAACAGACCCGTGATGATGGATGCGCCGTCGGTGGCGTGTCCCTTCAGGATCATGATCGTCCCGGCGATTGCAGTAATGGTGGCGATAACGATAGCGCCAGCCACGATAGAGTTTACCCGTTCCATAAGAACCTCCATTGGTCGATAAATACTACATCAAAAGTGGTGCAATAGCCAACACATCACCCTCCATGCCCTGCGCCACCGCACCCGCTGCACCACAAGACCGTAGCTGCGCATGCCCCGATTGAACCTGATCCGGGCAAGGAGTTCGCGCATTACGCCCGCGCCGCAAGGAAAGTCTGCAAGGCATCCACCCGGTTCAGCCAGCCATTGAGATCCTTGGCGGCTTCCGCATTCTGCCCGGCGCGGGCCTTGTACCATTCCCGGCGCGTGCTCAAGTAATTGGCAACGAGGGTGTCCGGAGCAGCCGCATCAATCGCAGCTTTGGTCTTAGCTCCGAAGATACCATCCGCTTCGACCCCAAGGCATTCCTGAAGCGATACGATGGCGCCATGAACCCCATGGTTGTACGCCCAATCAAAGTGGGCGATGGCGAGCTTGTCAGGAAGGTCCGGGCAATGCGCCGGAATCCAGTATTCGTACTCCACGATCTCGTCGCGCTCGGGTTGCTGCATGGTGCGAACCGATTGAAGCGGGAGCCCCTTGCGCTTCCGGTAGGCGTCGTAGGTGGACTGCGTAACGCCCCACATGGTCGGGCCACCGATAGGATCGTCCCAATACCCACCTTCTGCCCGAAGCGTGAACTGCATAGCCGTCTGAAGCGCACCCATCATTACCTCCTAGTCCATGTTGTCCAGTATTTCCCCGATTGCGTCGTTCTGTTCAGCCAGCAGTTCCCGCGTGGCCTGCGAGATGGTCAGGATGGCGATCAATGTCTCCCGCTGGATCTCTTCCTGCCGGTTCTGCGAAATCATGATGAGCGGAGCCTGGATACCGGCCAGCCATGACAACACCAGATTCAGGCCAATGAACGGCGGGGGGTCAAATGCCAGCTTGCCTTGGTGGATATTCACCACGCCCCAAGTCAGCATGAAGGCATTCAGGGCGATCAGGAACCCCCAACTGCCGATTCGCGCAGCCGCGAAGTCCGCCGCCTTCTGGCCGAAGGTCAGTTTCTCAACCATGCCGCAGGTACGTCGCACCGAAGGCAGCGATGGCGATCAGTATGCCGACAATATTCCACCACAATGCATGCTTGGCCAGTTCGTTTGAGGCGTGGGAAGGAACTGCATTCAGTGCCTCTCGCAGCAGCCCGTTGATCCCGTTGTCCAGTTTCTCGTGGAGCATCATGATGTCCTCATGCGTGGCCCCCACGGCCAGTCTCTGAAGGATCTGCACGTCATTTGCCTGAAGCTGTTCGATGAGCCGTGCATGCTCATCCTGCTTCTGCTTCAACAAGGCAATCTCCGTGCTGTGCAAGTCGATCTGCTGATGCATGTCTTCCGTGTCCATGTACGCCCCTTTTTCATGTGATGATACCCGTTTTGGCTATTGCTGTGAAGGTCTTGCAAGGTCCGTGTAACGCTGCGCAGTCTTCGGACTCATAAGTACTCCGGTTCCGGAAGTCTGTGCTCCACCATATCTCAACTGCTCTTCGTGAATGGCCTGTGCGAGGTTGCTGATCGCCCACTGCGGATGCGCCCGGTTCCACGCCGAGACAATATCCGTGGCTCCCTGCTCATCGCCGTTCAGAACCATCTGGACTGCGGAACTGCGCACACGCTGCTGGTTGCGCGTCATCACGTAGTTGCGTTGGCTGACTTCGCCCTGGATCTCCTGATGCTCGGCCTTCGCAGTCGGTGTGAGGCCCATCGCCTGCACCACGTTGTCCCAGGTAGTGGCCTTGATTGGGAGCTTGTCGCCGTGGCTGTCGGTGAACTCACCATTGCCTGCATCGATCATGGCCTTGACCGCGCCGGTAAATGCATGCGGCATCCCCGTTGCAACTCCTGCGGCCACGTTGCCGGATGCGATCTGGTCAGCAGCCTTGGCAAAGGAGGTCACAACCCCGTAAGCGGGTCCGAGCGCGGAGGTGGCGAAGTCGGATGCCTTGTCTTTCCAGTCCTGCCGCTTCATCATGAGGTCGGTGAACGGGACCAGATCGGCCAGCCCGACGGACTGCGACAGATCACCACCGGCAAGCCGGGGCATTCCATGCACAAGCGCATCACCGAAGCGGTGCCCTGCCCACGACTCGACCCAGTTGGTGAAGTCTGCCTTCACGTCAGACGGGTTGCCTTGCGCATCTTCGCCGCGCAGCCGGTCATATACCCCGGACATGAAGTTCATTGCTGGAACGCCGAGCGCCCCGGCAATCAGAGTGGTGGTTCCCATGACGCCGAGCATCTGTTTCATCGCTACGGCGCGTTCAGCCTTTTCTGCGTCCGTCACAGCAGGCTTGAGCGCGGACTTAGCGGTGCGGTACAGCAGTTCCATGACGCCGATGTTGTATTTCTGGAACGCAAGGGCCAGTGGAGTGAGCTTGCCAGCGAAGCCGTGCTTCGTCACTTGGCGCGGCGCGTTGTGTTCGCTGTAGTCGATTTGCGTGTCGAACACCGTGCGATGGGCAGCTTCCGTGGCCCGAGCAATATCCTGACTCTTGGCCCGTTCCAGATCGAAGGCTGCAAGCGCGGAGGATACCCGGTTCACCACTTCAGTGTAATGCGCCATCAGCCCGGCCATGCGAAGCACGTCTTCCATTCGGGCGCTTCCGCCACGCGCCACTGCGCCAAGCGCATAGACCGAGGACATATCCAGCTTGCCGCCATCAGCCATGTCCCGAATGAGTTTCATCTGCGCGTCGTCCAAACCGACGCTGCGAAGTTGCGCATCGGAGAACTCGAAGATCGGGTTGAAGAAGTCCTGCTTCGCCTGCAACTGGATCAGTTTGAGCGCCGTGGCCGTATGCCGCCCGAGCAGTTGTGCCGACTTCACGAAACCGTACTTCCCTCCAAGCATTGGGAGCGTCAGATGCCACGGCTGGAGGCTGTTCTGGATGACATACTTGGGACTCATGGTGAGGTAGAATCCCGATGCTGCCCGGTTGAACGAGTCCAGGATGGGGGTATAGACCGGATGCACGAAGTTGGTCTGCCGCTGCCGTACTTCCCGTAGGATGGTGCTCAGATATGCGTGACGCTCAGGGTCTGCCAGGCGCTCGGCGGTCGTCTTGCGAAACTCGTTGACGTAGGACGAGGCTTCGTGGATGGCCTGCTCCACAGCCGGAGAATGCTTGAGGATGGCGATGGAACGGTTGATTGCTTCGGCGTACTGCGCGAAATTTCGCACCACATCCCCATAAGCGCCTTCATGCCCTGCTCGTTTCGACATGGAATGCCGCGTGGACGACTGCGGTAGCATGGAAAGGATGGTCTGCTCCAGAACCGCCTTCTGGTGCTCCAGATAGGCATTCGCTTCCTCAGTTCCGGCACCGTACTTGGTGGCGGCAATGTCCTGGGCGCGGGTGATGAAGTCGCGAGCAAATTTGAAATTCGCGTCCTGATTCTGGAGCAGGTCAGGGATTCGGCCCCCCTCAAAGCCTTCCTTATCGAGCCGACCAGCCGCCCGCAGATTGGCCACGGCGCGTTTCCACTCCACTTCGGACTCGTAGCCTTCCCAATAGGTCTTGCCGTCATCCCCGATGTACTTGGTGTAGTAGTCTCCATATCGCTTCTGGCTGAAGTACGGGGCCGAGCGCATGGCGAGCCACGCTTCGTCAATCCTGCGGGCGCCATCCTGCGCCCCAATCGGGGCGTCCTTGCTACGCATCCAGCGGTGCATTTCTGCGGTGGTCGTGGCAGTTGGCCCCATGTCAGGGGAATGGAACGCCTCGTACCAAGTCTTGATCGCTTCGTCGTTCTTGGCACGCCCCCGCTGATAGTTGTGGAACGCCATCTGGTGGATAGCGTCCTGTCCGGACATTTCGTACCGGCTATCGAGCGGCCCACTGTTTACCAGCGTTCTCATGGTGCCCATGCGCTTCCACTCAGCTTCAATGTGGGCGCGTTCGGCGTTGTACTGGGCGAGATCGGCTTGGGCAGTTTCCCGTTCCTGCGGGGTTTTGGCGGCTTCGACCGCACCCTTCAGCGCCTCAAACCGAGCCTTTTCCGCTTCCCACGAAAACTTGAGCGACTGCACTGCCTGCTCAATGTCAGCTTCCTTGTGCATGCGGCTCAGTTCCTTAAGGAACGGCTGGGCCTCGAAGCTATCCAGGCTCATATCCAGCCTGCCGTCTATTCCGTCCAGCGACATGCGGTGTGCCAGCTTGTCCATGGCGTTGGTATTGACATGCCCGAACTTCCTGCGAGCGCCCTTCTGCCACTCTTCCACCATGCGTGTGATTTTGGAGGACTGGTTTTCGAGGTGCGAGCGCGTGGCCCCGATGCGTCCCCAGGCTTCCCGAATGGCGCGGAGTTGGGGGAGGTCCTTTTCGTAGGTGGTGACAATATGGTGCATGTCCATCCAACCGAGTGCCATGCTGCGCAACGTGTTGAGCGGAGTCACCTTGGCAACCTTGTCGAGAAACGCATCTTCCTTGCCGAACAGATCCTTGACGGTATCGTGAACCGCCTTGAATGCCTCGCCGGGGGATTCGTTGAACCGAACCGCCCGGTTCATCACACCGCTGGCAAACTCCTTGGCTGGTGTTTTTAGGCCAGCCTCGTAATTGCGCACACCCTTATCGGTGGTCCGAAGCACACTGTCCAGCATCGACCGCTGCCCAGGTTGCAACCCGAGCAGTTTCCGCACCGCTTCCACGAACCGACTCCACAGCGACTGATTACGGACCTGCATGGAGTCCAGCAGCGATGCGAATCTGGCATTGGAATGGGCCTCCGCAAGAAATTCATCGACATTGGTGAGGCCGTAATGGTCCGCCGAACTGAGCCCCTTTTCCAGCGCCTGGATTTTGGCATCGTTGAACAGCTTGGTGATCTCGTCGCGGAACGCGCCGGGCGCTCGCACCGCCTTGGCAGTATATGCATGGATGGCTTCGTGCAATAGACTTCTGACACCACCGCCAGCGTGCAGCGTAGCCGTATGCGTAGCGGGGTTGTAACTCGCAGGTACGGCATCGCCGTATTGGTCGTTGGCCTCTTGCTCGCTCATTCCGAATTTTGCCGATCCCACTTCGCTGGAACGCAGGAGTCGATCTGCCAGTACCCGCAGCCCGGGGGGCAACTGCCCACGGACCTTCTGCAACGCTTCCTTCAGCGTGGTGACGCCCTTCAGGAGTTCCTGCGTCTTGGCCGCATCTGCATCCCCCACACCATCCCGGCGAATGCTAGGCAATACACCATCCAGATAGGCCCGAGCCTCCTGCCACATATGGGACTGTTTGACTTCCTTTTCGGGAATGCCCGATGAGATCGCCTGGTTAATGCGGCGGTAGTGGTACGCTGCCATAACGTCATCCGGGTGAGCCTCCATCCGGGCCTCCAGTCGGCCCATCACGTCGGCAGGCTTTACGGCTTTCGCTTTTGCGGCAGTCCGAACGCGGGCATTGGGTCTTTCGGGCTCGGCGGCATGTACGCCTTCAGCATGTTGCTCATCCCTGCGGGCATTCTCGGGAGTGGCCTTGGCCCCCGCTCTGCCACGTTCGGTCCCCGGAATGATTTCGGCGGCTGGTTCATTGCGAATCTCCTCTACTGGATATTTGGTGTCGAACGCAACCCAATGTTTGGCGGTGGACGCGCCGTTCTCTTCCCGGATCTTGCGGGCAGCGGCCAAGCGTTCGGTTGTAGGCAAAGCCTCGATCTGTTTTGCCACTTTGCTGCTGGCACCCGTCTTGTCAGCATCGCCAAACAGCGCCTTGTGGACTTCGTTTACGCCACGGGCACGTTCGATTTCAGGACGAGCATTCATCGCAGCAACAGCGCGAGCAGCCTTGGCTTCTTCCTGAGTACGGTATTTCCCTGCGGGGCTTTGCGACTCCAGCCGCGCAGCCAGCCCCTCATTCTGCTGCCTTGTGCGAAATGCCGCATTGGCCCCCGTCGGTGCCGGAAGTGCGCCACCGAGCGCGAGTTCGTTCTGTTCCGGGTTACGGGAGGGTTGTGGGGTTTCCACAGGTGCTTCGGGCTCAATACCTTCCGTCCCTGTACTCGGCTCCAGAGAAAATTCAGGACGGCCAACGTCAGCAGCACGGGCGGCGGCTTCATTGCGAGCAGTGCGTTCCATCTGTGCCCGGTATCGCCCCCCGGCACTTTGCGCTTCTGCCGTGGTCAACCTACCGGCAAGAGCCTCATTCTGGGCACGGGCGCGGTATTCCTCCGGCGTGATTACTTCCCCCGATGGGAGCATGAACGGTCTGCCGGGAGCCGGGAGTGCGCCACCGAGCGCGAGTTCGTTCTGTTCCGGGTTGCGGGAGGGTTGCGGTAATTCTTGCTGCGGCTGTAAGTCCAGTTCCTGCTGCCGCGCATCCTGCATCTGGAGTTCAAAAGGCTCCTGCGGGATTTCCGGCGCAGCAGGTTCCGTTGCCGGGGAAGGAGTCAACTCAAAATTCGGCCTTCCCTCAAGATCGTGCGTCGCGCTCCGCGCCATCGCGGCTGCTGCTTCGCCAGATCCTTGCGGGGCAAAAATGGGGGAACCGTCCATGTTGGTTCCCGTGCGCACGTACTGTGCCCCGTCAGGCCCGGCAACGGACTCACCGAGTTGCGTACTGCGCATCGTCTCCGCAAGATGCGCCTGCGAAGCTGCTTGGGCTTGCGCTTGGGTATTCGCCCAGTATTCGGGGAATGCCGTGGACATATCCACCGGCTGGTTTTTCTGGATGGCGTCCAGTGCAGCAGCTTGGAATGCCTGTGCCCCACGAGGGTCAACTGCCTGGAGATCGGGCATGATCTGACTGAGCGCGGTCTGCCGTGCATTCTGCGCCTGCGCCATTTGCAGCGGATCGGTCACGGTGTCAGGAACGGCAGTCGATAACGTATCGGAAGCCGCCTTGCGCTGAAGCGCAGCCGCCCGAGCCCCATAGGCCGAGAACGGTGCGGCCAGTGCTGCAACCCCAAGCCCTGCCTGTGCGCCCTGAAGTGCCTCCTGCCACGGATCGACATTGAGCCCGTAGGACTTGTCTACAGCTGCCATACCACCGGAGAGCGCACCGATTGCCAGTGGCGCGGTGACGGCGTTCTCGGCAATCGCCTTGCCCGCATTGGCAACC
>JAEHJW020006213.1_pt1 | contig 17980 bp, 16 predicted proteins | sample 9271431 | NCBI WGS metagenome assembly JAEHJW02 | reverse complement strand
ATGAAAAGCGATCAAACTAAACAGGAATCCCTGCAACTAGCTACGCCTGACGCCGGCGTGACCAACGTCGAGAAGTACGAGTTCGAGCCGATAAAAGGCTACCCAATGCTCAACTGGCGCGGCAAGCGTCCGTTTACCTCGACGCAGTATTACCCTGCGCAGTTGAAGGAAATCCACGGTGAAGAAGTGGACGGCTGGCGCAATAAGATTTTCTGGGGCGATAACCTGCAGGTGATGAGCCACCTGTTGAAGGAGTTCCGGGGCAAGGTAGATCTGATCTACATTGACCCGCCGTTTGACTCGAAGGCTGACTATAAAAAGAAAATAGAGCTTCGGGGAAAGGTGGCGGAGAACGATCAGAATTCATTTGAAGAAAAACAATATTCGGACATCTGGACTAACGACGAATATCTGCAATTCATGTACGAGAGGCTCGCGCTTCTAAGGGAACTGCTATCGCCGATTGGCTCCATATTCGTGCATCTTGATACACGCAGGGCTCATCACCTTCAGTCGATCATGGATGAGCTTTTTGGAAGACAGAATTTCCAGAATGCGATTTGCTGGAAGAGATCCCCGTTCGCTGGGAGCAGCAAAGCTCGCGCGCACAAATTCCCAGCAAATCACGATGTGATTCTCTTTTATTCAAAGGGAGGGGATTTTCAGTTCGAGCATGACTATGCTGACTACTCGGAGGATTACCTCAAGCGTTTTAAGAACCCTGACAACGATCCACGGGGTCTGTACCGGATTACTTCGCTGAAGTCCTTCTCGATGGAGCGATTTGATCAGTGGCAGAAAGAAGGGCGGCTTATTCCGCCGAAAACCACCGGTGCAGGCTGGTCATATAAGCAATACCTCTCTGACTCAAAGGGCGTTCAAGCTGACGACTACTGGAACGATGTTGGACCGGAAGAAAACGAGATCGGATCAATGTGGGGCGATATCAATCTTGACAACCCGATGTCAAATTCTCGGACGAATTATCCAACCCAGAAGCCGGAGCAGTTGCTAGAGCGCATCATCAAGACTACAACACTTGAGAACGATTTGGTTTTTGACTGTTTCATGGGATCAGGGACAACTCAGGCGGTCGCGATGAAACTTGGACGCCGATTTATCGGCGCTGACATTAATCTCGGGTCACTTCAGACAACGGCGAAGCGACTGATAAAGACAGCGGATGTACTTCGCCAAAAATCACTCGATGACCAGACCACGCTCTTTACCGGCTTTGAGATTTACACCGTAAATTACTACGACATCTTTCGAAACCCCATCCAAGCCAAGGAGCTCCTGCTCGAAGCGCTGGAAGTGCAGAAGCTTGAGTTCAGCACCGTGTTTGACGGCGAGAAGGACGGGCGCATGGTCAAGATCATGCCCGTCAATCGCATCGCCACGCGCGCCGACCTGAACGAGCTGATTGCAGGCTTCGACTACAAGGCGTGGGAGCGCAAGCAGAAGGACAGCCCGAACCGCCCGGTCGAGAAGATCACCCTCGTCTGCATGGGCCATGAACCAGATTTGGCCGCGCAACTTCAAATGGCCAACCCCCAGTTCAAGATCGATGTAGAAGTGGTGGACATCCTGCGCGACAAGGCCGATCTGGAGTTCAAACGCGACTCGCAGGCCAAGGTTGCCATCAAGAACGGCGAGCTGGTCATCGAGAAGTTCTACCCGATGAACCTTCTGCAGAAGCTTTCTCTGCAGAAGGAGTCGGTCGACGACTGGAAGGAGCTGGTCGAGTCGGTGCTGATCGATTGGAACTACGACGGCGCGGTGCTGCAACCTGCGGTGGTGGACATCCCGGGCAAGAACGAGATGGTCAAGGGCGCGTACAAAGTTCCTGGCGATGCGGGCACGATCCGCGTAAAGATCACCGATCTACTGTCGGAGCCCTGGGAAGGGAGCGTAAGCAATGGCGACTAGGCGTACAGCGAATGTTGTCAGCGCGTCGCTCGACTTCGCTTTTTTTCAGTTTCTTTGGCAGTTCTACCAGTCCAAACGAGGCACGATCCGCGCGCACTACAAGGAGCTCACCCTAAAGTTCCTCGACTTCAATAATCCTGAGAAGAACCCTAAGGCCTTCCTGCGCCAGCCGCAGTTCGAGGCGTTGGAGGTCTACGCCTTTCTGAAGGAGTTCCTCGGCAACGCCAAGGTCGAGGAGATTTTCCATGACTGGTTCGAAAAGAAAGGCCATTTCGCTGGTCGGACAGAAGGCGGCATAGTGTCCGGCAATGCGAGCCAAGTGAGCCTGTTCGATGCCATTACGCAGGATCAGTACAAGGCGGTATTCGCCGCGATGCGCAAGAACTCGCGCGCCTACCCGAACTACATTTTCGCTTTGACAATGGGCACAGGCAAAACCATCCTGATGGCCACCTGCATATTCTACGAATTCCTGCTGGGCAACAAATTCGAGAAGGACGCACGCTACTGCCACAACGCGCTAGTGTTCGCTCCGGACAAGACCGTGCTGCAGTCTCTGAAAGAGATCGAGGCGTTTGACCTCACGCGCGTGGTTCCGCCAGAGTACGTTAATTTCCTGACTGCCCATCTGCGCTTCCACTACCTCGAAGAAGCAGGCACATCGTTGGACACGCTGGATCGCTCACGCTTCAACATCATCGTCTCCAACACGCAAAAGATCATCCTCAAGCGCCAGCACAAGGAAAAGACATCGGTCGATAAGCTATTCGGCGCGACAGGCGAAACGCTGTCGGCCACCGGCGTCTATGCCGATGCCGCCGACCTCTACAACTTCGACCAGCCGGAAGAGGAAGTCGAGCTGACCACCAACCAGCGCTTTGAGAAGCTGCGCCGCCTGGAGCAGTTGGGGATCTTTGTTGACGAGGCCCACCACGCCTTCGGCAAGGCGCTGGCCAAGGACATGGGCGTTGGGGCCAAGGAAACCGATACCAGCCTGCGCACGACCATCGACATCCTCGCCGCCAGCTTGAACGCGGCGGGCACGCGGGTAGTGGCCTGCTACAACTACACGGGCACACCCTACGTTGGGCGCGAGGTATTGCCGGAGGTGGTCTACGCCTACGGGCTGAAGGAGGCCATCGACAAGGGCTTCCTCAAGAAGGTGACGCTGCACGGCTATGCCAACACACGCACCGACGAGTTTGTCGATATCGCCATCGAGAATTTCTTGAAGGAATCCGGCGAATTGCGCCCGGAAGGGCTGCTGCCCAAGCTGGCCTTCTTCGCCGCAACCATCGACGAGCTGACCGGAGAACTGCGACCTGCGGTGGAACGTGCGCTGCTCAAACACGGCATCCCGATCTCGCGCATCCTGGTGAACGTGGGCGACGACAAGCTCACCACCAACGACGACATCCGGGAATTCAACCGGCTCGACACCGAAGGGTCGGAAAAGCAGTTCATCCTGCTGGTCAACAAGGGCCGCGAAGGCTGGAACTGTCGCTCGTTGTTTGGCGTAGGCCTGTTCCGCGAGCCCAAGTCCAAGGTGTTTGTCCTGCAGGCCACGATGCGCTGCCTGCGGGCCATCGGGGAGGCTCAGCACACCGGCCACGTCTTCCTCTCGGACGACAACCTGAACACTCTGAACGACGAGTTGCAGCAGAACTTCCGCATCAGCGCCGACGAGCTGCAAAAGACCGGCAAGGACAAGGAGCGCGTGGAAGTGCGCGTCGTTGAGCCGCCGGTCAAGATCAAGCTGGTGCGCGTGCGTAAGCAGTACCAGATGCGCGAGAAGGAGCTCGTGCGCGGTCAGAAGCTGGGCCTTGACCGTGCCGACAAGGAAAGCTGGAACACGCTGGTCGAGAAGTACCGCTTGATCGAAACGCAGCAGGACGATCTGACCGCCGCCGACGCGGCGCGTGCCTCTGGCAGTCGAACTTTTGACCTGACCTCGCGGCGTGAGAAGCGTGCCTTCTCACGGCTCTCGCTGGTGGCCGAGGTGTCCCGCTATCTGAACCGAAGCCCCTTGAAGATCGAGGAACTGCTCGATGCGACCAAGGAAGGCACCGACGAACTGGTAGCCATCACCAACGAGTTCAACGAGCTGCTCTACGACGAGATCATCCCGCGCCTGTTCCGCCAGCTCTACGACCTTGATGAGTCTCAGCAGACAGAGGAACACGAGGTTGATCTGATTAAGTTGCCCCCAAACGGCTACTACGAGGTGTCTGCGGCGAAGGACAAGATCGTCCGGATGAACGACGCGCAGATCAAGGACGACGAGCGCGCCAAGAGCTTCCACCTCGACACCTACTGCTTCGACTCTGGCTCTGAGAACTGGTTGTTCTGGGATCTGCTGCGCGAGCAGCGGGTGAAAAAGATCTACTTCACCGGCATGCTGACCCACGGCCAGTCCGACTTCTTCATCCAGTACATCGACCCGGATTCACGAACCGTGCGCAGCTACTACCCGGACTTCATCTTTCAGCGGGAAGAACCGGACGGCAGCCTGAAGTACGTGATCGTCGAGGTCAAGAACGATTCGCAGATCGAGGATGCGGTGGTGCAGGCCAAGAAGGACTTCGCCCAGCAGATCGCGGTGGCCAGTGGGATGGAGTACCGAATACTGAAGTCCTCTGACGCAGACAAACGGCATTTCCGAGCGTTGCTGTAAAAACCCCAGGTGTCAGGTCGCCTCTCTGAAATGGAGTCAGGCGTAGGATGGGGGCGGAAAGAGACGGAGAGATGAGAGGGTATTCCGCGGAACGGAAGGCGGCTGTGCTGGGTAAGCTGTTGCCACCCCGGAGTTTGTCGGTGAGGGAATGGGCCCGGGAGGAAGGTATTTCCGACGTCACCCTGTATCATTGGCGCAAACAAGCCATGGCGATGGGCGAGATGGGAGTGGTGGAGAAGAAGGCGCCGGAGACTTGGTCCGGGGAGGCGAAGTTGGCGGTGGTCGTGGAAGCCGCCCCGCTGCCAGAGGTAGAGTTGAGCCAGTATTGGCGGGAAAGGGGGCTGTATTCCGAGCAGGTCAAGGCCTGGCGGCAAGGCTGTATGCAGGGCAGCAGACGGCGACGCAGCGGCGGCAGGAAGAAGCGGTGCAGGCCCGCGCGGACAAGCAGCGCATCCGTGAGCTGGAGCGGGAGCTGCGGCGCAAGGAGAAGGCGCTGGCTGAGACGGCGGCGCCGTTGGTGTTGCGAAAAAAATTGAACGCCCCTGGGGAGACGACGCCGGGGGCGATTGACCCTGGTCCCGGAGCGGCGATAACGCCGCATCCGCTTCGTGGCCCCGGCGCAACGGCATTGCGGTGAGGACCATACCCTTTTGGCCAAGCGCCATACCCTCTATGAGGGGGCAAGGGCGAAAAAGCCGCAGCGATGGTCAGGCAAAACCCGCAACTGGGAGCCTCTGGGAGCCGCCGATCTCAACCCGGAACGACAGAGCCAACAGGCGGCTTGAAAAATGGACTGCGCGTATCTACCTTGAAAAAACGCCGCAACGTAGAAGGGCTGAACGTCGAGAATAGGTCACATGCATGAATTTCGAAGAGTACGAACGTAACGGGCAGAGCGCATATGCGGCGTTGGCGACCACTGCTGCGGCGATCCTAACGGCCGCAATCAGTGCAGAGGATGACAGTTATCGGCTGCAGCAAGTGATGGCGCGTGCCAAACAGCCGGATTCACTGCGAAGAAAGCTGGAACAGCGAGGCATCGCAGAGACCACTACCCTCGAAACGGAAATCAAAGATCTTGCCGGCTGCCGCATCATCTTTTACACGAACGACGATGTCACGCGGTTCGTTAATTCCGGTATCATCCAACAGAACTTCGAAGTTCTCGATGTGAAGATTCACCATCCTCGACGGGACGTTGAAGACGCAACGGAACTCTACACCTCGAACCACTACTTGGTGGCGCTTCGTCCGGCACGTCTTGCCTTGCCAGAATATGCACGCTTCGCCGGTATGCGATGCGAGATTCAGATCCAGACCGTTCTTCACCACGCTTGGGCGGAAATGGCGCATGACACGATCTACAAGGCGCCGGAACTTGCCAGCTTCGGTGGTAAGGCGTTCGAGGACATCAAGGCGCGAATGAAAAAAGTCGCCCAAAAATATCTTGTGCCAGCTGGCTACGAGTTCCAGAAGATCGCCACCGATTTCCAGCGGCTTCTCGATGGAAAAACGCTCTTCGATGGCGATGCCCTCGAAGCGATTGTCGAAGCGACGGACAACAACGCGCGATGCGAGGCGATAGAGAAGTTCGCGGAGAACGTCCTTCCCTTCTATGACGACCTACCAACCACCTACCCGGAGGTCGTGGAACGTTTACTGGTAGCAGCGGATCGTGCACGCACAACGACCCCTGTGCCCATAGAAACGCCCTACGGCACGCTGCCAGCCAAGACGGCTAGCGACGTCATTACCGTAATTGTCGAAATCCTCAACGGATACCGTTATCTTGACGTGAACTCCACGTTCGACGCACTTTGCAAGCTATACGGGCAAGTCACGGGCGACGAGGAGGCGAATAAGCTACTCGAACTGGGGAAGGAACTTGCGAAACACCAGATCGACGTCTGGCGTCAATACGGCCCGGTGGTACAAGGGATTTTGCTCGAATGTGTTGAAGCATTGAGCGAGGACCAATTTATCGCATTGCAGCCGTTGCTGACCCCGATGCTCGCAGAAATTATTGGGACGGAGATCAGAGGGACCACCGCTAGTTCCACCGCCGTGACGATCCAGCAGGGAGCGGTTGTGGCATCTGATGAGCTTCGGGCAATCCGAACGAAGGCGATTGAATCGTTGAAGCGGCAGTTTGTTCTGGCACGAACAGACGGGGAACGCCGCACGGTGCTTCAAGCGCTTGAGGCTGGCACGCGGCTACCCTACCGGGGGGGTATGTATACCAATGAGCTGCAGCGCATGGTGATGGACGACATGCGTATGCTCATCGAATTCCAAACCGAGATGGCGCCGTCGTTGAGCCTCGATCTGCTTAGAACGACCGAAGTGTGGGTCCATCGGTGCTACTGGAACTATGCCGATCTGCCGGAGGGGATGCGTGACAATCCGGCACTCGTCACAGCGCGGGCGCAGCTTGAAGCGGCTGCGGTTGCTTTTCGCGATGTCGTCAATGATCTGGAGGACTTCGTCATCTATAAGACGTTGATCGGGTACGATTCCGTGCTTGCGCCTGCTTGGCAGGATGAAGCATTCCGCTATACGCAGCCAACCGAATATCGGGCAGAGCAAATCGATGGATTCGCCGCTTCAGTGGACGAGGCAAGCGCCGACCTCTGGTTCGACAGAATCTGTCGGTATGCTTGTACGGAGTCCGCCGACTTAGCGACATTTCCCGAATTCGCCAAATTCCTCGAGCGGATCGCAGAAACCAAGCCGGGGATCGTCCTCTCTTATGTCGCTCGAATCGAGGGGCCGCTTACAAGGTTCTTGCCGAGCATGGTTGCTGGGCTGATGCGAAGTGCACAACGAGCCGCTGCGCGTGCGCAGATTGACGCATGGTTGAACGCAGGTGCGCATGTCGGACAAATCGCTTGGTATTTGCGACTGGCCGATCCGTTTGACGAAACCTTGCTTCGACGCACTCTCGATAGCGCTATCCAGCATGGAGATCGCGTCGCGGTACGCAGTGCCCTCATCGCGGCGGCTAGCGAGTTTGCAGACCATCCCGGGGCGCTTGTTGATACCGTATTTCTTCCTGCGCTTAGTTATCTCGATGCGGCCGGAGACTTCAGTTGGCTTCATCTGCCGTGGCAGACTTGGTTACGCAGCCCAATTATCCGTGCGCTCGATGAAGAGCAGGCCGGTGTCGTGCTCGGCGCGTTCGTCCGTTATCCGAGGCTGGATAATTCCGCCGAGTATGTTGTGGCTGCCATTGCGGAACGATGGCCGGCACGTGTGGTGGCGTTCTTGGGAACGCGCCAGGCGTTTTCTCGAACGGATGATGCCCCGCGACATTATGATGCAGTGCCGTATGCGGTCCACGCGCTCAAAGATCCGCTCGCGACCTCTCCTGACCTTATGTTGGAGGGCGCGCGAGCATGGTACGACGATGCCCCGCAGTTCTTTACTTACGACGGTGGACGGTTACTCGCTTCCGTATTCCCTGATCTTTCTGGTGGGTTTAAGGAGCAACTGGAAACGCTGATCGACGGCGGTAATGAGCAGGATCTGGCATTTGTTCTTGCTGTTCTTTCCGCCTTTTCGGGACGGCCTTGTATCTATGAGATCGTACGCAAAATCGTCGCAGTGCTAGCTCCAGAGAGCCCTCTAGTTCAACAGGTTCAATTGGCCTTACGGCAGACAGGAGTCGTCTGCGGCGAATTTGGCTTCGCAGAACTCCATGCCGAGCGAAAAACCTTGCTGGAGTCATGGGCCAACGATCCGAGCGAGCAGGTGCGGACGTTCGCTGCCGGAGAAATTCATTTCCTTGAGCAAGTAATTGCGGCTGAGCAGCGATCCGCTGAGGCTTCGATCGCGCTACGTAAACTGCAATACGGAGAGGATCTGGATGGCAGCGTGCAGGCTTGAAGCATCTATGCTTTGAAAGTTGGAAATGGGGATTTCCTGGAGGCCCAGCTGGACTTGGCTCAACGCCCACCCCGCTTAATCTGCACCATTTTAGAAATAGCCATACGCTTACCGCCCACGCTGCCGCCCCAGCTCCCAAGTGACCGATGTCACCCGCACGATGGCCGATACCTGCTGTCTAACTCGCTGCTCCACCACCGGCTTCCACGGCACCAAACTGAAACCCATGCCGTCGTACAGCATTGCGAAGCTACCCCAACGAGTTGGAGAGAACGGCGATAAAGACCGCTGACGCGCGCTTCCGTCACCTGTCCCAAGTCCGGGTCTGACAAGGTCACGCGCACCCGTTCAGCGAACTGTTCCGCCGACGGGGCCGTCTGACCTTCCGCCGTACGCACCAGACGCATACAATCAATCCCGCCCAGACAGCGGAAACGAGCCTCCATGGAGCCGATGCGGGCCTGACCACGATTGAAGCCCGCAGCGCCGCCGCCGAGCCCGCAGAAAAGGTGAAAAGTCCGCCGGGTCGCCACTTTCCCACGTGGTACCGCATGACCGGGCGTCACACCGCACCGATACCTCAGAACCGGACGCGGGCAAGCAAACGGCGCGGCTGGCAGATGGTTTCCGCCTTGGTGATGAAGGGAATATCGTCGTCAAATTCCTCCATCGATGCAGCACCCATGTCCCCGCCGCCCCCCCCCACCACCATGCTGTGGCGCTGGATTGCCGCCATCGGCCCCGTCGCGGCGGCCACCGATCAACTGAAGCCGGTCGCCAACAATCTCTGTGGTGTAGCGATCCTGCCCGTCCTTATCGGTCCATTTTCTGGTGCGGATACGCCCTTCGATATAGGCCTGGCTCCCCTTGCGAAGATATTCCCCAGCGACTTCCGCCGTCCTCGCATAGAGTGCAACGCGGTGCCACTCTGTGCGCTCCTGGCGGTTGCCGTCCCGGTCCTTGTAGGACTCCGACGTGGCGATGGTCATATTGGCGACCGCCGTCCCGTCGGGCATGTACCGCATCTCAGGGTCTCGCCCCAGATGGCCCAACAAGATCACTTTATTCACGCCTGCCATGGCTTTCTCCTTGATATGAAACGATGAGTACTTTTTTCAGTCTCGGTATAGATCGGGAGTGGGTCACACTGCGTACAGATCCAACAGGGAACACTGGCGCTGCGCGTGCCGCTCGTACCAATCCGTAAGGCGCGGATTCATCCAGATCCTTTCTGTCCGCTCTCGATCAATGTCTTCCCCAGCTTGCCCTGATCGGTTGGCGTGACAGGAATGGGCAAAGTCCACATAGGACCACCCTTGGCCAGATTCCAAATGATCAGCATATAAATCACTGGGATAGCCGGAGATCGCGACATAGGCATCACATGCGGTGAGTGCCCGAAGCAGGTTTTCGTGATCCTGGTTACTCATCTCATCGGCATATTGCCCGTCTTTGCGGGTGGCCTGGAGATAGGGCGGATCACAGTAGATGACGGCGGATGGGGTATCGAATCTCCGGACAACCGCAGTGGCATCGTCGTTCTCGATCAGTGCGTACCGCAGCCGATCCCGAACCAATCGCAATTCCGAATCAATGACTGCGGCCATGGACCGAGCCTTATTGTCAAAAACCTTGGCAAAGGCCCACGCTGGATTTTTGCGGGTGGACTCGGCGGCGAACGCGGATCTGGCGATATAGAAAAACCGCGCGGCGCGTTCGAGGTCTGGCAGGCTTGCCGGGTCCGGAATGGCCCGCCACTCGTAAAACAGTTGGCGCGAGTAGGGGGTGTTCTGCAAGTACCGGATCAGTTCGTCTGTGCGGTCACGGAGCACACGGAAGAAGGTCACGATCTCGCCGTTTGCATCATTGATGACCTCGATGCCGGAGGGACGACGGGCAAAGAATACCGCTCCGCCACCAAAGAAGGGCTCGACGTAGGTCAGCTCCCGCGCCGGCTCGGGAAGCCGGGCAAGAATCTGGTCAGCCAGTTTCCCCTTGCCGCCAAGCCAGGGGAATGGCGGATGTACTCTCATACGGAGGCCACCTGCAGGGCAGCCAACACTTCACGTTCGCCATTCTCCCCACGCAGGTATGCCTTGCAGGTGTCGAGAAGGGAGACCACTTCACAGCCGTCGGCCCTGCCAACGCGCAGGACCTTTTTACGAATATCGGCCAGCCCCCGGTTGCCCAGCAGTTCACGTAGCGATGCTGCCTCAAGGCTGATTTCCTCAGTTTTCTTCAGCACCTGAAGCAGACCGAGAATGGCGCGATACTCCCTGGCTTCGGCCAGATAAGGTATGAGCTGCCTTGCAGAAATCTGCTGCTTGCCCACCTGAATCAGAAGGTCCAGGAACTCCCGCTGGTCGGCGGGCATCTCATAGCTGTCGTCTTCCTCTTCCAGGTCAATACCGCCGACCGCGATGGACACCTGCTCCTCCAGCGAAAGCCGCTCGCTACCGCCTCGTGCCTCATGGTCTCCCCTTTCTTCCAGCGCATATTCCAGACGAACCTCTGTTCGCGCGCCATGAAGCGTGGCTTCCATTCTTTCCAGCTCCCGCATTTTCTTCTGCCGCTTTTCTCCGGAGAGATTTTTGAGTTCCGATCGCCGCTGCCGGATGGCTCTTTCCAGCGATGCTTTTGAGAACGTCGGTTCGTGTGGCAACACAGATTCCGCATCAAGCCGTTTTCGATAAATAAAGTCTTCCATGGCATCACGGGAGGCAAACCGGGTATGCACGTCAACGAATGTCGCAATATTGGGGTGCGGCACCGTTGCCAGGTCGTGCTTCTCCGCAAAATGTTGCAATGCCTTGGTGGCCGCCGTGACGGCAAGATCGTGATGATCGTCGTGATGATCTGGTATAGACCATTCAGCCGTCCTGATTTTGGATTCGATGATCGCGGCTCCGCGCCGAATGGCTTCAGAGACGATCTGGTTCATCACGTGATTTTGGCGGAGGGTCAACTGGATGCTTTGCGACCAGCGCATCAGACGGATGGCGATCTGAGCGCTGCAATCGTATCCCTTCGGAGCAAAATCACTCGCGCGCAGGTCTTCCAGGAACTGTCTTGGCTCTGTAAAGAATGGGCCAAGGTCGATCAGGTAGAATGCCATGTTCCCGGTCGCGCTTCGGGCGCAGCCGGAACGGACAGGATGAGGGTTCAGCATCGGGTGACCTTCTGAGAGACGAGCTATCAGCAGGCGCTGCTCATCAGAAATTTCCCGGTTGAAACCTCCCCCTTCAGGGGGATATGCTCCTCTTGGGAGAGGCGTAACCTCTTCCAGATTCGCCTCGTCAACGGCGTGGATTGAAACATGATTTCTGTTCATAGTTCACCCCGCAGGCAGGCTGACGCATCGGATTTATACTCCCTCCCCCGACGATGGCTCTGCCAGTCAAAGAGCAGCAGCCCGCCATTCTGGCACAGTCGGTCGAAGGCGGCCGGACCCAGGTATTTCTCCACGCCCCCAATGCTCTCGTTGGACAGGATGAGGGTCGGTTTCAGGTCGCGGGAGCGGTGGTCGATCACCTCGAAGAGATGCACCCGCTCTCCATCGCTGCCGAACGTTTTCCCAACCTCGTCGATGATGAGCAGGCCCGCTTCGGCAAAACCGCGAATGACTTCCAGCTCCGTGCTGTTGCCGATGCCGCGTTGCCAGGTCTGGCGAATCCGGGCAATGATTTCGTAGGCGGTCGCAAAGATCACGCTATGTCCCATGGACAGCACTGTCCGGGCGATGGCCGACGCCAGATGGTTCTTGCCCGTGCCGGGATTCCCGCAGAGGATGAGGCAGGATCCGTTGCGGGCCCGCTCCTCGAAATGATCTGCGTAGTCCCGGCAGACATCGAGGGCCGTCTGCTGACCCGGGACCTCGACCACGTAGTTGTCGAAGCCGCAGTCAATGTAACGCTTTGGGATCGCCGCGCTCTCCATGAGCCGGCGGGAGGCCTGCTCCGCCGCGCACACCGGACAGGCCGGCGACAGGTAGCGGATGACATCCTGCTCATCCACCATGGAGATCGGGTAGCGGCCATGGCGCGCGCACTCGCGATACTGCGGATGGCGGTCAGGCAGGATCGCCTCATTGGTGGGGTCGAATCCCCATTTGGCAAGGAGATCCCTGGCCATCTCTCCGACGGGAACACGGGGCTGTTCTGTACTCTTGAAATTCTTCGGAAGCGACATGGTTATCTCCTACAGTTTGACGTAATGAGATCCGCCTACGGCGACTGGGGGTATCAGTTGGCGACCGGGCGGATCGATCGGAGGTTGCTTGCTGACGCCGCCAGTTCTCCTCTTCCCCGGCTTTCCGTCGTCCTTGAGGATGGCGGCGATGTACGCCACATGAATGCCCGCGCCTTTTTTCTCCAGAGCCATTTCGGCGGCCGCCAGGATGTGCTCATCGGTGAATCGGGCGCACATCTCCTGCACCACGACCATGTGCGGCGCGGCGCGGACGCCGAGTTCCCGCAATCGCTTGCAGATCAGTCCTTCGCGAGTGGGGACGGAGTCTTGTTGACCAGCTTGGAAACTTTCTGGCGCGGTGGGCAAGCCGCCATTTGGTAACGTTACCGGCAGTGATTCCTGAAACGTTACCGGCGCGTTACTATCCTGTTGTTTTTCTTTTTCTTTATATTTATCTATTTCTTTATTTGGTAACGTTATCGGTAACGTTACCGCAGCCGTTACGGGCGCCGCGGAAGGCGGGGTGCCTTCCCGCGCTTCCGGCGCTTCGGAGTCCCCGACGCGCTGTTTCTGGCTTTCGCGCTGTCTTTCCTTGAACCGTTGTTGCCGCCGCCGGTTTTGCTCCCGGAGCCGTTCCATGGCATCGTCGCCGCCGCTCTGGCGGCTCTGGAGGGATTGCAGAATGTCGAGAACGGTCATGGCCACGGTCTGATGGTACAAGCGCCCGTCGGAGCACAGCGCCCAGCCGTAGAGCGCCATACCGCGCACGCGCTGCCAAGCCTTTTTGCGGTGGTCGTAGCCGGCGGCCTGCGCCAGGACGACCTCGTTATTGGGCAGGCTGCCGGCCGGCACCTGATGGATGGCGAACATCCACAGCTTGACCGCCGCGCCCAACTCCTCGTTGCTGGCGATCTGTAGAAATTCCGAATGCCCGAGTTTGAGCATGTCCAGCTTGAACCATGGCACCGCGCGAATGTCGGTGTCCGGCGGGGTCAGGGGTTCCAGATCCGACGTGCCGGCGACGAATGGCAAAAAGGTGGTATCCACCGATTTCTTGTCAATGGACGGCATGGCGGCGCCCTCCGGTTTCAGTCGATGCTTTCGCTGTTCGTCCGTCACGCGGTTTTTTTCTGGTTCTACGGTCGCGCGCCGCGTTGCGCTCTTCCTCCGCCCATTTCCGGGTGTCTTCCCCCACGAGGAAGGCGAAGACCATCCGTGCGGTCTCCTGGTGGTAGAGTCGCCCGTCCGAGCACAGCGCCCATCCGTAGAGCGCCATGGTGCGAACGCGCTGCCAGACCTTCGCCCGATGATCGCATCCGGCGAGTTTGGCCAGAATGATTTCGTCATTGGGCAGACTGCCGGTCGGCACTTGGAACAGGCTGTGCAGACACAGCCTGGCGGCCGCGCCCAATTCCTCGTTGGTGGCCAAGTGGATGAATTCCGAGTGGAGAAGGTTGACGATGTCCACCTCGAATACGGCGCCGTGGCGGAGGTCCGTTCCAGGCGGGGTCAGCGGTTCCAGATCCGATGTGCCGGCGATGAATGGTTTTAGGGCTGCAGACATGGGTTCCTCCTACTAATGGGTTGGTGCGACGTGACGGGGTACGGAATGAACTTCGCCATGACGAATCAACGACGGGCTTGGCCAGGGCGGTGGTGGGGGTGTTGCCCGCCACCGTTGTATGCTTCATCGATGTCTTGCGGAGGTTCGCCAGCTGATGGTTCAGCGGAAAGCGCCGGTACCGGTTCGCGGCTTTCTGCGCGGATCTGATCTGTCTTGACGACGGTGATAGTCGGCCGCGACAGTATCGAAGCCTGCGCCCCACCTGGGGCGGCACCCCCTCGTGGCCCTACGTCCCTTCGGTAGACGGGACGCTCCCCGCGATATTCCTCACGGGGACCTGTGGACAGATAGGCGGGACGGGCGGAGACAACGGGATCCAGTGCGCTCATAGCTTGAACTCCTGATCGACGGGCTTGGCGAGGATGTAGCCGTTGGCCTTGACAATCTCGGCGAGCTGCCGAGCGGTCACGACCATGGCGCCTTCGGCGACGGGCTCGGCGCGATAACGGCCATCGGCCTCGAAGGTCAGCAGCAGCTTGGTGCCGGGCGGCACGAGGGAGGGTGTGTGGTCTTGGGGTATCGCATACCCGCCCGATCGCCGGATGGCGGGCAGGACTTCTGCGGTGACCCACTTGCGGAGGGGCTTGGCCTGCGGTTTGCGGGATTTGAGGAGGGCATGGTAGAGGCCCGACTCGGAGATGATGGTGACTTCGCGGGTCTGGAGAGTGCCGTCTTCAGACCTGGTACGCATAATGTGAGTATCAGCCTCGTCCTCATCGAGGACGCGGGTCATGTTGAGCGCATCGCGATAACCTAACGCCTTGGCGATGTCGCCGGCGACGAACCAGACTTGGCCGTCACGGTCGACGGTGCGGACTTCGGTGGAGTGAAATAGAAAGACGGCGGGCTTCGCAGCCTGCAAGGGCGCGGACGCGCCTGGGGAATAGGCGTCCATGGTCAATCTCCTGTTGATCGGCAGTACCACCGCCAACCCCCTGTCAAAAGGGTGGACGGAACCGGACGGGTTGACAGACCGGCAACAGGCACCGGCGAGCCTTGCGGCTCCCCGCCCGGCCCGCCCATAGGAGCAACGCCGGACCACGGACGTAAAAAATGCCGCAAAACTGCTGGCGGCCGTCCGCCTGTTGTTCGAGCTGTCAAACCCGATCACCGGAACCCCGGTGACAGGATGAGCGTAGACCCGCGCGGCGGAGGGTGTCAAGGGGCTGTGCCGCCGGTCGGTAAGGGCGATGCCTTGGCGGTTCATGCCGTCCTCCGGATGCGGTACAGTGACCGCCTTTGGTCATTGCGGAGGCGACGGAAAGAAAATATTCCGAAGCGCGTGCTCATGCGGATTCCCTTTCACGCTTTGGGGCCTGGGAGGAGGCGGCACCATTACGTCGTCTCCGGGAGTCAGGGAGTCCCGGCGGCAAGAGCTTTAGACGGATTGCCGCACCGACCAATCTGTCGGAGGTGTCTTGGGGCAACTCTTCAGGCCACTGGTAAACAGCTTGGCGACTGATCCCAAGCGCATCGCCAACGGCGCGCATGCTGCCGCCGAAGATTTGTATGGCTTCCTGTTTTGTTCGGATGGTGCTCATGATCAACAGTAAAGCAGACTTCACCATTGTAGTCAAGGACACTTTTCCTTGCGGCCAGTATGCTTGACCGCATGGACGACATCGGCGATCGCGTCAAGGAAATCAGAAAGCGACTGGGATTGACTCAGGCAGAACTGGGGAAGCATGCGGGCGGATTGAGTAAATCCGCTGTCCACCAGTGGGAGAACGGTGGAACGAAGCCGGCATGGGATGCCTTAACTGCCCTCCGAAAGAATTTGGGCATCAATCCCGACTGGGTAATGCAGGGAGAGGGTGCGATGCTCCAGGAGCTAGGGACACCTAACGCGGCAACGTTATTAGAATCTGGCGCGGATGGGCTGCCGTTTGACGGACGGGGACTAACGCCTAGACAGCGGGCGATGCTGGGGATCTTCGACCGCCTGACGTCCAGTCAACAGGATGAAGTCATGCGAGAGCTTGAAGAAACTAAACGGAAGAATGAAGAAATAATTGAAGAGCTTACCAGACGAAAAACCAACCATGCAAATGGGTCTTGATATCTATGGCGCTTCAACCGGCGGTTGCAGCGAAGTTGACACCCTCGCCCTTCTAGGCGGGTGAGGATGTCAATTTCCTGCGCTATGTTCCGGCAACTTTCCGATGACGCGGCTCCTGCCGAGTTGGCTCGACCTTGAGTTGCTTGGAAACGATCTGGTTCCAGATCGCCTTTTTCTCGCACTCCACAAAGCGGCCCAGAACCTGCTTCATGAGGGTTTGATAGCCGATACCATTGATATTGGCGATGAACTTTAAGTCCTCAATCATGGACACGCCAAGGCGGATGGAAATGAGTTGGGTGCCAGCAGCCGCATCTACCTGGAGATCCGACGCCTTCACCACTCCTACATATGCCTCATTAGCTCCCAACTCCCGATTGTCCCACGCCTCATCGGTCGATGGGATTTTGGTTTCATTGATTCTCTCCATACTTTCTGTATATACGGACTTCCTCATCGTTCGGTTCATAAGCCGTGCGAACATGAAAGTCCCCATCAACGGGAATAAAGGCCACCTTCAGCTTCCGCCCCATATACGTTTCAGTAATAAACCATAATGTGGGCGGATCAGAGCGGTGGTCTTCCCTTTGGTCGCGCAGGAAGTCTCCCACCAAGTTCGCAAAGCACTCCTCTACCTCCTCTTCGCGGGCACCTGCTTCTCTTTTAATTTTCCTCTGATTTTATTGGATATAATAATGGCCATGCGCCCACCGCACTCGTAACGATCTCTGCTCATCAGTATATACAATCCGACCCGCCGGCAACCCCTCTATCAAGAATCACCGTTCCCACAGCAGAACGCGGACATAGGAAAGCCTGCTTGACTTATGTTGTGAAGCGTGCTTTACTTGCTTCATCAGCCGCCCACACCAGACGCGGCGACCTGGGGGACCGTCAGCTATGGCACCATCACTCTCGCAAGAATCCATTGCATATCATCCGCATTCGCGGGCATTCGCAGTTGCGGCGCACAATGCGCGGGCTACTACGCAAGGTCAATCCAAGGTCTTTGTCCTCTACCGCGACGGCGCTGTACTGACCTTCCTCTTCGATCGCTCCACAACCATTGTGGACCTGGTGACCATGGTCTCCCGCGCCGGCACAGTGCGGAAGGTGGTGCTCTGATGGAGCGCACCCTCCTGTTCATAACCACAGGGAAGGACCCGGAGCAACGGAGCCGTTCTGAGTTGCTGCTTTGCCGGATACTCTTGTGTGCGCCGAGAGGGTCCTTTCTGTTTCGGGAGCCAGGCCGCGTCGGGATAGCCGCGCGTGGTGATACCCCCTCACGGTGGTGCTCTGTTCTGCTCTGGGACGAGGTGCCATCATGATCTCGACCGCAAAGGACGCCTCGCGTCTTGGCACGCTCATCCGGCCCAACGGCACCCGGCTGCCCATAACCGGGCTTCAATCCGAAGGGAAAATTTCAGTAACAGGCGTTTACGTGGAGTTCGAGACGACCATTGGTGCCTGCTCGACGTCAATTATCTTGACCCATCGGATCGCGGTAGGGACGCCCGTTACCGGACGCACCCCGCACAGATCCCAGCGTGCGCAATTAACGCACTGGGCTCCTACCTCGGGTGTTTGACGGCAAATCGCTCGCTCGGCCACGGATGAAGGA
>JAEHJW020002121.1_pt1 | contig 17981 bp, 23 predicted proteins | sample 9271431 | NCBI WGS metagenome assembly JAEHJW02 | reverse complement strand
TCACGGCGTTTGGATCATTCCGTCCGGCAAAGCCTCGCCGATGATTATCACTTCGAGGATACGTAGGTCTGGACCAACGGAGGGGGGCTCGCGGAGTACGATTTTCGACAGCTCAGAACCCATCACGAACACGTAGTCACCGTTCTCTTTCGATGCGAAATGCAACATGCTCTTCGCCTGCTCCAAGTGCCCGTGAACTACAAAGACCAGGGGCACTTGACGATCGAGATTTATGAACAGCCAACGGGTGCAAGTCTTGAAATGCTTGCTTAAATAGTCCTTCAGATGTGGGAGCCACTTCTGATTCCAAGCTCGCATGATGTCGGCGATGTTCGTATCCGAATGCTTGTTTACGAAGAGCGACCCTGTCGTCCCGTGATACGTTGAGTTGATGCATACTGTACCTTCCCGTGCATGGACCGAAATTATCCCCTCAATAGATTTAAAGCCGTCTCGGTGCTGGACAATAACTAGATCGTCGGGCCAGATCGTCTTGCCCCGCTGAACCCGCAGTCCACATACAACACCACCGATATATTGGGCAATCAGGTCCTCGTGCTTACTCAACGATATTACAAAGGCCATCCCAGCTAACAGCATCGCCTCCTTGCTCGGCTTCTGGTGCTGGTCTGATACTAGTCGCAGAAAAAGGTCGGCCATCCGATTTGCATGCTCTCTTGCTAACGATCCTATGTAAGCCCATCGAGCAGCGTCCTCTCGGTTGCCTTGAGTGTCCCATTTCGTAATGGCACACTCTCCATCCTCTGTTCCATGGATCAGTAGGATCTCCACGACGCGCGTCGGATCGAAAGGGCCAAGACTCGCATCAACCATTGAAAACACATCGGTGGCCCTTTCAACCCGGTCGATATTGTCTTGCATAAAGTCCGTTATCGCGTGCGCAAGTTGTACGTTCCCGGCGATCGCGACAACTATGCCATCCTTCAATTCTCTGATCTTGAGCTGTCTCTCTTGGACAAATTTGTCCTGGCCCAATTGTCGATGGGGTTCGCCCGTACTGGTAGTAGATGGGCCAGCAGGGATGCGTTGAGTCACGAGCGTATCCGCGAGCAAGCACACCGCGTCCTGATACCTCCAGGCAAAACAGTAGGTCATAGTGCAGTCCTCGATGCGATGGAGGAGTGCCGAATTATTGATGAGCTCAGGGAGCGCACTTCCTGGACACCGAGCACCGTGATGGTCACTTCGTCTCCGATCGTCACGGACTCACCTCGCCTGCTCAGGATCAGCATAGTGCCCCTTCCTCGCACAGGGCTATCGTCTCTTGAAGCCGCGTCGTCGGCAAATTCTAGCGCAGTGTCACTGCGCTGGCGTCCTTTGTGGAGGAGTAGAAATCTCGACGGTCTGGGTGCGAGTCCGAGTCACAAGGCGACGGGATGCCGCAGGCACGGTACGGGGAATGGACTGGCAGGGAGGGGGCGGGCGTCCGGCCCGCCGCCTGCGGCTCATCCCTGAGCCCCGGAGAGGTCTGTTCATTCCATCAATTCCCGTCGTCAGGATAGGTGTCACATACCATCAGCCCATAATTCGCGCGCAGCGGAATACCCTCATTTTCCGCTGGCGGGATACTCCGCCAGGGCGGCGGACGACCGCCCCGGCTACTGCTTGGTCACTGCCACGTCGCGCCGTTCGTGACGCCGACGGGCAGCGGAATTGGGCCACTATTTGCGGCCGTCTCGAGGATGTACATGCCTGTGAAGGGTGCGGACGAGGCCGTGATCGTGAACTCGATAGTGTCGCCGTTGTTGATTCCCGTCGCGTTCGGTCGCGTGAGGTTCTTGATGGGGCTGACGGTGATCCTCGGCTGTCCAGATTCCTGGCTCGTCACGCCGCCGGCGTTGATGTAGGACATGACGCCGACGCTTGCTGCGATGTCCTGCACGGGCGCGGTGGTGAACACTTGTGCCTGCACGGTGACCGACTTCCCGGGCGCGATCACGATCGCCTGATCGGTCCGTGAGACCCCACCGAGGGTTCCGGTGACGGACGTCGTGCCCTCAGCCACCACGCCGACGAAGGGTGTACTGGGGTCGGACAGTGTGACTTGCGTATTGCCGTTGAGTTCCGTTGCGGCGGGCTGGCAGGGATTGCGACCGGCGTTGGCATCGGACTGGGACCAAATGGGGATGATGTCACCCATGGAGATATCCGTAGCCTGAAGCGGGCCACTCAGACCGAGGCACACGGTGCCGATTCCGATGTTCGTGGAGCCGCCATTGAATTGGCCGTCCACGCCTCCTGCGTAATCGACGCTCGTTCCGAGCCACAGGTCCGGGCTCGCGCTCATCCAGGCGTAGCCCTTGTCATCGGCGTTCGTCACGACATTGACCAGGTTCGCCTCGGTCTCCCAGTAGACGCTGTCCACTGGGACGTAGCTGCCGCCCTGCGTGTTGTCATCCGTGACCAAGGCATAGGGGACGTTCATGCCGCCCTGCACCACCGTGCCGGTATAGCCGGTGCCGCCATTGACCACCGGATTGACCGCCACCGTCGGAGGCAAATAGACCACCAGCACCGAGCTCGACGTGAGCGTGAGGCCCTGGGCCGCGACGCCCTGCACGATGGCGCTGAGGTCAGCACTCGTGACGGTGTGGTACTGAGACCAGGCGCCGGGGTTCACGGTCACGGCCGCATCGATTGTGGCCGCCCCGACGCCGTACCGCGTGAGCAGTCCCCACTCCTGCGAGTTCACGAGCTGGTTGAGGAACGTCGCGTCGTTCGACTCGTTGCCGGTGGCCAGGCTGCCCGTCGAGATATAGACGGGCACGATGGTGGGCGAGGCGATCACCTGTGCCGTGCCACTCACGCCCGGCATGGTCGTGACGCTCGGGATCTGTGGCTTTACCGCCGGATACTTCGAGCACAGTGCGGTCATTGCGTACGGGGTGGTCGTGGCGGTGCCGCCCGACAGCGAGCACGTAGCGCCCCCGGTGCTGGCCGTGATGGAGAAGGTCGCGGACGGAGGCACTACACCGCCGTTCTGCGTCCCGTTCTTGAGGGTCGGGAAATCGAAGGTCCCGTTGCTGCTCTCGGTCAGCGTATTGGTGCCATCGGACACGGCGACAGACTGCCTACTCGCGAGACCCGTCACGGTGAGGCAGGGCGCAACGCCCTGGTCGACCGCATCGTTGTAGGAGGTGGTGGTGCAGCTCGCAAGCTGAGTGGTGCCCCCGGCGCCTGTCGAGCCTCCTCCGCCGGCCGTGGCGCCCGAGGACCCGCCCCCGCCGCCACACGCGGCAAGGGAGAGGGTCGCCAGGGCGGCGAGGAGGAGGGAGAGGATGCGCTTCGTGTGCGTGTTCATGGTCGTGGTCCTTTCAGTCCTGGGTTGCCGGTTTCCCGCCGACGGCTGCCAAAGCGGTGCGGAGTTTCTCGATGGCGAAGCCGAGGGTGACCGCCTCGGGGCTATTTCCTTCGGCACACAATGAGTTCATCGCAGTGGTGACGAGCGCCTCGGCGTCCTGGAGCGCGTCGGTCGCGGTCACGAGTGCGGCGGGAGTCGGAGCCACGGCAGCGGTCGCGATGGACGGGGTGCGGGTCTTTCGGATCTGGGTCACTGACATTGGGGATCTCCGGGTGTGAGGACGTGAGAGAGTCAAAGTGGGGGCATCGCGGCAGCTTTCTCCTGCCGCGCTTTGTGCTGCGCCGCGCGTGCGCGCAGGGCGGCTGGCGAGAGCGGATGTCCGCGCGTCATCGTTTCGGAACCAAAGGGGCTGTCCACGATCAGGTCGCCGCTCCGGGCCGTGATGACAGCCAACCCGTCCGTCAGGTCGCCCTGGCGGTCCAGGTGGTAATAGTCGACCTCGGCGTGTCCCTGCTGCCGGGCCTCAAAAATGCCGCCATGACGGGAGATGACCGCTACGTTGCCGTGTGGACCGACCCACGCGCCCACATATGCACTGCCGGGGCGCGAGCAGGCCGCGAGCGAAATGGCCGCTATGATGGCGAGGACGGTCGAGGAGATGATGCGAGGCTTGTTCATAGTGGAGTCCTATGGGGATTTCGTGTACGATAGAGTACCATCGACAGCAAGTAGGAGCAAGTAGTTTATGGGGAATTTTTTATGGTGAGCAAAGACAAGGGGAAGCAGAAGCAGGTCACGACCTACTACGATCCGGAGGCTACCGAGCAGCTCCGACGGCTCTCGGACGTCACGCGCGTGCCCCAAGCGGTCTACCTGAGGGAGGCATTGGAGGATCTCTTGAAAAAGTACGCATCGGTCCTCCGTCAGGCGGGCCGCAAGTAGGCGGCGGGCCGCCCGCGCGCCCTCCGAGCGCCTGGATAGCGCGCAGGGCGCGGAGCGCCCGAGACTCCCCCCCCCCATGACCAGCCCTCGACTGTGCGCCGTGCCTGCGTCTCCTGATGCGCTCTGGTGTGCGCCATCATTCGCCTCGCCGAACCTTCTCGATCACCGCGCGGATCGAGCTGACGGCGCAGAAGCGCAGGTATGCGTCCTCGGTCGTGGCCCTTCCGGGTCCCCACAGTGCTTCCGCGCTGTCCATCCAGTACGTCCGCTCGGCCTCGGGGAGGCCGGTCCACCACCCTTCGGCGGCCTGCTGTAGCGGAGATTTCTCAGCGGGCAGGTTGTCTTCACTCATGTTGGTACTTCCACGACCAGCGTCGGATCGAAGTCTGGATTGAGCTCGTCCGGGGAATAGCCCCTCGGATTGCAGATCACCCGTGTATCGCACTCCACGTAGTCGTAGAACTGATGCATATGCCCATGAATCCACACCGCCGGGGTCACCGGCGCGGGGATCGCATCGGTCTTGACCGGCGGCACGCGCGGTAAGCCCATGAGGCGGGTGAGGTCGCTCGCGAAGCTCGGTGTGAGATGCGATCCTTCGAATTGCCGCGCCACGCTGCGCGGACTCGGTGCGTGATGCGTGACGACGACCGTCGGCCCCGGAAATTCAGCGGCGAGACGCTGTTCGAGCCACGCGACTTGGTGCCGATGGATGGCTAGCAGGTTATTCGGATGCAGCGCGCGGGGGAATCCATACGAGATCACCTGGAAGTCCTCCATGCCCCGGCAGGCCGCGTAGATCGCCCGGATGACGGCAGGTCCGTCGCCGTAGAGCGCATAGTCGGTCCAGGAGGTCGCCCCGAGAAAGCGCACGCCACCGATCACGATCTCGTCACCGTCGAGCACGTCGACACCGTGTTTTCGCCCTGACGCGCGCATTGCCGCGAGGTGCTCGATGAGATCGCGATCGTAGTACTCGTGATTGCCGGGCACGTAAATGACGGGACGGTCGCGGAAGTACTTGCGCGCCCAGGCGATCCCCTGCAGGCCGGTGTGGATGTCGCCGGCCAGCACGACCACATCGGCGTCGACCTCTGGGGGTCGCCAGGTGGCAAACTCGAGGTGCAGGTCGGAGAGGACGCGGATTTTCACGCCGGTCCCTCGGTCGGCAGATCCGCGTGCCGCACGCGGACGAGTTGCGCGGATTCCCGCCCGATCTCGCGGGCCTCGGCAGCGAGCGCCGCGAGTGTCGGGGCGGTGAGGCGCCACCGGGCGTGATCGGCGAGGAGGAGCACGCCCTCGAGATTTCCGATCTCCGTGCCGCGTTCATCGATGGGGTCCGGTGGCGCGTACAGCAGCAGTGGGACGGGCTCTTGCACACGGCGGCGCTCGTGGGCCGCGCAGCGGGTGTGGGGTCCGACACCGCCGATCCAGCGACCGGACGCGCCGCAGAGCTCGCAGGTTCGCCTCGAGAGTGCGCCGGTCATCCAGATCATTCCCTGCTGCTCGGCCCGCGGTGGATCGCAGGGCTCCGCGGGGTCATACAGCGGACTCACGTGGATCCGGAGTTCGGCGTATTTTTCTTTGATCTGCTGCATGACGAGCTGCGGTCCCCGGTTGTTGTCGCTCCACCATTGCAACCGTTCACAAAGCGCATCGACCAAAGCGAACCATCCGTTGCCGACGCCCGAGCGCGGCGGAAGATCGCCGGCAGGGAAGATCAACGGGTAGCGGGTGACCAGTAGACGCACGAGTTCAGGATCCATGGGAAACGTCAGATGAAACCAATCCGTTGCCGAGTTGGCACTCGCCGCGGTGGGGCGAGGATGATGCGGTCGGACTCGGCCGCTAGCGCCTCGGCGAAGCCGAAACGCGCCAAGCGCAACAGCGCGCGCACATCGAGGTCCGGTGCGACGAGTGCCGCCTCGGCACTTGCCGCATCCAGCCCGATGCCGGCCGGACACTCATGCGACTTGATGAGCTGCGCGAGATAGCCCTCGAGGAGGCACCGCCGCTGCTCGGCGCTCGGTGCAGCGACGCGAAACTCGGTGAGGCGCGAGAGCAGCGGGGCTGTGATGTGCTCACGCTCATTTGCCGTGCACACGACGATCATCCGGCTCGCATCCATCTCCAGTTGCAGCGACATGTCCCGATAGCGGCGAGCGGAGTCTGGTTCGAGGAGGTCCAATAGAATGTTGACCGGCGTGTCACGGCTGCCCGTGGATTCCTGCGCGAACTTGTCGAGTTCATCCACGACGAGCACTGGTGCGGCGGAGTCGCCGCCCGCGAGCGCGTCGAAGACCATACCAGTGCGGCAATTCGACCATCGTGCATCGCTGCCGCAGAGCTGCATGGCATCCTGCGCGCCGCCGGCCGAAAACACGGACATGTTCACGCCGATCAGGTCCGCGAGGTCCGCCGCGAAATGTGACTTTCCAACACCGGGCGGACCGAGAAGCAAAATCGGGTCGATCCGTGCTTCCGCTGCGCAACGGGCGCGGCGCGCCAGCGTCCACGCCGTGCGCAGGTGCTCGATCACCTCGCGGAAGTTTTCGAGCTCGGGGCCGAGGCCCCCGAAGGGGTCCGCATTGGCCTCGGGACCCGCCCAGGGTAGCGATCGCCAGCCGGCATCGCGGATCGCACGGTCAAGCGCCGCGGAGCTGCGCGCGAGCGCGGCAGCCTCCCGCTTGCTGTCGGCCTTGCCGGCCGACGTGCCTAACAACTCGCGGGCCTCATCGATCGCAGCGCGACGGAATACGCGCGCCATGTACCGCGTGGGGTCGGGCGTGGGGGCCGCATCGGTGCTCTCAGGCGCAGGAGGTGCTTCGGACTCGGCCGGCGAGGCGACCGCCGGCTCGGGATCGGGCGGCGGGGTCTCGGGAGCGCGCGTGACGGTGATGCTGGTGCTGCCCAGTAGCAGGTGCTGATGGCGCGCGTAGTACCGCCCCATTGGGTCCAGGTTCGCGCGCCAGGCGCGCTCTTGCTCGAGGCGCATGGTCATGGGCGGGACTCCCCAGAGCGGTGCCGAACGCAACGTGTGCGGTAATACCCGTCAGTGTTGAGCCGACCGGTCTCGCCGCAGACCTCGCAGACGCTCGCGCTCATGCGCTCCGCTGCCGCGATCACCTGGTACTGCGCTGGAGTTGCCGAGCGCGGGTAAAAGCGCAGCGTCCCGAATTTTTCTTTGACCTGCGCAGCCACGATCTGTGGCTCGCCGCGACGCTCCGTCCCGGCCTTGAGTGTGGAGCAGAGCGTGTCGAGGAGACGAAACCACCCGTCGCCGGGGAAACCCCAACACATGCAGGTTTCGCGGGGCGACAGGTCGCGCTCCGCAAAAATCAGCGGGTAGCGCGCGCAGAGCAGGCGGTCGAGTTCGGGTGTCATGCACGTGTCTCCCACAAAGAGACCGTGATCGAACTGCGGCCCCACGAGCCCGACGTGCGCCAGTGGCTCGTCGCGCGGGTGATGGTCCATTCGCGAAGGGCGGCGTAGCGACGGAGGCTGATGCGGTGGCGGCGAGCGGTGCGCCCCCGCCGCTCGACGGTCACGATGGCTCCGCCAGTGCGGCGGTAGGCGCGGATGGAGGCGAGGGGGACGGCGGAGCGCGCGGCGGTAATCATGACGGGCCTCAAGTCAGTAAACCAAGAACGCCCGCAACCGTCAGGTTACGGCGGAGTTCAGTCGTTTACTGCTCGGCCCAGCGAGCGCACCCCTCAAGGGGGTGTTGTGGAAGGCATCGTCGTCCTTGACCTGAGGAGAACCTTTTTGCGACTTGACGAATTGGTCGGCTGAAGTCCTTCACCTCGAGCGTGCTCTGCTTCTTCGGCTCCGCCGCATTTGCAGAACAAACTCCTCGCTCGATACTTTTCAGCATCCCAAGCATAAGGCACCTTGGGAGCAGGTGTAAAGAGTGCCTTACGCTTATGTTATATCTACTCGCGGCGGCGAGCGGGACTGATCGGACGATGCGAGCCAGGTGGGCTCGATGCCATTCATCTCGCATCGACGGGCGAATTAAGCCAGGATTGTGCTCAGTTCGCCGACGATCTCGTGCCAGTCAATCGTTGGGCGATGAGATCAGAGCGCCGGCGAGCTTCCTACTGCGCAACGGGGCGACGCTACTTGTGGGGCGGTCGAAACGGCTGCGCCGTCCGATCGCAGGTGCGTGTGTGCCGGGGGCATCGCTCAGTCCATCGAGCGATCCCCGCATCAAACTGCTGACCACAAGGAGATCTCGGAAACAAGGCCGGGCACCTCCGTCGGTGCTCGGCCTTGTAGACGTGGTCTTATTCGCTCCGTTGCTGCGCCATCAGATCATTCTTGACGACGATCGTGTGCAAGCCGGCCCAGTGTGGCCGACTCTTGCCGATCGCATTGGGATTGCGTCCAAGCTCGTCGCTTTTCTGTTTGGTCGCAGTCAGGAGCTCCTTCGCGTCGCGCTCGCGAAATGCTTTCACAATCTCATTGAACGGCACGCGCCAGCGAAATTTCTTGGTCTTCGGGTCGACCTCAACGTACCAGCGATACGCCGCAAGGATCGGATAGAGCGCCCCGTCGAATAACCTCTTGTCACTCTTTTGCTGCGAGAAGTGGAAATGAAACGGACGCCGACTGTTCTCACGGTACTCGACCCAGGATAGCCGGCCGGCCCTTCCGCCAGTTAGATGATTCCAAATCTCGGGACCCTCCTTAGAAATTAGGTCGTAGAGCTTGAGGATGTCCTTAAGGATCGGTCGCATCCCGCTGAACGAGTCGTGTTCCTCAAATGCCTTCAACGCTAGAAACTTCTTTTCGTAGGCAGCCACTGGGTGACCGCTTCCCGAGTCGTTGGAGAACAGCATCACGTTAAACGCATAGAGCAAACTGATGATATCGCGAGCGTCGTATTCACCGTCATCGTTCTCTGACCAAGCAATCTGGTCATAGTACGGCTCACCTCTGAGATCTTCCATCATCCAGTCGAACAGACCACGCAGACGATCCAGGCTCATCTCTTGCACCTGAACAGACGTGTTCAATCCCTGGGCGAGATCAGGGATCCAGGCTTCTGGAATGCCCACTCGCACCTCAACGTTTACATACTGTTCCTGTGGCAGCTCCGGATTGCTGAGGTTGTCACAGATGATCTTATACGTATGACCACCGTCGACGATGCCTTCGCCTGGCGCAAGGTGGACCGCGAACCGATCGCCCGCTTTTGATTCAACGCGGCTAGCGACGATAGTGATGCCCTTGTTCTTGAGGTGGAATGTGCCTGGTTCCCCTTCCTGGTTGAGCAGACTCCGCTCTACCAGCTGATACACGCGCCGATTGGTGTTCGGCCGGCGGGCGTTCGGGTCATCTGGGATGTCAATCGGCATCGCCTTTACGGGGACGACGAAGAGGTGCCGCTCGGTGCCGTGGACGTTCTTGAAAAGAGGGTCAGGGATTCGCCGAGAAAAGGGCGAGTGGAAGGTATACACCTTCGTGGTAGCTTTCATAACAGCTCCAATGCTTCCATCCGGAAGCTTGATGTTGCGATCTGCTGATGAGGCATCCGCCTCCCAGCATTGCGGCAATTCTCGCATCCGGAGGATGCGCAACGCAAGCTGCTCGATGACATCCGGGTAGCACCTCCCGCCAGAGCGTATGCCCGGACTGGCGTGGCTACGCCGCCGGGTCGGTCGTGCCGCCCCTTCCGGATCGCGCGGCGGCATGGAAGTAGTCCACCACTTGAGAGCTGGCGGATGCGCGGGGAGTCGGCGCCGCGCCGGCTTTTGACCGGCATCAAAAGTTGAGATTTGGACTGCTGCGCCGATCAAGCGATCGTTGTCGCGCCCCCTGGCCGGCGACTGGGCGCAGCTCGAATTCGAGGGTACAGCGGTGCGGGGCCCGCCGAGCGGAGAAGGGTCATGACCTCTCTGCTACGAATTTCGGGCCTCACGCCCGCCGAGCGCGAGCAATACGTTGCGCTTTGCGAACGCATGGACGAGGACGAGGCGCTGGAGTCGATCGCCACCGAGCGGGACGCAGATTGCCGTGAGCGAGCAGGAGGTGTGCAAGATCGAAGGGACGCGGTTACGAACGCGCGTGACGCTGCTGGGCGCGATGCGGTGGGGCGGCCCGAGCCACTTGCGCCGGCCCTGCGGGCATTGATCCGCATAGTGGCGCGCTCAGCAATGCGCCCCAGGTTGCCCCAACCGCCAGCGGTGCCGCAGAATCCTCAATCGAGGTAGACCATGCGAGCAATCATCTACGCGCGCTATTCGACGGATCGGCAGACCGAAGCCTCGATCGCCGATCAGGTGCGGGTGTGCCGCGAACATGCCGAGCGGAACGGCTGGCCAGTGATGTCCGTCCATCAGGATCAGGGCATCAGCGGTGCGGCATTGGGCAATCGGCCGGGCGTCCAAACGGTGCTCGGAACGCTCGAGGCCGGTGATGTGCTCCTGGTGATGGAACTGTCGCGGCTCTCGCGTTCGCAAGACCTCGCGCCGCTGCTGCTGCGATTGCGCCATCGTGGCGCGCGAGTGATCGGCGTGCAGGATGGCTATGACTCCGAGTCCCGCACCGCGCGCATGCAGGCGGGTCTCTCCGGCATCATGTCCGAGGAGTTCCGCACGATGGTTGCCGACCGCACGCGCTCGGCGCTTGAAATGCGGGCGCGCGCGGGCAAGCCGACGGGTGGCAAAGCGTATGAGAACGCGGAGATCGTCTGCGAGATCTTCACGCGCTTTGCCGACGGTGAATCACTGAAGACCATTGCCTCCGATCTTAACCGTCGGGCAGTTCCTTCACCGGGGGCGGACTGGAAGCCTCGGGCGCGCCCTCGAGGCCGCTGGCTGGTTTCGACCATTCACGAAATGCTGCGCAACGAGCGGTATATCGGGCGGCTGGTGTGGAACCGTTCGCAATGGGTGAAGGACCCTGACACGGGCAAGCGCATCCGGCGTGAGCGCCCCGAGTCCGAATGGGTCGTGCGCGAGTGTGAGCGCATCATCGACGAGGGGACGTGGCGGCGGGTACAGGCTCGCTTTCACACCCACTTGCATCGCGGCGCGCAGCCAAAGTGGCTGCTGTCCGGCATCCTCGAGTGCGCCGAGTGCGGCGGCAAGATGATCATCATGGGCGGTGGCCAGCGCCGCTACGTCTGCGGTACCTACCATGCCGGTGGACGTCACGCATGCGCGAACGGCTCCACGTTCCCACGCGCTATCGCAGAGCGGCTCATCCTCGCGCCGATCATCGACGATTTGCTCTCGCCCGCAGCGGTGGCCGAGGGCGTGCGCGCGATGCGCGAGCAACGAGCCGCACCGAGGCGGAGTCAGGCCGAAGCGCCAGACCGTGAGGTCGCGGAGCTTGAACGGCTTGTAAGCCTCGGTGTGCTGAGCCCGGACGTGGCTGCGCCGGCTATTGAGACTGCGCGGCGGAAGGCGCAGCAACGCCAGGCGGAGGACGAGCCGACTCAGGTCTTGCCTTGGCCGAGCGAGCGTGCTTGGCGTGAGGCGGTGACCCATATGCGTGATGTTCTGCAGGGAGACGACATCGTGGCCGCGCGGGACGTGCTGCGAGACCTGATTGGGCCCGTGCGCTGCCATCCGGCCCAGGATGGCTTTGTGGTGGCGGAACTCGGTGCCAGTAGCATCCAATTGGCCACGGCACTGGCGAAGACCGGTACAGATCCAGGGAGCGTCGGGATCGGTATACGAAATGGTAGCGGGGGCAGGATTCGGCACTTACTTGCACGGCTGCCCCGGCGCTCAGGTGGCTGGCTGTCAACGCCGAAGTAAATTTGACCCACCCACGCTTGAAGTGGTAGCCGAGTCGGATAGCGGAGCGGGCAAAATCAGCTATGTGCGGACGCTCAGCGGCCCGGAAACCGGCCCGGATCTGGACATTCAAGGGCCGATGATCGCCGCAGTGCACAACCAGAAGTAATGTGTCGCCTCGCACCTCGTAAGCAATTGAATAGACAGAGTATTGACATGGTAATGCATACGCATTACCATGTGTTTGTGCCTCTTGGAGAATTGCCGTGACCGCCGCAGCCGCGACTCTTGTCGCCGAATCAACCGTCACCGATCGTTATCAGACGACGGTACCCGATCCCATCCGCCGTGTGCTGAAGCTCGGTAAGCGCGACAAACTGCGTTACTCCGTCCAGCCCGATGGTGCGGTAATCCTCGAGCGAGTATCGCCGGAGGACGTGGAAGACCCTGTCCTCGGGGAATTTCTGGCCTTTCTGTCCCGGGACATGGAAGCAAATCCCGATCGGCTGAAAGCCTTTGATGGGAGCCTGCGCGAACGCATCCAGGCGCTCGTCGGGCCCGTCGAAGTCGATCTCGACAAGCCGCTATCGCCGGACGATGAATGACATCGCAGATCCCTGCGGCGCCGTTTGTCATCAACGGCTGGTCGATCTTCGCGCATCCGCTGTTTCTCGAGCAGCTGGAGGCATTAATCCTCCAGGTCGAGGCCCTAAAGCGGAAGGATCCGCATAACTTCCCTCGAAAGAATGCAACGAAACGACTTGCGGCGATCGCCAAACTCGTATTTGAGAATATCCCTCGTGATCCGACCGCTGCCGAATTCCGACAGGGTGACACACTTGGTCCGAAATATAAGCACTGGTTTCGGGCGAAGTTCTTCATGCAATATCGGCTGTTCTTCAGGTACCACGTCGAGAGCAAGGTCATCGCGCTGGGCTGGGTGAACGATGAAGACACCAAGCGTGCCTACGGCTTAAAGAATGATGCGTATCGAGTCTTCTCCAAGATGCTCGCTGCCGGGCATCCTCCCGACGACTGGAACGTGTTGATCAAGGAATGTCGTGCGGCTTCGGCTCGAACGTCAGAGCTAACGACTCTTCTCGCTGATACGATGAAGTAGCCGCTTCCCGGGCGCAGAGAGCTTCACGGTGCTGGAATCCGGGCGACAGGAATGAGTGCATTCGGCCAAGAGCGGTCGCTGCCGCGCGGGATTGCGTTGCTCAATAGCGGCCGTTGGGGATCGAATGCCTCCCGGCTACAGAATCGCCTGGAGCCGGTGACGTCTCCCCGGTTCCCGGCATCCGCTGGGTTCGTTTGTAAGCACTCCGGCATCCCCGTCCCTGCGCGCGAGGGCGCACCGGCGTAGGGGCAGTGGGGGATCGCGGAGCGGCTTGTCTCAGGCGGCGCGACGGGCGGTCGGTAGCGAAGCGCGAGCGTTCCAGGGCAGCAGTGCTTCCAGGGCGTCCACGGTCTCGGCGGCGGGGAGGTTTTCGAACAGGAAGTTCAGATACGCGCAAGGCTCGATGCCGTTGGCGCGAGCGGTGGCGACGAGGGAGTAGAGATTGGCGCTGGCGCGAGCACCGAGCGGATTGTTCGCGAAGAGCCAGACGCGCCGTCCCTGGCTGAAGGGACGAATGAGGTTCTCGACGTAATTGTTGTGAGCGGGCACGTCCGCGTGCTCGAGATGCCGCAGTAGCTTCGGCCACTGCTTGGTGGTGTAGGCGAGCGCTTTGCCCAGGGCGCTCTGCGGGGGCACGCCTGGTAGGAGGTCATCGACCCAGCGCTTGAACGCTTCGAGGACGGGGGCGGATTTTTCCCGCCGGAGCTTGAGGATCTCATCGGGATCCAGGGTACCGCCAACACGCTCGCGTTGTTCGCGCAGCTCCTTCAGATCGCGCTCGGTCTTGAACACTTTGCCGAGGTAATCCTCCATCGCCACTTTCGCGAGGGCGCGCCCGGAGGGAAGCTCGGTGACCTTCAACGCCTTGTGGTAGTACGTCCGGCAATGCTGCAGGCAGCCAAAGTGTTGCAGCTCCAAAGCCTCGGTCACGATGTCGTAGAGCTCGAGCCCATCGGTCAGAAGCTTGCCGCGGAACGGCCCATCGGAGCCGATCAGTAGGTCCTTCAGCGCCGCCGCCGTGCGCGAGGGAACATGGGTGAAGAGCACGATGCGCCTGCCGGGAGGGCCGGCGGCGCGCACCACCATGTAGTGCTCCGAGCTCGGCGCCTTCTCGGACTTGAGCACCTGCAGGTACGTCTCGTCCATCTGCACTACGGGCGCTGCCAGCAGGTCATCGTTCATCAAGTTGATCAGCGGCATCACCGTCTCAGCACCCACCGTGTTGACCCAGGTCCCCACGGTTCCGGGCGTCAATCGCACCTCCTGGCGCTCGAGCTGCCGGCAGATCCTAAAGATCGGCAACCCGTCATCGAACTTGGAGGTCACCACGTGCGCGAGGAGCGAGGCGCTGGCGTTGGACTTCGGCAGGATGTTCTTCACTGCCGCGGCAACCGCGACGCCCTGGTGGCAGTGTCCGCAGGCGTACTTCGGATATACGTGCCGCTCGATCCATACCTTTGCCGGCTCGAAGTGATAGCGCTCGCTGACCTCTTCCCCGATGCGCTCTCTCGCCCAGCACACCCCCTCGTGCGCGTGCACACACCACTTCTCGTGCGCCGGCGGATCGTGCAGGATCTCCTTGCGCGGCAGGTGTGCGGGGATCGGCTCGCGGCCGCCGCTGTGCGGGCGCGCCTTACGCTCATGGGCGGCGATGATCGTGGTGCGCTCATCCTCGGCGGCCTCCGCCGCCTCGATCGCGGCGAGCACCTCGGCCTCGTTGAAGAGCATCTTCTGATCGGGCGAGACGGCTGAGTCGGTGAGCCGCTCGGAGGAGCGGCCGTAGAGCTGGCCCTTCAGCCACCGCACCTCTTCCTCGAGCAGCCCCTTGCGATCGAGGGCCTGGCGGTGCTGAGCTTGAAGCTCCTCGTGCGCCTCGCGAAGCTGCCGGAGCGTCTCTTCGGAGACCTTCAGCCGAGCTGCAAGCTCGGCGTTCTGATCGAGGAGTTTGTGGGGACGCGGTGGGGCAGGCACGGAATGAAATTATACCGTGCCTGCCACGCATTACAACATCTAACTGTCACGCCGCGTGCTTGAATCGCAGCATCTTGTGCGGCTGCCTGAAGATGTCGTATCCATCGAGCAGCCACTCGAGCTCCTCGGCAGTCAGCGTCACCACCTCCTGCTCCATGAGCCTCGGCCAGCAGAACTTCTCCCGGCCCTCGATCACCTTGTGCCAGACCGCAAATCCGTTCCTGTGCCAGTAGAGGATCTTCACCGCGTTGTAGTGCTTGCCCACGAAGATCAGCAGCGCGCCGGAGAATGGGTCGACCTTCATCACTTCCTGCGCGAGGGCGGCAAGGCCGTTGCGCCACTTCCTCATGTCGACTGGCTCGCGATACAGGTAGACCTTCAGCCCCTCTCCACACGGGCGCATCATGGCCGCTCTCCCATCAGCTGCAGCAGCCACTGCGGCTGCGGCCACATCCCGCACTCGATCAGCCACCCGCTCGGATGGCGCACTCGGCATACCGGACCGGGGACCGCCAGCTGCGCTCCTGTGAGGGACTCCTGCACTCGCACCTGCACGAATTTGCCCGGGCAGCTCGCCGTCTGCTCCGGCGGCGGCGGCACGATGCCCTTCTGGACCAGCTGGCGCCGCACCTTGTACAGCATCGCCATGCTCAGGCCGTGCGCTCGGTAGTAATCCGGCAGCGACAGCCCCTCCTTCTGGGCCTCTTGCATCCGCTCCATGAAGCGTTGCTGCCCCACCGTCAGCTCCCCTCGCGTCTCATCGCTCATCCTCATGCCCTCGCCATGCGACCCATTGCCGCTGCCAGAGCATCGAGCTATCAGCTCAGCCTCGGAAGAACGGGGATGCCGGAGTGCTTACGTTCGTTTATACAGTGCATGCATACCCGGACCGAGCCAGGCAAAGTTCCTGCAACATCATGGGGTTGTGCTACCTTTGCCGGGGTCCGGAGCTGTTTGTATAGCCGGACGTCGAGTCCGTATATTCAATAGTTATGCCGCACGAACAGCATGTATGCGCACACGGTAATCATTGGCGGTACCGGGATGCTTTTTGCGGCGTCTGTTGAACTGGCCACTCAATCACATCGCTTTACTTCCGTAGCACGTACGCGCGCGTCGCTTGCAAGGCTAGATGCCGCGTTGCCCACGGGCCGCGGACCGCATCACATGCTTGCACTCGACTGGTCGGAGCCTGAGGCTTTCATTGCTGGAATCGCCAATCACATCGAGGAAACAGAAGAACCGGACCTTGTGGTGGCTTGGGTGCACAATGAGCAGCTTGGCATCCGTGTCGCGTCGGTATTGGGTAGGGGCAACGTGCAGTTCTTCCAAGTCCTCGGTAGCGTCGCGGCAAACCCAGGCAAAATAGCGGAACAAGTGCAAGCCGGGGCCAATCTGCCGCCAAATGTCGCGTATCATCAAGTCATTCTTGGCGCCGCTTCGCAAGGCAGCCATCTTCGTTGGCTCACCAACGCCGAGATCTCAAGTGGTGTACTCAAGGCCGTGCAGGCGCAGCAAATGCAGTTTGTCGTGGGCACACTCAAATATGCGTAAGTGCGGCATAACAACTCAGTCAACCGGACGCTCACCCGCTTCGCGGGTTCGCGCCGGTTACCTCAGGCGTTAGCTCTTATCCGTGGACAGTCGCGTTCTACACATTGCGTACTCCAAGGCGCTTGCGTCAGTCGCGTGGGAAACGCACGGCGAGCACGAGTATGTGCTCGTCGGTGACGGCGTTACCGTCGATGAGGCCATTCTGCAAGACCTCATAAATTCTGCCTTCTCAGTGGCTACGCTTTGGTCAAGCCCAAGTCGGCACCGTGCTATTTCCGTGCCGCGAGAGGAGGCTGCACATTTCATGGCAACACAACTTGTACCTCACTCGAGTGTCATACTTGCTGACGAGAGCTTGCACACGTTCGTCGAGCTCAACTACATCGGTGTCGCACGCACGGGCCAGGCACGAGCTAACTATTCATTCCAGCAGACGCGCTACGCGCGCCGCTAAATTCGGGCGTTAGCGGCCTCTTAGACATGTTACAAGAATGGTATTCGGTGAAAGGACTGTTCCGCTGGTACTTCAAGCAGTCCGACGAGACGGCAAACATCAAAGAGCGCGTTGTCCTTTTCTACGCCAAGAGCTTTGATCATGCGTTTGAGCTGGCTGAGGCGGAGGCTCAGGGTTGTTGTGCCGATGACCCGTCTGCAAATTTATGCATCGAGCCGATAGGCCACTGGAACGCCTGCTGGTTAGGTCATGAACCTAAAAACGGCTCAGAAGTGTTCTCTCGTCTCTGCAAGACAAAGTGGGATTCAGCAGCATTTGTACGGCGGCACCAACCAAAGTCTCATGAACGGGCCGCTAACAATTCATCCAAGCGGACACGCTGACGCGTGCCGCTTAACTCAAGCGTTTGGCAGCATGACTAAAGCTAAGACGCCGTCCGGTGAGTTGTCGCACAGGCTGCCCGCAAACTTTCGCAAGGCCATCGAATCCGATGCTGTGGTCAAGAGCCTCTGGCCCGAAATGAGTGGATTTGCTGGGTCACTTCAGCCAAGAAGGATGACACCAGGAAACGCCGTATCGATGTTGGCCTCGATAAGATGCGCGGAGGAATGCGCAGGCCATGCTGTTGGCCTGGCTGCCCGCACCGGTGACCCTTGCGTCCATGAGCATATTGCGTAGCATCAAGTTTGAAGCGCACAGTTGAGCATGCTTCCCAAAAGCGGACCGTCGCCATTGGCCGGAACGGGTCGTTATGCAGAGCTCTGCATAACGACCCCTATGCGGACCTCGCGATTATGCGGAGTTGCGGTCTCGGGCATTGCCGAGCGTAGGCGATTTCCGGGCTCGCGCAGCCGGTGATGCGATAGGAAG
>JAEHJW020003751.1_pt1 | contig 17987 bp, 24 predicted proteins | sample 9271431 | NCBI WGS metagenome assembly JAEHJW02 | reverse complement strand
TGACGAACCCCGCCGGAATTGGTCTTTCCGGCGGGAACATTGGTGAGAGCCCGTAGCTCAGTTGGTAGAGCACGAGACTTTTAATCTTGGGGTCCAGGGTTCGAATCCCTGCGGGCTCACCAATGAATCAAAGACTTAGTTGCCTTTTCTGTCGCTGTTTTACACTTCTTACACGGGACGTTTTACATTTTTTGCGATACACCGCGTCGACTATCGCATGGTCTGAATGTGGGCATTTAGAATTTCGAGCCACATCTCCGCTACGAGTCTGGGTGGCTTGGCGTCTACTGTCGCTGTTGGAGTTGGGTGGTGCTATGACGACTGCAGGTTAGCTCTATAGAAATTGCCACTGCGACTTCTGGCTGGTTCGATCGAAGAATCAAAGAGGAGACTCGCCGCAACGAACGGCATTGGGGCATGGAAATCCAAGAAGATTGTCTAGATCACGTTTTACACAATTTATATGAAAAACTACTTGCAACCGGACTGCGTAATGTCGGATCGCGTGGTGCCACTCGCGAGTTGCTCGGCGTCGCATTAAGAATTCAAAAACCTCGCGCCCGCATTAGCCGATCTGAGAATCGAGGGCGCCCATTTAGTGCCCTTGGTGAACTGCTTTGGTATCTCTCCGGATCAGATACCCTCGAGTTCATTGATCCTTATGTCAAACATTACAGGAAGGAAGCCGTAGAGGGTAAGATTCAAGGGGCCTATGGGCCACGCCTCGTTGCTATGCGGGAAAGCGTCAACCAGATCGAGAACGTTGTACGGCTACTCAGCGCGAAGCCGGCATCTAGGCGCGCTGTCATTCAGTTGTTCAATGCGGAGGATATCGCGACTGACCACAGGGAGATCCCCTGCACAACAACCCTCCAGTTTCACATACGCGGTGGGTTACTTCATATGTCAGTTACGATGCGATCAAACGACGCCTATTGGGGACTGCCCCATGACGTTTTCTGCTTTACAATGCTGCAAGAGATTATGGCGCGACGTTTGGACTGCGATCTAGGCGAATATTATCATTACGCAGGTAGCATGCATATATACGAGGACCACATTAATGCTACGTCCGAATATGAAAAGGAGGGCTTTCAGCGCATCAGCGAGATGCCCGTAATGCCTATCGGCGACCCGATCCCTATGGTGACGCGGCTGCTCAAGATCGAGCAGCGGCTCCGCGCCGGAGAGCAACTTCGAGCCGGAGTCGAAATCCTCGACCCTTACTGGGCGGACATTGTCCGCCTTCTTCAGGTTTTCTGGGCGAAGAAGTGGGAAACGGACGCTAAAGCGTATGATAGTAGGCTGATAGAGCTTCGAGATGAAATGACAAGCGACGTTTATCGCCCCTACATAGAGGGACGTAGAAAAATAGCAGATTGTTGGAATAGCCAACAAGGTCATCCCGACAGTTTGCTGGAGCGAGGTTAAGGTGTGGCCGTCTAGGAGCGGTTTGTACCAGAAAATTGTGGCTGGACTCCAGGCCGCGAAGGTATCGCAGGGCTTGAAAGGCCTGCAAAATGCAGAAACGCTAGATACTCTGGCAATGCAGTTTGTAGCGAGCTTGCGACGCGAGGATTATTACCGGATATTGCAGACGAGGAGAATTTTCCATCGAAGTGCGGATCCAAATAGCCCCTTATTCGATGCGGAGCGCGCAGTAGCTTTTCACATACAGCAGAACAACATAGATGAAGCTGGATGGCTCATATTCCTGATGACACACTTCGCTCGGCGTCCAGACTCGCACTGGCGTCGGCTACAAGATGTCTACGGCCGGCTGGGCACCGGGATATGGGACTGGGCAACCGTGAACTCCAACCCCACCGCGTTCTATCAGTGGATCGAGGCGAACTGGGAAAGGATCCGCGGCGCCTTTGGCAACCATCGAAAGTATGAGAGTATGCGCCCCGACGCTCAGCGACCGATGAAGCAGGTAGTAGCAGATTATCTCGCCTGGATTGGTCCGGCTGGTCACTTGGCATTCTTCGCTGGCGCTGTTCGTGCGTCTGGGAACAATCCGCACACTATTTTCGACTGCCTCTATCGAAACATGGCTGTGAAATCATTCGGTAGGCTTGCCAAATTCGACTACCTATCGCTCGTTGCTCGCTATGGTTTGGCTCCCATCGCCGCGGGCGAAGCGTATCTCGATGGCGCGACAGGACCAAGGCGTGGCGCTAGGCTGTTGGTAGACGGTGATCCCGACAGCTCTACGTCCAATTCCGCGCTTCAGCAGGAGCTTGATAAGCTAAACGGGCACTTGAAGGTAGGAATGACTGTAATGGAGGACGCTCTTTGCAATTGGCAAAAAAGTCCCACAACATTCATACATTTCAAAGGTTAATCCATTAGTGGCACTAAATTTTGCCATTTCCAGTGGCGTTTGAGATAGTTCATCTCCTCGCGTCGAATTATTCCGCGGTGCTGCATTTGGCCGACTATGAGCCCTGGTGACACACCCACTGACACGCTAAATCGCACTACGGAGTCTCGATCAGGGCGCAATTGATAAAATTCTACGACACGGCTTTCGGGAATGATGCAGCGGGACGCAAAATCATTGGCCTCGCACTCGGCATCGTCGAGGCTTTCCATGTCAGCATCAACAAATGCCTTTTCGCCGTGCATTAGGAGATGTCCGATTTCGTGGAAGACGGTAAACCAGAATTTATCATCCGCGAGGCCTCGGAAGCTTAGTAGGATCATTGCCTTGTCGGGCGCAACCATCCTGCAGGCACCAGATGCGCGGCAGCCTTCAGGAGTTCTCTTCGTCACGATCGCCACGCCCGCCTCAGAGCAGAGTGCTTTCAACTTCGGCAGAAACCGCTCCGGCTGCCTAACCTTTGAGAGTGCCCGGATTGCATCCATACGATCGCGAAGGTTGTGGGGGCTCCACGGTCTTGTCGCGACAATGTCAGCTGCGAGTTCGCCACTGCGTAGCCACATCAGCACTGCGCCCTGATCTGATGTCAGGACTTGAGACGTCCGGAAGAGTGTCTCGGCACCGATCCTCCCATAACGAGACTTCCACGCCCGAATTGTGCCAACGTTGAAAAAAGCTAGCCGCCGCTGTACCTCGGCTCGCTGGGTTTCAGCAGACATGCGGCCTTTGGGTCGTGCGCCTGGCACCGGCAGCTTTAGCCACTCGTCTGCCTCGTTTGCCGTTGCACGATCTACAGCATCGCTGAGCGCAATCTCATAGTTTGTTTGTCGCTTCCGCCAGAACGACACTGTACCACCGAGTGCATCAGCAAGTACGGAGGCATGCGTGTCGTTGATAGGGCATGAACCATCCAGAAGCCCTCGAAGCGTTGTCATCCCACCTTCGAACTGTTTAGCCAGATCAGATGGATCAACACGTCGACGCGCCATCAGGGCGGTTACGGAATCACCGGGTTTGGAAAACCAATCGCGCGTAAAATTCTGTTCGGTCGTCATGGTTGCCTTGAGATGTCCACTAGCTTCAACCTTGCTACCGTTGCCCATATAACTCGCCCATCGATATCCCGAGCGAATCGCGTTCCAGCTACAACGAGCTTAGCTCGATAGTCTGAACCGATCACGACGAAAAGAGAGTCATCGGAACAAACCTTTACCTGATTGCCGAGGAAATCAATCAATTCTGCAGCGTTTTCGAAGGCTTCCACATCGGAGATCAACGAAATGAGAGCACTCGCATGCGTGCTTCCGAGCAAATCTTCCGCGGCGGCCAATGTGACGCACGAGTCGTGAAGTGATTTGCTATCGAATGAAATTATAATCAAAGATCGCCTTCACTGCGCTGCCTTTACGCAATTTGCACGAGTCTTCCTGTGGATATATGAATTCTGTCGCTCATTGCGGCAGCGGTGACCCGTGTGGCTTCGATTTCTGTTTTATCCGGATCACGTCAATTCGGTCCCAGTTGCGGGCCAGTTCTCGATCTCCGGCCTTTGCCATGTCGACGCCGATCGCGCTGCATAGGCTTGCGAGCGTTACCATCACGCCGCCAACCTCCTGGTCTGCCTCGCCTGCCTGGCGGCCGAAGACATAATTGACCAAAGCTATCGCATCACCGTGGGAACAACCATTAGCTTGCGCAAGCTCGAGAGCTTCTTCTAGGAAGCGATGATTGCGTTCGCTACGGTCCGCTCGTACGGACGGCGGAAAGCAAATCTTGAGCCATTCTTCCACGTGCCGTTGATAAGATGTCATTTCAGACGTCAACGTTACCTCCCGGATTTCGTATCTCGACGCCGCGTGCCCACATACGGATTTCGGTAGCTCAATAGGGAAAGCCTGTGCCCCTCCGAAAGTACTTTATGTGTATTCGACTGAAGTTCACACGACAATAAGATTTCATCGGACACGCCACGATCAACTTGATCTTTTCAGCTCGTCTTGTTCGCTGCGAGACGTTCGATGGCGTCCCTCGCCAGCTTTTCCTGTCGCGCGCCGGATGAGTAATGCTGAACCATCGCGATGCTCTTATGCCCAGTGATGGAGGCGATCTGAGCGTCACTGCAACCTGCCTCGGCCAACCTAGACGCAGCAAGGTGCCGAAGTCCATGGAAGTGAACGCTCTCGGGCAATCCGAGGCGCCGGCGCTCGGCGATGAACACGTGCTTGAAATGGTCTACTTTCCAGCGGGCGCCGTCCGGCCTAGTTGCGATCGTATCGTCTGAGCGCGGCGCGGCCTTGATCACCTTGGCCAGCATAGGGTGCAGCGGAATCACCAGTTCAACGCCCGTTTTGTGCTGCGTCAGGCGGATTACGTCGCCCTCTATCGCCGACCAAGGGATGTCGAGTACGTCGCCCAGCCGCTGCCCCGTATAGAGGCCCAGCAGGATGGCCACGGCGATCGGACTGCCCGGAACCGTGAGCGCATCGACCTCGGCCTGTGTCCAGACGCGATGCTTCTGCTTCACGTATCGGACGGGCTTCACGAGGCGGGCAGGGTTGTCCTTCAGCCAGTCTCTCGCCATCCCCCAATTGAGGAGCATGCGGAGTAGCGCCAGCAGGTGATTCGCCTTGCGTGGCGTCTGATCGAGTTCATCAATCCGCTCCTGGACCCATGTGCGGCGGAGTTTAGCGACGATGCCATGTCCCCAATGCTCAACGATTGGGCGCATCAAGCGGTCGTAGTTCTCCCGGGTGCCGGCAGCCAGCCGGCGGTAATCGCCGCTCGCCGTGTAGGCCATCCACAGCGCCTCCAGGGATCCCGGCATGGCGACGTAACGACGATCCGTTGATTGTCTCTTCAGGGCGTGCTCGAAGTCCCGATGGAGGCGGTCGTAAGCCTTGCGCCATTCGAAGGACCCGATGTCACCCTTGATACGGATATAAACTTCGCCGCGGCGGTAGTATGCGTAATGCCTACCGCGAGCCCGGACCAAATGAACGTAGGGCAGTGTCACCTGCACGACGCGGGGTGCTCCATCCGCCGTCATCCTCCTGTTCGCTACCTGTCCGGATGCCAGCGAGCCCGTCAAGCCAATTCTCCAGGGTATGTCTTAGCCAGAGTTTGCGGATGCCATGCTTCGCACCCGATTTGGTGGAAACGGTGATTGGGCTCGGCGCTCTGCCTGCGGCCACCAGTTTCTGCAACATCTGAGGACTGATGCTGCAGTATTCCGCCGCATCGTCAACCCCCAGGGCATATGGCCACGGTCGATGAGTAATCATGCACCTCGTGCCTCGCACTCGCGCGGCGCCATAATGAAATTCCAAAGTCCGACCGCCTCCTGGTCGCCGGCAGCCTGCGGGCCGGTGGCGGCGCAGCGTTCGTTCGAGCACTCGACGTAGCGGGTTGATGAACCCTTCACCGCCGCCGCCGACTGGCAGGCCTTGCAGGGCTCGATCGGCATCAGATTGCGCGTCTGGCGCCGCGGCGTTCGGTTCGCACGGCGGCGGCTGAAGCGGATTGCATTCGCGCTCATGCCGCCCTCCCGCCCTGCAGCTCGTGGTACAGGTCGAGGAAGCGATCGCGGGCATAGCCGGGCGACCATGGCCGGATCGGTGTGGGCAGCGGCTGCTCGCCGGCGATCGCCGCCCATTCCTCTCCGGACAGCGGCATGAGGTCGCGCCCTTCGGTGGCGAGCATGATCTTGTCGGCTTTCCAGACATCGGCCGGGATCTCGGCGATGCCGAAGCGGAAGAAGATCATTTCCTCGACCCGCCGCTCGAGCGCCTGGTAGTCCGGCAGCATCTGCTTAAGCGGGGTGGAGACGTCGCCGAGGAATGCCTCGGCAGCATCGTGCATAAGCGCTGCCAGCCGGTGTCGGCGCGGCACGCAGTGGCAGTTCGCGACATGCACGCTGTGCTGCGCCACGCTGTAGAACCGGCTCGTATGGCCGCTGAACCGGCAGATGTGGCTAAGCGCTTGGGCGATCGTGTCGATCGACAGCATATTCGAGGACAGCCGGTCGAAGTCGAAATAGAGCCCGGAGGCGGTCATGATGCGGGGTTCCATATCGGTTCCTTCCGCGCTCAACTTGGCAGCATCAGGCAGCCGATCGCACCGAACAGCACGGCCGCTGCAAGAAAGCCGATCATGATGTTCAGAGTGACATTCCAGGCGTTGAGCTCTGTGCCCAGTTCACGCTGTACCGGGTCAACGAGAATCAGGCGCCATTGCCAACCCCTGACATTTAGTTGTGTTGGCTTGCGAGTCACCGGAATGGGCGTTGTTCGAATGACGAATTGCATAAGCACCTCCAGCAGGCTTGGTGGAGGCTAGAATGTGCAATTATGCAATCTTGGTCAAGTGCAAAATTGCACTCCGGCAGGACGGGCTGCTAGTTAATACCTACTCGATACGATAGCTCCCGACCACCAATCCTGCGACAACGATGTCCGATTCGAGGTCTCCGAGCTCCACGCTGCCTGCCCGTGCCAAAGGGGGAAATGCCTCCAGCCCGTCGCCGATCGGAGCGTCGGTCAGAATGATCGGTTCCTGAAACTCTGGTTCGGTGCTACGCGGCCAAAGAACGTGGCGTCCTTTCGCGTCCAGTTCGTAATCTTTCAAGGTCGCCTCGTATTCGCCTGTCGTAGATCGCCGAAGCACCACGACACGTTCGCCGGGGCGTGGCGCGCGCCCGAGATCGGCGAACCGGACAACGATTACAATTGTTCCGTCAGGGTAAAGGCGGTTCATTGATTCGCCGCGCACAACCAGACCGAACCGTTCAGCATATGCAAATCGCCCATCCCGAGGCACGGTCAAGTTCTGCCAGTCAGTATGAGGCCATTCGATGCTCTCTCTCCACACGCCCGCCTGAACGGCGCCACGGACCTGGATGGTATCGAAAGGAGATAGCGAAGAGGGAAAAGCTGTTCCGAGCGATGCCTTTCCCTTGGTAATCCGTGCTGCCGCCTCGACGAGTTTCATTTGCGTACGAGCCGAAAGGGTGTGCTTCACCGAGCCGTCGCTATCTGGTCCCGTGTTTGCCATGAACCGGGTCAATGTCGAGGCTGCTACACCAGCTTCTCGTGCAAGTTCGGTCAGCGACAGGCCTGTCTGTTCTACCAGGCTCGATACCAAAGTTCGGGCTTGTTTTTGCGCTTCATCCATAGTTGCATATTTGCAAAAACGATCGCTTGCGGCGATTTGCAATAATGCTCTTGACTAATGTGCAATTATGCAAATAACATTGATGCATGAACACGCTTCTCACCCCTTCGGAGCTTGAGAACATCGCGAGACAATGCGGGCGCTCCATTACGGATGTTTGCCGAGCCGCTGGGGTAGCGCCTTCAACCTTTTCGAGATGGAAGTCCGGCAAGACAACCCCGACCATTCGTGTTTACGAACGGCTTGTTTCGGTTCTGCGAGCCACGGACAAGCCATCGGCCGGAGCGGCATCAAGCGCATGACCGAAAAACTGCAGAAGGTCATCATTACTGAAACATCGGGAATTTACGCTTGGAGCTCGACGATTTCGCGCGCAAGTTCGATGGCGCGGGTTGCGACTAGCGCGGCCTCTCCGGTCATAGGAACTCGAGAAGCTGCTGACACGAGTACGGTATCCAGCGCTTCTACGATCCGATTGGGATCCAGGATCCGATTGTCACGCAGCCCTCGGATAATCAGTCCGAGAAGAAGCTTATGTGCATTCACCTCTGCGCGCAGCTGCGCCACTTGCTCGTCCAATTCTTTGATCTCCGTAATTCATAGCTTAATCGAAACGGTAGGAAGCTTGAGCGTCGGTGGCAATGTGTCTTGCCCTGTGAGCACTCCATTGTGATAGGCTTTGCTGCACTTCACGGGCCGATGCCGGCCGGTCGGCTTGAAGCAGACTTCGCCGGCACATTGTTTGCACATTTTTTCCTGAAACTTGCTCCGGCGGCGGCAAATTCTCCCTCTGCCGCCGGGGCTTCTGTTGGTGGGCCGGTCGGTTCGTTCATTGGTGCTGTTCCTCTCGTTTCTGGCGAGACCAGGAATGGCACCGATTTTTTCCAACATCATGGATTTCTCGTCCGCGAACGCGGACACCTTGTCCGTGCTGCTGGACACGCACAGCGTGTGGCGATCGCATGAACAGCTCCGTCTCCGATGAGATGATGGCGATCGTGCGCGGCGCAGCGGCGCCGGTCTGCCCGGGCGACACGGTCGGCGCGCTGATGCGTCGCGCGGCTCGGCGCTTGGGGCTCAGTCCCCGGCGGGTACGAGCCTATTGGTATGGAGAGGTGAAGCGAGTTCCGGCCGAGGAGGCAGACCGCCTGCGCGCCGCCCGGGAAACAATCCTGCGTGGGCACGCCGCCCAGCTGGTCCAGGCATTGTCCGAGTGCAATGTCGATCCATCCGATCTCGATGCTTTTGTGCGGGACCTTGCCGCGGCTCAGAAGGCGAAGGCCGCGTCGAATGCGTGACGGTGCAGAAGTACGACCAGCGTCAGGCGGCGTATCATGAGTGCCTCCGCCGAGCTTGTTCTCGAGCTGACCGACCGGCCGCGCGCCGGCACGCGTGATGAACTGCTGTGGCTCTACGAGATGGCCGACCGTGCCAGCGGCGCCGAACGCCGCCTTTATCTCAGCGAGGCCGCGGTGCTGGCGGATGCATTGCGCCCGAAACCCCGCGGGCGGCGGAAGGTGCGGCCATGACATTGCCGGGCTGTTCCGAGTGCGGCGCGCCGGCTGTCGCGTTTGATCCTGGAACCGAACCGCAAACGAGCCCGATCGGCGGCGGCATCACCATCGACCCCGGAAAAAGCGGCGACGCCTGGTGTTTCGAGCACTGGCCATTCCGCAACGAAGCCCGGTTCAACCAGTTCATCAATGGAGGGACCTATCATGGCGCTCGACGCCGTTGAGAGGGACATCGGCGGCGGCCAGACGCGACAGCCTGGCATCCTGGCATTCAGTTTCCGCCTGCCCCGACCCACGCTCACCCTGAACGTGTGGCAGCGAATGTCGCCCTGGAAGCGGACACGCTACGCGCGGGATCTCGCCTGGGAGATCCGCATTGCCTATGGCGAGCCGTTACCGTTCCGTCCGCTTGAGCGCGCCCGCCTTGTCTTGCTCCGCCATGGCATCCAGGCGCCCGATACCGATGGCCTGATCGGCGGCTGTAAGCCGCTGATCGATTGCCTGCTTGCCCAGAGCACCCGGCACCCCCACGGTCTGGGCTTCATCGTCGACGACAGTTCCGACCGGCTGCGCCTGGTGGCGGAGCATGTGCAGGTCCGGCACCTGCACGATCAATGCACGGTGGTCGAGATATGGACCATCTGACCCTGCCGCCGGCCGCCTCACGCAATCTCAACATGGAAAGGTGAACCAATGGCGAGGATCCGTACCATCAAGCCAGAGTTCCCGCAGTCTGAATCGATCGGGACCTTGTCCCGCGATGCCAGACTCCTGTTCATCCAGCTCTGGACGCTGGCCGACGATGCCGGCCGCGCCCGTGCCGCGGCGCGCATGCTGGCGAGCTTGCTCTATCCCTATGACGACGATGCGCCGGCCCTGATCGAGAGCTGGCTGCGCGAGCTCGAGAAGGTCGAGTGCATTCGCCGCTACGAGGTGGACGGCACGCGGTATCTGGAGATCTGCAACTGGCAGAAGCATCAGAAGATCGATCGACCCTCGGCCTCGAAACTACCGGCACATCCCGAGGCTTCGCGAGCCGACATCGAACCGGCACGACAACACATCGAGGCCTCGCGCGACAGCATCGAGCCTGCGGCGAGACCTCGCGCGTTTGCATTGCCGGCTCGCGAGCGTTCATCGAACCCTCGCGAATCCTCGCGAGCTCTCGCTGCTGACCTAGGACCTGGGACCAAGGATCAGGGACCAGGATATTCCGAAGCTCACGCTTCGGGCGTCGCGCAGGCGCCGCCGCTCGATCCGCGGATGAAGCTGTTCCGGGAAGGGCTTGAGACGGTGCAGATGCTCACCGGCAAGCCTGCCGACAAATGCCGGACATTTCTTGGGCGGCTGCTGAAGGATCTCGACGATGATTGCGTCACGGCGATGCGGATCCTCGAGGATGCGAGAACCACGAACCCGGCAGATCCGGTATCGTGGATTGCCGGCGCCGTTGCGCGGAGGAGAAAACCCGCGCCGGCACGATCTGGCGAGAAGAGCCTGGCCTATATTGGCAAGAGCCTCGGGCTGATCCCGGAGATGGCGTTGTGAGTGTGCCGCCGATGATGTCGCCCGGCGCGTGGCTGGGCATGCTGGCCGCTGGCGTGCGCAATCCGCCGAGCGAGGAGAATTTCCCCTATCGCGAGGCGGCGATCCGGACGGCCTGCGAGGATGTGCCCGAGGCGGCCTGGAACAATCGATCGCTCCGCACGGCGATGAGGAGCTTCGCGTTCTGGCCGGCCGCGGCGGATGTGCACACGTTGCTGCTGGCCGAGGCGCGGGCAATCGAACTCGACGAGCTCAGGGCGCGTGTGGCGATCGAAGACCTGTCCGACGAGCAGGTGCGCGCGGTCGCGCAATGTCAGGCGTGGCTTGGCCGCACATCGGATCAGGCCTGGGTGATGCGGGTGATCGAGGAGAACTATGAACCGGCGATCGTGGCCGCGGTCAGATCCAGCTTCGATGGCCGGCGCGCCATCCAGGCCGGCAGGTCGATTGCGGCGATCGCGGCAATTCCGGAGACACTCGCAGCCAGGCTTCGCGCGCCCGATACGCATGGCGCCGAAAGACGATGATGTCGCTCGTGATCAGTCCGCCGCAGCGCTTTCAACAAGCTCGGGGTTTTGTTCGATGAGCTTCAGTAGCAGCCGTGCTGCCGGATCCGGTTTGCGTCGACCTTGTTCCCAATTGCTGACGGTCGATGCCGGGATGCCGAAGCGATCTTCGAATGCACGAGCGGATCGAGCCACTTTTCGTCGAATCGCACGGATACGTTCAGGCGGCATCGGGTCGATATTTACGACCTCAAGTGCCTTCTCGCCACGCTTCCATGCAGCTGCTTCGCGCAAGCCTTCCAGGAGCGCATCGCCGAAATTCTCATCAGCCATCTCTCATCTCCTTTATGAGCCGCAGGGCAGCTTCCTTCTGTTGCTGCGTCAGGTCTTCACGCTCATTCTTGGCGTAGGCGAACAGCATAATCGCCGTGTCGTCATCAAGCATCAGAAAATAGACTGCCCGGCCACCGCCTCGTTTGCCTCGATTTCCCAACCGAAATCGCAGCTTTCGGATGCCATCCAGACCAGGAATGACATCACCCGCCTGCGGATGGGAGGCAATCTGCCGTTCCAGTTCGTCGATATCTTTCGCCGATGCACCCATCGCACGCAGATCACGACTGTAGCGCTTGGTCCGGACAATTCTCACCCGCTGCATATACGCCAATGGCGTATGTTTTCAATGGATAAATCCGCCATTGGCGTAATTTTGCTTGCCTCACACGGGGCATCCAGGTCGCCGACACGAGATCTCGGTGCTCGGCCGTCCTGCCATCGGTCAGATTGTCAGGTGATGGAGGCTCATGATCGCGGACGAGGATAGCTGGCTGACACCGGATCAGCTGTCGCAGCGCTGGCAGAACATCGTGTCTGTCGGCACGCTGGAGCGCTGGCGCTGGCAGAAGACTGGACCTGCCTACACGAGAGTTGGTGGAGCAGTGGTCTACTCGCTGCGGAATGTGCGCGCCTGGGAACGGCGGAACACGATCAACACCGATGGTCGAGCACCGCGCGAGCGGGCACTCCGCGATCTGTTCGACAATGGGGACTTCACGATCGATGCGGAGCCGCCGGCGCGCCTGATCATGCTGCCGGTCAGAACCGTTGCCGCGATGCTCAGCATTGGTCGTGCGCGTGTGGAGGCGCTGATCGCCGATGGTCAACTGGACGAGGTGCGGTTGACCGGTCGCCGCCTGATCACACTGGCATCGGCGGAAGCCCTCGCGCGATCGCTGCGACGGCAACATGCCGATGCGGCCGGTCAGCGCGGCGCTGATGGCAAGGGCAAGTCACAGGTCATCGTGCTCGGCAAAAACAATCAGCGGGCTCCGGTGGCCGTCCGCCGCGGCGGGGCGGGCAAAAGTTTTGCGGGTCCTTCCCCCCGGTCGGCCCATCGCGGGTAACGCGCGACCGCGTTGGGTCGCTTGTGCCGGATCAGAATCTTGGTTGTCATTCTTGGTTGTCAAAATGGGTAGACGATTGAAAAGCAACAAAATTACGGCCGAAAAATTGACAACCAAGCGCTCTTGGTTGTCATGACGGTTAGCATTTCTGCGATGGCCGATCGCATCGAACTCTGGCCGGTCGACCGCTTGCAGCCCTATGCGCGGAACGCGCGGACGCATAGCGAGGCGCAGGTCGAGCAGATCGCGGCCTCGATCCGCGAGTTCGGCTTTACCAACCCGATCCTGGTTGACAGTGCGGACGGCATCATCGCCGGCCATGGTCGGCTGATGGCGGCAAAGCGCCTCGAACTCGGCCAGGTGCCGGTGATTGTGCTGGATCATCTCAGCGAGGAGCAGCGGCGCGCCTACATCCTCGCCGACAACAAGCTGGCGCTGAACGCCGGCTGGGACGAGGCGCTGCTGGCCGAGGAACTCGAGGCACTCCGGGCGGACGGGTTCGATCTCGCGCTGACCGGGTTCAGCGACGACGAGCTCGCCGAGCTGCTGCCGGACGGCGAGGACGAGGGCACCGGCGTGGATCCGGATGCGATCCCGGAGCCTGAGCAAAAGCCGGTGTCGCGGCCAGGCGATATCTGGATCCTCGGTGATCACCGGCTGATGTGCGGATCCTCGACCTCGCTTGCGGATGTCGAGCGTCTCTGCGGCGGTGAGACCATCGATTGCGTGTGGACCGATCCGCCCTATGGCGTCGCCTATGAGAGCAAGAACTCTGCTCTCGCCGGCACGGCACTGGCGACGATCGCCAATGACACCAAGCAGGGAGAGGAATTGCGGGCCTTCCTGCATGATGCCTTCGTCTCCGCCTTCGCGGTGCTGCGGCCGGGCGGGCCGATCTATGTCGCCCATGCCGATACCGAGGGCCTCAGCTTCCGGGCAGCGTTCCAGTCGGCCGGGTTCAAGCTTTCGGGCTGCCTGATCTGGCGCAAGCCGGCCCTGGTGCTGGGCCGGTCGGATTACCAGTGGCAGCACGAGCCGATCCTCTATGGCTGGAAGCCCGGTGCCGCGCATAGCTGGTTCGGCGGGCGGAAGGAGACGACATTGCGCGAGGTCGACGAGTATCCGCCCTTCCTGCGCACCGGCGAGCGCGAGTGGCAGATCTCGGTGGGCGGTGCGCAGCTGGTGATCCGCGGTTCGGATATCTCGGTCGAGGAGATCGCCTCGTCGGTCATCCTCGAGGAGAAGCCAAAGGAGAGCAGCCTGCACCCGACGATGAAGCCGGTGCGGCTGGTTGAGCGGATGCTGGTGAATTCCACCCAGCGTGGGTCGGCGGTGCTGGATCTGTTCGGTGGCTCCGGCACGACGCTGATCGCCTGCCATTTGCTCGGTCGGCGGGCGCGGCTGATGGAGCTGGAGCCGCGGTTTGTCGACGTGATCGTCCGGCGCTGGCAGGAGTTCACTGGCAAAATGGCTACCCTCGAGGGCACCAGCCACAGCTTTGCCGATGTCACTGCCGGCTCGCGGACGGCGGAGCGGGCCCGGCCGCGCAGGGCGCGCCGCGCCGGATAATCCATGGCTACGGTCACCCTGCGCGAGTTCGGCCGCATGCGGGGGATCTCCGGCGAAGCGGTTCGGCGGGCGATCGCAGCCGGCCGGCTCACCAGATCGGTGGTCTATGACGACAAGGGGCGCCCCCGGATCGATCCAGGCCTCGCCGATGGCGAATGGGGCTCCGCCACGCATCCGACCCATGGCGGCAAGCGCGAGGCCGGCGCGATCGCGGTGGAGTCTGCAGCGCCGGCGACGCCGGCCTCGCAAGCGGCGGCGGCTGATCCCGGCGAGGCGCGCGGCGGCGGCAATGCGGCGGCAACGTTTGCCCAGTCCCGGGCGATCCGAGAGGCCTATCTTGCCCGTCTGGCGAAGCTGGAGTTCGAGGAGCGGTCGAAGCAGGTTGTCCGGGTCGACGAGGTGAAGAACGAAGCCTTCAAGGTGGCGCGGCAGGTGCGCGAGGCGATGCTCAACATCCCCGACCGGCTGGCGGCGGAGCTCGCCGCGGCGAGCGATCCGTTCATGGTCCACAAGCGCCTGGCCGACGAGATCCGCCAAGCCCTCGCCGGCGCGCTGCCCGCAGCAGAAGCATGAGCGGCGCCTCCGCATACCGGCATGCCTTTGCAGCCGGGCTGCAGCCGGATCCGGACATCACGGTCAGCGAATGGGCCGACGACAATCGCGTGCTCAGCCAGAAGGCCTCCGCCGAGCCGGGCCGCTGGCGCACCGATCGCACCCCGTATCTGCGCGACATCATGGACGATCTCAGCCCTTACAGCGCGGTGATGTCGGTGGCGTTCATGGCTGGGGCGCAGGTCGGCAAGACCGAGACCGGCAATAACTGGCTGGGCTACATCATGCATCACGCACCGGGCCCGACGATGATGGTGCAGCCCACCGTCGACACCGCCAAGCGGGTGAGCAAGCAGCGCCTGGCGCCGATGATCGAGGAGACGCCGGCGCTGCGGGAGATCGTGCGCGACAACCGCTCGCGCGATTCCGGCAACACTCAGCTCGCGAAGGAATTCCCAGGCGGCATCCTGATCATCTCGGGGGCGAACTCGGCGGTTGGGCTGCGCTCGATGCCAGTGCGCTATCTGTTCTGCGACGAGATCGACGGCTATCCGATGGATGTCGACGGCGAGGGCGATCCGGTGCAGCTCGCCGAGAAGCGCACCACCACATTCGCCCGCCGGAAGATCTTCAAATGCTCGACGCCGACGGTGCGGGACATGAGCCGGATCGAGCGGGAATTCCTTGCCGGCGACCAGCGCCGCTACTTCGTTCCATGCCCGCATTGCGATCACCGACAATGGCTGCGCTGGGCGAACATCAAATGGTCGAGTGACGATCCGAAGAGTGCCGCCTATGCCTGCGAGGCTTGCGGCGTGCTGATCGAGGAGCGTTTCAAGCCGCAGATGCTGGCCGGCGGCGTATGGCGGCCGATGGCCGCATGCGCCGACCCGCGGATCCGCAGCTATCACCTCTCCAGCCTCTATAGCCCGCTCGGCTGGAAATCTTGGTCGGACATCGTCGCCGAATTCCTCGCCGCCAAGGGCGATGCGCCGTCGCTGAAGACCTGGGTGAACACCGTCCTCGGCGAGACCTGGGAGGAGGAATATGCGGCTCGGGTCGACGCCGATGGGCTGATGAGCCGGATGGAGCCCTATGAGCCCGGCGTCGCACCCGAAGGCGTGCTGGCGATTACCGCCGGCGTGGACATGCAGGATAACCGTGCCGCGATCGTGCTTATCGGCTGGGGCGAAGGCGAGGAATCGTGGCGCATCGTGCATCAGGAGATCGGCGGCGATCCGTCGAAGCCAGAGCTCTGGCTCGAGATCGACAAGGCGCTGGCGCCAGTGCGTCATGCGAGCGGCGTGATGATGCCGATCGCCGCGGTGGCAATCGATAGCGGCGGGCACTTCACCCATGAGGTCTACCAGTTCGCCCGCGAGCGCCGGCGGCGGCATGTGCTGGCGATCAAGGGTCAGTCGCAGCGCGGTAAGCCGGCGATCGGCAAGCCCAGCAAGGTCGATCTGAACTGGAAGGGCCAGACGGTGAAGGGCGGCGCCGAGGTCTATCCGGTCGGCTCGGACACGATCAAATCCCTGATCTATGGCCGCCTGAAGTTCAATGTGCCGGGGGCGGGCTATTACCATTTTCATGACGGGCTCGGAGCAGAATATTTCGAGCAGCTGACCGCCGAGCGGTTGGTGACCCGCTACACCAGGGGCTTTCCGATCCGGGAATGGACCAAGAAGCCCGGCGCGCGGAACGAGGCGCTGGACTGCGAGGTCTATGCCTATGCCGCCCTGCAATGGGTCTACACGCGACACAACCGCAAGACGGTCTGGCAGACGCTGCGCGGTCGCCTCGAGGCGGCGATCGCCCAGCTGAATCCGGCAAAACAAGGCGAAACCGACAAAAAACCCGCAATAACCCTCGATACTGACGCCAAGCCGAAGCCTAAAATCGCGGTGCGGCGGCGCGGCTGGGTGAACAAGTGGTGAGGTGCGGTGCGAATTCCCGGTATCTGGACAGCGGGCGACACGGTCACATGGGTGGATCAGGCGACCCGCGATCCGCAGGGCAATCCGATCACGCCCGGCGCCTGGTCGCTGACCTATTCCCTGCGCGGGCCGGCGTCGCTCGACATCGCCTCGACCGCTATCGACGGCGGCTGGCAGCTGGTGGCCACCGGCGCCGACACCGCGACGCTGGCCGCCGGCCGCTACGACTGGCAGTGCACCGCGAAAAGCGCCGCAGATGGCACGCTCGTCACGATCGGCCGCGGGCAGGTCTTCGTTCAGCCCAACCTCGCCGGCATCCAGGCGCCGTATGACGGGCGATCGCAGGCCAAGCAGATCGTCGATGCGATCGACGCCGAAATGCTCCGGCGCACCCAGGGCGGTGCCGCGGTCGAGTTCACGATCGCCGGGCGGTCGCTGCGCAAGCACACGGTCAAGGAGATGATCCAGCTGCGCTCCTACTACCTCGAGATCTATGCCCGCGAGGTGCGGGCCGAGCGAATCAAGCAGGGCCTCGGCGATCCGACCGAACGCTTCACGGTCTTCCGGCCGTCGAATTCATCTTGGCCGAACGGGAACTGGTAATGGGCATTCTCGACAGGATCTTCGGCACGGCGTCGACGCCCAGCCGCACAGCGCGGATCGAGCCGACGATCGCCGCGCCGCGCCGCGGGCAGCGCATGTATGGCGGGGCGTTCTTCGACCGGCTCACCGCCGACTGGATCGCCCAGAGCACCAGCCAGGACTCCGAGGCGTTCACCTCGATCCGCGCCCTGCGCAACCGCGCCCGCCAGCTTTGCCGCGACAACGACTATGCGAAGAACGCCAAGCGGCTGATCGCCAACAATGTGATCGGCCGCGGCGTGAAGCTGCAGCCGAAGATCAAGATGCTCCGCGGCGACAAATACAACGACGATCTGAACGACGAGATCGAGCGCGCGTGGCGACGCTGGTGCAAGGCGCAGAACTGCCACACCGGCGGCAAGCTGAGCTTCAAGCAGATCGAGCGGCTGCTGATGAACGAGACGGTCGAGTCCGGCGAGGTCTTCGTCCGCCTGGTTCGCCAAAAATTCGGCACCTCGCGCGTACCGCTGGCGCTGGAGGTGATCGAGGCGGACCAGGTGTCGGAATACCGCTCTGGCCGGGACGGCGAGAATGCCGTCCGCATGGGTGTCGAGGTCGATCAGTGGCAGCGGCCGGTGGCCTACTGGATGTATCCGCATCACCCCGGCGATCTGATGTTCGCCTACCAGCAGCCGTCGCGGCTGCTGCGGGTGCCGGCGGCGGACATCATCCATCTGTTCGTTGCGGACCGGGCACCGCAGACGCGCGGTATCAGCTGGTTCCACACGTCGCTTAAGCGACTGCACCACATGGAAAACTTCGAG
>JAEHJW020003744.1_pt1 | contig 17996 bp, 16 predicted proteins | sample 9271431 | NCBI WGS metagenome assembly JAEHJW02 | reverse complement strand
CACCGTTGACGTTCTGCACGTAACCGCTGCTGCTAATCGCCGACTGCGTGGCGCTGCTCATCGCGCCATGCAGAAGCCCGCTCGAAGAGTCCATGGACCCCGTGCTCGCGATGTACGCCGTCGCCACACCGCCCGGCTGGAGCATAGGCGCGGAGGCGAGGATCTCGTTGGTGAATGAACAATTGACCGTATCGAAGAGCAGGACAACGGGAACCGAGGTTCCCGCCGCGACGCCGGACGGCGAGAGGGTAAAAGTGGTGCTTACTCTGCCGGTGCTCCCCGCTGCCTGGTTGAGGCCTGCATAGATCGTCGCCACGTTAGGACTGAAGATTTCCCACGCGGGGGATCCGGCGGTCACGTAATAAGCGTCAATGAACCCCGAGAGAGTGTAGGTCTCACCAGCGGTAAGATTGAACGGTACGGATTCGGACCAGATGTAGGTTCCCGTGTTCCCGCTCGCAGGGATTACAAACGCATTGCATCCCGGAACAGGCGACGCCGGGTCCGGGTTGGCCGTGGAGATCACCTGCTCGATCGACCAGCCGTTGCCCGGATTTCTCCAATAGGTCCAGCCGAATTGAAGATTGCTGTCCGGGACCAGATTGACGTTCTGGCCGGTTGAGCCCTGGACGACGGGGACGGGTAGCGATGCCACACCGAGGACAGAGGTTACTTGTCCAGCGGTGATCGTCCCACTGACCCACACGCTGGCAGCTCCCTTTGGCCGGACAGAGCATATCTGGACGTTGTAGGTCTGGCCGGCCACAACCGGCGAGATATACGCTGAGTTGAGCGCAACACTCGTCTGCCCCGCATCGATCCACGTGGTTGCACCCGCCAACTGATATTGCACATCGACACTGGTAGCAAACGGATCTTGCGGCGTGTCCCAGCTCACTTGGATACGGGCGATCGCTACGCCGTCCGCACCGATGGTGGCCGTCCCTGCGTCCGACACCAGCACCATTGCGGTCGGAGGTGCAACCAGATTCGGCATCCCGAAGGTAGCAGCCGGCACGTCGTAGATCGACAGTTCCTCAGTCGTGTCCCACGTGTAGATGGATGGATCTGTCGTCCCGACGTCGAAGGTCACGCGCAGTTCAGGCGCCGCGCTCAGCTCACCAGCGGATGCGTCCTGCGAAGACAGACTCAGGCGACTCCCCAGGATCTCCAGTGTTTCTCCGACCCAGTTGTGCGGCGGGAACGTGAAGGAGATGACGTCGCACTCCTGCAGCGCATACGCGGCCATCCCCATCTGCAGCTTGCCGCGGCCCCAGAAGCGCCCACGCATCAGGTCGATCTTGGCCAGACGTTGCGCCTGCGCGATGCTGAGGACCATGTTGTAGTCAGCATTACCCGGCAGATTGACCGCTGCTTGTGCCCATGCCGTCGAGCCGGGAGCTGGGGTGTTGCCCACGTTCCCCGCGATGAGCGACCGATAAATCTGATAGACGGGAACCGTCTCCGCAGAGCCGATGGCCACCTCGGTAACATAGCTCACGATCTGGCCGAGGGTATACGTCGCGGTCGCGCTCCATGCAGCAGTCACCCCGGAGTCTTGATCCAGCCATTGATTCGCCGCGTACCCGTGGAGCGGATCTTGCGCATACGGCGGGAACGAGGTCGGCGTGAACCCAAACTGCCACGTGTTGAGCAACGTTCCGTCAGGGGCGAATCCGTTGCTGTCGTACAGATTGCCCGCGATGTTGTAGGGATAGTTGGGAGCGCAATAGGTGCCGCGCACTTGGTTGCAGGCATTCTTGTATGCCGCAGAGGGATCCCAGCTCACCGTGTCCGTCAGGATGCTCTCATCATAGTCCGCGCTGCTGCCCACCCACGCACCGGGGAACAGATACACCTCCCCGCCGATCAGCGAGATACGACCAGCCATCGACTTGAGCATGGTGGCCAGCGCGTCCGTCGGCGCCGTCTGCGTGTCGAAATGGTAGTGACACTCGTAGCGTGCCTCCGTGAGCCCAGTAGTGGTGCCGTTCGGCTGATCCGGCTGGTCCGCCAGGTCTATCTGCTCATCGCAGATGTTCGCCGCAGCGATCAGTTGAGCTTGGTTTACCTGCATCCCGAGCCCATAGGTTGTATCAGTCAACCAGTCTGCGCACACCAGCGCAGCGTTGGCCGAGTATGCAGTCGCACCAGTGCGCGGGTCATAGACCGGCTTGCCCATCACCGTAAAACGGATCTCCGGCCGCTGCGGAAAGACGGTCGGATTGTACTCGCACTTGAAATAGCACCACGTACAGCCTCCCAGATACGGTGTGCCCGCGCTCGTGGTGCTCCAGTTGGGGTCGTTCGCTTCCAGCCCTCCGTCCGGTCCCTCCGCTGCCGTCTGCAGGCCGTAGTACGCACTAACATAGATGCCCGAGTGGCCGGTCCCCCCGAAGTTGTACGTCTGGCCGTCCGGACCCTCGTAGTCGTTCCCGTTGGCGATGCCGCCGAACCAGATACCGCCAGGCGACTCCGCCCATCCCGCGCCGCTGCCCTGCCAGAAGACGTTTCGCCCGTCCAGGTACATGTTGGAGATGCCCCAGACAGGGTGCCCGGCGATGACAATCACCATGTTGTACTGGTCGTCAGAGGAGCCGGTCGTCGATTGATACACAAGCACGCCGCCCACGCGCTGCATCCCGTAGATGATCTGCCGTGCGGCCGCTGCCTGCCGATCGACGATGTCCATCCCGCGATTTTCCGTGAGCGCAGACGCGATCGCACCAGCCTCCATGGCCACGCCAGCAGTAGCCATCGATAGCATCGCGGACGTCATGAACGGAAGCGCCCCGAGCCCCACGCCGGTCGATGCCATAGCGGCCTCGGTGACGCCCATCGCCACCGCACCGGCGATCATTGCCGCGCCTTCAATTGCTTTGCTCATACGCGCCACGCCCTCACTACGCTTGTGATCGGGAGCCGCACGGCCCCGGTTTCCGCGACGGAGACAAGATGCGCCCCGCTCAGATGCACCACTCCCGCAATCCATTGCGACTCGGGATCAGAGGCGTTTTGCCGCATAACCACCAAATCCCCACGCTGCGCACAGAGCGGGTGCTTCAGCTCTTCCAGACCGTGCTGATTCGCGCACCATGCGGCTGCGTCCGCTACCGTTGAGCCGCCAGTGATCTTGCGAATCGCGGCGAACGCTGAGCGCTGGTCGTCATACTGCCCCCGGAAAGCCGCTGCGAGATCGACGCCGGTAAATCCGCTTGCTACCTTAGCGTGTGCAGCCCTGCGCTCCGCAGCATTGCGGATGGCATCTGCGGTCTTGTGCGCGGCGGTGTTGGCCTTATACGCGGCGGTGGTTTCCGGCGTGGAGATGGTCGCAAAGCTCTTGATCGCATCCGCAGCGAACAGACAGCAGTCATGAGAGCCCCACGCGAACGGTTTGCGTGCAACCGCCGTGAGGAAATGGTCGAACTCGTACTCGCGCCAGTGGGCGGATGATCTCTGTAAGGGCATGTGATTAGCCTCCCCAATTCAGCGCGATGCAGTTGAGCGATTCGACCCAGTTGAAGCCGGTGTCGTCCGGGTATCCGTTGCTGTGCTGGTCGTTGGTCGTGTAGGTCCGCGCATTCGCTCTCGCGCCGTTGATGAGCCGCGTCTCAAGCGGCAGAGCGATCTCGATCTGGTCCGCTGCGGTCGTGACTGTCGGCTTATCGACCTGCCCCACAAAGACGGGCCATGGCGTGCCGATCAGCGTATTCGTGCCGGCCTGTACTGCCCCCAGCCAGCGATAGGCGGGAGCTCCCAGCCAGATATCATTCAGCGCATCATTCAGCCAGATAGGGTCGATGCCGCTGAGCTTGAGACTCGTACCATCAGCGCGGAGGTCAACGCCTTCGATGTAGTCACCCAGCTTTCCGAGTGAGCCCACACCCAGGAATGTATTCCCGTTCCACAGAAGCTCTCCGAGCCCCGTCCAGGCGTAGCAAGTGGACAACTGGAACTGCACCTGCACCAGATGCACCGGCCAGAAGTCGGGCGACGACAGCGCGGCAAGCAAGGTTGGGTCAATGGCTCTTGGCATTAGCGATACTCCACGATCGGAAAGCTCAGGGCGGTCATGTGGGTGTAGTCCAACGACCACTTGCGTTTGTTCTGCGCCAGGCGGAAGAGCCCCTGCGGGTTGGTGGTGATGATCTGCTGCCCTGTGATGACGGGCTCGCGCAGCGACGGCCAAATCTCGAAACTCGCGTTGCCGCTGGCGTCCGCATCCACTGTGTCGCATACCGTGTACAGGCGATGGCCAATCTGGATGTAGTCGCCGGGCATGAGTACACCATTGGCGCTTGGCGTCCAGCCGCAGGAGAGCAGGGTTGTGGATGCTGCGCTCTGCGTGGTGGAGGTTGCGCTCACGCTATATGCCGGGGTGGATGAGCCCACGCAAAGCTGGAACGACGAGACCAAGAATGTCCCGCTGCTCCATGTTGAGCCCTGCGGCGAGACCCAAAACTGGACCGATGTGATGCCCGCTGGAACCGTAAAGGTTTGCGAGAGTTTTTCCGCGCCCCCAGCCGCAGGCGGGTTCACGTATACGTAGCCGCCGCTGTACTGGATCTCGATAGCTACGGGACCGCTAGCTGCCGCCGTGTACGCGGGGCCTGAGACGTAACAGGAGAACGTATACTCCTGCCCAGGCACAACGGGGATCGCGTTGCTCACCGATGCAGCATAGCTCCCGCTCAACATCTCGATTGCGTTGGTGCCACCGCCAGCGGTCGGCCCTGTGACGATGCTCCAGCCATTGCCGGGGAAGGTCCAGTCGGCCCAGTCGTTGAGCAGGCTGGAGTCGGGCGCGAGGTTAGCTCCTGCGACTCCCGCGCTCGGCGTGCCCGAGCATGAACCTTGCGGGCCGGTGTAGCCCGCGGGAGTCCACTGGAACCCCCGGCTGATACCGCGCAACTGGCGCAGCCAAGCGAGGATGGGAGCGGCCTCGGATGCGGTGAGCGGAGGATAGGTTACATTCATCCCCCACAGATCGGCGCCGCTGCTGCCTTGCGTCTGCGTTTGCCCGGTAAACGGGAACGTGATCGATGCCACCGTGTCTGCAACCCACGGCTCAACCATGCGAGGTGCAGGACTGGTCGGCAGCGGTACGAGTGTAACTTCAGCGCCGGTGGAGAGCGTGATTGTGGATGTCGACATCGTCTCTCCTTACTTCCGCTGGGCTGGCGGGAGCCTTGCGTTGCGTTGGTCGGATGCGTGCAGGCTGGCCGCGACGATATGCGGCGCTGCTGCACGGATAGCTTGATGCACCATTGCGGCTGTTTGCGCGGGGTCGCTTGATCCGCGTGCGTCCACGTTGATGTGTGTGTGCGAGGTGCCCCCAGGATTCCAAGAGGTCAGCTTGTTATTCGGCGTCACGTGCGCATTGCTGCCGAACTGCACAAGCTCCGGCCCCTGCTCTCCTACCAGAGCGACGTGCCCTGCCGGCAGATTGCCGCCTCCAGCCAGAGCGGGGATGATCGCGGAGACGACGTGCGAGACGGCTGAGCCAACCGTCGAGCTGGTGGACGCGCTCGTTGCGCTGGCCGGGGTGCTGCTCCACAGCGCCTTGCCGAGAGATGCTGCACCCGCTGCTCCGCTGGGCGCGAGATTCAGGGCCGGTGCCGGTGGGTCCGCGCTCTTGACGTACATAGGGTTGGCCTTGGTGCCCAACTTCCCATGCTTGAGCCCTAACATGCCGAACGCCGTTCCCTCACCGCGAGCGAGCAGTGCTCCCGTCGCGTTGGTGGCCACGCTGCGGCCAACGTTGGTCCATTGCATCGCGAGCTGGTAGCGGTTGCTTGCTGGTGTCACCAGATCCCGCACAATAGCCGCGTTGGTCGTGCCGATCGCGCCGGTAACCGCGCTGCCAGCCATCCCTGCGGTATTCTTGCTCGCCGCCGTGAATGCTTGCAGGGCAGTCGTCGCGCCTCCAAGCGCGGTCTGCGAAAATTCCTGCATCTGGTCGCTCATCTGCTGCATCTGGTAGTTGACCTTGGCAGCGTCGATCGCAGCCTGCGCGTTGATTGACCCGGCTGAGTTGGGGTTGATCGCCTGCTCCTCCGCCAGACGTCCCTGCAGGCCAGCCATCGTAGCCGCGTATTGCTGCGCGTGGATGCCCGCTACCTGCTGCGCCGCATAGCTCCCGCTCATCTGGCCCGTGCGCACGGCGATCGAGATCCGCATCAACTCCATCTGCGATGCCGAACGCGCAGCCTCCTGATTAGCCTTCTGCCGCGCATCCGCTGCTTCTTTGATCGCTCGCGCTTCCTCACGGTATGCAGCGGTCATGCGTTCGACGGCCGCGCGCTCATTCGCGGAGCCCGGAGTTGCCTCCAGAGCCTTTACCCCCCAGAAGTCTCCTACCTGCTGCGCCGAACGCGGGGTGGACGACCAAGAGGCGTACTGCGATTGCCATTGCGTAGCCTGTTGCCGCTGCGTCAGCTCCGCATCTCTCTGCTGCTGCTCCTGCGCTCGCTTCCGCTGCTCGATGTCCTGCTGCCGAGCCTGAGTGATGCGCTCCGCTACCTGCTGCTGCGCGTAGAGGTACTGCTCACTGCCAGGCTTCAGCGTCGCCATGCGCTGAGCCCACGTGTTGAGCGGGACGGCGCCGGTATACGTGCCCGCGATGCGCTGCGCATTGTCCTGCTGCTGCCACATCCGGCGCTGCTGTTCGTCGGCTCGCCGCTGGGCCTCATCGGCGGAGATGGCCGAAGAGCCGCTACCTGCACCCGCCTGCTTGGAGTGGAGCGTCTGCGTCAGGGTGTACTGCCGGACCCGCGCGTCCGCCATCCGCTGCTCGTCGATGAGTTGCTGGATGCGCGACTGATCGTTGGCCAGCTTGATGCTGTTGTCCGGACCAGAGTCTCGGATCAATCCGTTCCGCGTGGCCGTGTAGTGGACGGAGTTTTGCTGCGCCAGGTTGCTCTGGTAGTCGCGCTGATAATTATTGATCTGCTCCTGATACGCATTGTGGACGGTGCTTGCGTAGACATCCGTTGCGGCCTTGAGCTTGGCCGGGTCCGTCACGCCAGCGGTCGCCTCCGTCCATGCATCGGACGCGGACTTGACCGCTGCCGCGAGCTTGCCTTGATCGCTCATCATCTGCGCGGACTGAGATCCGGTGGTCGCCGGCCCCATCCCGAGGACGCTCATTACAGAACCCAGGAAGCCAGTAGAGCCAGCCTTCAGCAACGTGGCGAGTTGCTTGTTATCCTCCTGCAGCGACTCGACCAGACCGTCGGCCATTTTCTTTGCTTCGGCCAGCGAATCCGCGAGCCCGTTGGATGGATGGCCGTCCAGCTTGTCGATTTGGGCCTGGAGGCGCTGATTTTCGAGGTCGAGGTCATCGATGGAGACTTGTGCGCGATCGTGCACCGCCGCGAATGCAGCGCGTGTATCGGCAGCAGCGTTGACGACCTTCTCGAATGCCTCATATCCGCGCTTGCCGAACTCCACCACGAGGCCGGTGAGGCCAGCCATGCCGAGGATGGGGAAGATAGCCTGCATCGCAGCGGAAGCCATCGGAATCGAAGACAGGAACGCCTCGATGGGGCGGATGCCCTGCCGACCCTCAGCCATCATGAGCGTTCCGGATGCAGCCATGCGATTACTGACCTGATATTTTTCACGTGACGCCGGGATGGCTGCGACGCTGTTCAGCGCGGCCATCTCTTGCGCTACGGCCTTCTGCTTTGCGGTGATGCGGTCCAGAGCCGAGACGATGCGATTGGCGTTGGTGTCGGTCACGCTGGCGAGCATCTGGCTCGCTCGCTTCTGGATGGCCTCCATCTCAGAGGTGGACGCGGACAGCTCCTTCGCCGCCGCCATCTGCATCTTGTACGACTCTAAGATCGTGTTTTTCGCGTTCGCGACCGCAGCCCCGGACTTCTCGACCGCGCCAGTCATCTTATCGACGCTGGCGACGAACCCTCCCGTATCTCCGCTAAAGACCACGTTGACTGACATCGTTAGACCCTCACGGCTTTCTCAATCTCTGCGGTCAAGGTTTCGGCGTAGGCTTCGACTGCTTCGGTTTCAACGGCGTCAAACGCCGGGCGGATAAACGGATGCGGAGGTGTGCGAGGTGAGCCATCCTTCGGCCCAGCGTGGCCATACTCGACCCACCCCGCGACTGACTTAGTTACGCTTGTGTTCGGTCCGACGATCACCCTGTCAATCCCCCCGATAGCCAGGCTCTCGTCTTTGGCGACGCGCACGGATGCCTTGATGTGCGCTCGCAACTCACCCACCTCCAGCAACCCTTCGGGCACGCCTGCTTGCTCTGGCGTGACGGCAACGATTGCGTCGCAGACGATGCGCCCCACTCGCGTGAGAGCCTTCCGCTGAGCCTTCGCGACCGTCTCGCGCTTGAGGCTGTCGAGTTGGCCAAGCAACCTCACGAAGTCAGGGTCCACGTCGTCTTTCCTCCTGCTGCATTGGCTGCTGCCCGTAGCGACTCGATCAGCGCGTTACTCTCGGCCTCAAGCTGCGCATCGGATTTACCGAACGCGGTTGTCTTCGGATGCGACGGCATGAAGTCGAGCGGCCGGACGCCCTCTTTCGGAGGATTGGCCGCAAAGTTGATTACCGCCGTGGTCGTGTAGGCTGCGATGAGCTCACGTTGGACCATCTCCTCCCGGCGCCTGTCTCTGAGCAGGGCGAACTGTCTGGGTGTCATGCGCCAGAACTCTTCGTCGCTCAGATGCAGGTCATATCTGGCGATTGCCCAGAGGTGGCCATAGCTCAGGCAGGAGTTTCCTCCTGAGCGGGAGCTTCCCCCGGCGTTTCATCATCCTTTTTCTCGGCGCTGCTCCCGAACCATGCAGCCAGGATGGCTTCCCAGACGACGCCGATATTCTGCGGCGTGATCCATGAGCCAACCGCATCGATCTGGAGGTTAGGGTTGGCTTTGAGCATGGATGCCCAGAGCAGCCCGCGCAGGTTGGTCGCCGTGCGCTCCGCGACGATCGCCTGTAGGAGATTGACGCCCGTCTCCTTCTCGGCGCGGACGAGCGCGTTGAAATCGAAGCACAGCTTGCACTCGCGGCCGCCGAGAATAAGAGTCACGTCGGGGAGGGTAGGATCTACGCCAAGTTGGCCGCTCACTGAGTCAGACATGATGGTTCCTCATCTTCAAGAGTTGGTTGAGGCGGGGAGAGATCCCCGCCTCGGGTTTATTAGCTTCCGGCGGTGACGGTGACGGGTCCGCTGATCTTCAGTTGGCCGCTGAACACGCTGGCCTTGTCGAAGTTCATGTCAGGCAGCGGCAGGTCCGAGACGTAAGCGGCGAAGGTCACAGACAGACCCTTGGTTACCTCGGTGCCCGTCAGGCCGAACTGCAGGGTGAAGTAAAGCAACGTCTGCGCGGAGAAAGAAGTGGCCATCAGCAGTTGGCCAGCATCGTCCTGCGCCCAGACGCCATGGAAGGACACGTTCCCGGAGTCGAGCACGGTGGGCACAAACTCCCGGAAGTTGCTCGGACTGCCCAGATTGGTGATGTCGTCGAAATCCGACTTCGCCCCGCTGAACGTGATCGTCTTGAGCTGCCCGATATTGGTCACCGTGCCTGTGGCCGTGGTGGCCGCTCCGAGTGTGCCGCCGCGTCCGAGTTGGAAGGTTGAAGCTGCCATAGTGTTGTCCTCGTGTGTGATCTCCGCGGCTGGCGCGGGGGTTGATAACTACTCGGTCCTTGGTTACGCTCCCTGCGGCTCGTTGACGATCAGACGGTAATCATCGCTCACCGAGTACAGGCGCGAATGGCCGTCGAAGTCGTCAATCTGGTTCTCGCGCCAGGTGTTCAGGACGACCGTTCCGTCTGAGAGCGTGCCGGCATAGCCGTTGAGCACTCCCCGGATGGCCACTGCGAGCGTCTTTGCGGCCGCATAGCTCGTTGCCCAGCAGCGGTACTCGATCCTCATCTTCACCAGCCCCAGAGGGCCGTCGTTCGTGCCGTCGTCTACTGCGGACACCACCCGATACGTGCAGCAGGTCGGAGTCGGCGTTCCCGGATCTGCGACGTCGTCGGGCAGCACGGCGGGGAAGATGTTTGTTCCCACCAGAGCCGATACCGTAGCGTTGGCGTTGAGCAGTGCGAGGAGGCCAGCTTCGATCATTTGTTGATCTCCAGGCAGAGTAAGTGGAGCTGCACCATTTGCTCATCAGGATCGGTGACCGCTTGCACAATAAACGTGCGACCGTCATAAAGGATCTGCGCTCCCGCAGGGATCGTGATCGATGGGTGATAGCGCACAACAATCTTGTGGCTGACCTGCGACGTGAAGCCTGCTCCGAGCGAGTAGACATCTTTACTGGTGGCGGCGTGGATGCTCGCCCACGTTGAGAGGAGCGTTGTCCATCCGGTTGTGGTGGGTTGCCCGAACGCATCGGATGTGATGCTCGGGACGGTGATCGTGATTGGTCTGCGTAGTTGTCCGATCTCCATCACTGCCACCTGAAGGAATCAATGGTTTCGCCCGCGATCAGGTCCGCGATGCCGAACGGGAGGGATTTGAGCGCCACCTCGGAGTTTTGCGAGCGGTGCTCGTAGAGATGGCCCACCAGGAGAAGGATGGCCGCGGTGAGCGTCCAAGGGCAGTTACTCGTCGTGTAGGCGAGGTTGAGCGTTGCTCCTGCTTCGGTCGCTGCAAAAGTAAGTGTTCCAGCGTTGTTCGTGTAGACTGCCGGGTTCCCGTTTGCGTCCGTTACTCCGGTGATCGTCACGACAGGCAACGTGTCCGAAGGCGTGACCGTATACGGAGCGGTCGCAGGGACGGTGATCTGAGCGGGAGTAGCCGGCACCTCGTAAGACCCGGCCGTGTAGAGGATCTGGACCTGCCCGGGGATGTAGTTTTGTTGATATGGCCAGGTGTAGCCGGGCGCTGGCGTGATGCGTGCGGGCTCCGAGATCAGATCCACGCTGTAGTTGACGGGAGCGATGGTCACCGGCTCCGAGGCGTTGGTAGGGATGTAGGAGATCGACTCGACGGAGTAAGTCGAAGGCATCGGAAGCCGGATCGCTAGCCCGCGATAGTACGACTCCATGTAGCCGTCATAAGCTGAAGAGCCGTTGGTTGAGCCCCAGCCAGGCCAAGGGAAGTAGTCGAGGGTGAGGATCATGGGCCGATTAAAGATTGCCCGGTTCGTCTCGCGCTCGATGTACTGCCGAGCCGCTGTGATGAGCCCCTGAATGTACGCGTTGTCTTGGGTGAAGTCCACTCGCAGATGCGCCAGCGCTTGCGTCAGAGATACGGGCTCTGCATTCGGCTGTGCGAGTTGGCGATAGACAAGCGGCATCTACAGGACTCCGGGATAACAGACCCACCGCTTTCGCGGCGTAGAGGGAGTTGGTGGAGGTGGAGGCGTCCCGCTGGGTTTAGCGGGAGCCTCCACCTTCGGTTCTGTTTTGCGTCTAGGCCGTCTCATTTAGAGATCAGGCCAGAACGGTAAGGCCCTGAATCGGGCTGTAGGTGGTGTTGTTGGCCAGCGTGGGAGCGCCGCCAGCGCGAGCGAAGGCAACCACGCCGAGCCGATTCAGCTCGATGTACCGCTGGCTGCTCTGCTTGATCAGGACGCCGGGCCGTACCTCGCGCAACGCATACCCCTTGAAGAAGTCACCAAACAGGATGGGTACATTGCTGTTCGCGATCGGCGGCGCATACTGATTCAGCTTGACCGGGTAGCCCAAGATGGTTCCAGCGAATCCGCTGGCTGCGCCGTCCATGAAGGGGATGAACAGAGGGCGCCCATTGGTGTCCTCGATCTGCAGGATCTGGCCGAGGGTGTTGTTGGAGAACGCGAAGCACGCGCCGGGGCTGTAGGCCGGATCGAGGGCCGTGATGAGCGCCACGATGTCCTTGTAGCCGACAACTCCAATAGTCCCAGTGGTGGTAGTCGCTGGGACGTTCCCACCCAACCCCACGAATGCCGAAGCATCGCCGCTCTGGATGAAGCTGGCAACGCCGCGCTGGTACCGCTCCAGGAACATCGTATTGACGTAGGTGATGAGGTCGTAATCGAGATCCTGAATCAACTTGTTGTCGATCAAGAGCGGGTCGCCCAGGCGAAGGCCATCCACCTTGAGCGTCACGCCAGCCTGGATCGGGTCCGTACCGGTTCCAACTGCCTTCGAATCGAGAACGATGGCGGTCGCAGTGTCGTCCCACAGAGGCATGCTGATCGGCTCGCCCGTCGTGGTGCGAATGTGGTTCACCACGTCGTAGAGAGTACCGCTGCTGCGCTGTGCGAACGTCGGGGGCAGCGCCGCAGTCGGGATCATCACGGCGCCATCGGCGGCCACAGTCAAATCGCGCTGCTCGAAAGGCTGACGCCCAAGGTAGGCGCGGAAAGCCGCATTGCTGGCCCGGTTGCGCTGCTCCGGAGTGCGGTCGTCCTGCTCGCCGGATTCGACTCCATCCCGAGGGGGGCGACCGTTGGGCAGCGCACGCTCCTCGGACTCAGCGGAGGCCTCAAGCCGTTCGATGTCGGACTTCAGCACGTTCGCGTCCGAGAGAATGGTGTCAACCCTGGCGCGGGTTTCGGTGGTCAGGTCGGAGCCGGCCATCAGGGCTCGGGCATCGACCAGCAGCTTGTTACGCTTCTCGATCAGTTCGCGAATCGTCATATTGTGTTCCCTCGTTTGCCGGTATCGCACCGGTGGGTGATTTACCGGCTTTGAGGCCGGGCTTTGCTGCTGTGGTTAGGCTTCGGCCAAACGGAGTCGAAGCTCCATGTCCGCCTTCCATGCGGATCTCTCAGCCTCTTCGGCCTGGATTCGTTCAGCTCCCGCGCACTGCGGGTCAGCCGAGCAGATGCCACACGCGCCGCTCATGCACTGCGAACAGGTGCAGGTACATTGCTCTGTCATAGCTCGCTGCTCGGAGTCCTTGTCGATCGATCGCGCATCGTCTGCGCTGATCTCGATGTCATGAGCGGCCGCAGCGCCCTTGATCCGCGTCCAGGCCTTCTTCGCCTCGGCCTTGTCCGGCATGATGGTATCGCTGTACATCGCGATTGCATTGCGGATGTGAGAGATGGTCTTCGCCACGGTTGCAAAGTGGATGGGGAGCTTCCAGTCTGCCGTCTCTGTCTCGCTTCCCCTGTAGGCGAAGCAATCGAGAGTCAGGTCTTCGCCGTCCACTTTCTTCGTCAGCGGTTTTTCACTTGCACGTTTTTCGAGCATGCTGCGGATCTCCATAGGCATTGATTCGGGCAGCGAGCGCACGCCGCTGGTGGCCTGCGTAAAGGCTGGGTAAGTTACAGGCGACACATCGAGCAATTCGGACACCTCGAGGATGCGGCGCGATACGGAGCCATCCTTGTTGTCTGTCCACTGGTCGCGGGCACAAATAAATCCGAACGAAGACTGCGTTACATCGCCCCGGCGCATCGAGATGATAAGGTCGCGTGCAGTAGTAGTCTCCGGAGCGTCCACCTCATACGCCAGACCGCGCTTGTCCACGGTAAGCCGCAGGGTGCCGGAGGTGGTGCGCCCGAGCACATGATCGGCGTTGTGGTTCCAGAGACACCTACAATCTGGCTTGCTGGCCAGGACGGCATCGAACGCGTGAGGGTCGATCTCCTCAATCCAGCCGAGGTCTTCCGAGGGAACGTTGAACACCGCAGCATAACCGGAGATCGTCGGAGACGCGGCGCCGTCAGAGACGCGGAACTCCTGCGCAAGGTACCGGCGTTCGATCACTGCTTGGCTCCCTTCTTCTTCTTTACCGGAGGCGCTGGTGCCGGCTCCGGTTCCGGGTCTGGCTCGGGATCTGCGCCAGGCGCGGCGGAATCAAGCGGCTGGTCGTAGGTGCTCTCCGTCCTGAGCATCAGGTCGCTGTTCTGCATGTTCACTGGGCTCCACAGCACGTCGCCTTCCGGTCCGACCGGGTTGTAGCCCATGACTTTGCGGATCTCATTTGTGGTCATCAGCCCCCATTGCTTGCTCGTGGCATAGCTCTGCATCTGGGTGGCGAAGTCGCCCCGCAGGCGGTCCGTGAGGTCGAAGACGACCACTAGATTCGACCGAAGACCGAGCACCTTCCGCTTGAACTCTGCCTCCATGCGAGAGAGGATGGGCCGCAACGTGTCGGTCACGAAGGAGAGCTGCTGCTGAACGTGGTTCGCGTTGCTCAGACGCGACGTGTCGCCCACTTGATGCGGGCTCAAGTGGAACATGGCCGCAATCTCCGCACGCTGAAACTGCCGAGTGGCGAGAAACTGCGAATCCTCTGGGCTCATGCCCACCTTGAGCATTTCCCAGTCGCCGAACAGGAACCCTTGAGAGTTGGCGTTCATTCCGCCGTGAGCGGCACGCCAGGACTCCGTTAGCTCTGTTTGTCCCTTCGGGTCCGGCTTTTTCCCCTTGTTCACCAAAATGTTCGAGGGGTGCGCGCCATTCCCGAACCATCTACCGCCGAACTTTTCCGCAGCCTGCGCGAGTGCGAACGACTCGCGGGCCGCAGTAACTGGGCCCACTCCCTTGATGCCGTCCATCCCGAACAGTGGGAAGTGCAGGACATCTTTCGCAGCGATGATCCGCTTGCCCTGGCCCTCCTTCTGGCCGTCCGTGGTCGAGAACGCCAGGACGCCGCTCGGCAGACGGATGGGCTCCGTCTTGAGAGGGTTCAACGGCCAGAAGCCGTTGACGGCGCCGTCAGGGTCGCGCGTGATGAGTGCGTAGCCATTGCCGGTGAGCGCCGAGCAGCCAACCATGGTCGACCAGAAGGTGAATGCGGTCATCTCATCGTTCGGAGCATAGGCGAGCAGGTTAAAGAGGTACTGGTCGGTAGCCTCTTCTCTGCCGTTTGGCAGGATCCGCACCAGTTTGCACGGAAGACTGGCGACCGCTTCCGCGATCAGCGTCACGCACGAGTACACGGTCGAGATGGCCATCGCCGTTCGGTCGCTGACCATCTCACCAGATGCAGTCGGGCCACCATTCATTTCGTCCCACACGGCGACCGCCGTCAGAGGCGTTGTCGGGTCACCGAGCGAACCTCCCCAGCGCCGTTCCGGGCGCGGCAGATCGAGCGTCGTGATGGAGGATTTGAAAAAGGGCATACGTATGCGGAGGAGCAAAAATATTCCCCCTACTGTATAGGGAGCGAAAACGGGCAAAAAGCGTTCAACAAAATTCAGGCGACCATAAAAAGATCAGAGACAGCCCCGTCTGAGTCACTACCGCCCAGCCGCGCACGCGCGAACGCAATGAACAGAGCCACGGCAGCGTCGATCTTGGATTCCGGCCGCTGCTTATCCGGCATCGTGTAGTTGCCCGCCGCCGTTTCCCGCGTGAGAACGTTGGACATGCACCACGTCAGGACCGGATGCCCGTCGTGGTGGAAACGGCCGTCTGCAACCGCAGCCTCAAGTTCTTTCATGGCCGGGGAAAGCTCAGCGGGCGAAGGAGCGACTACCACTCGCTCCACACCAGATTGTTCCGCCACCCGCTGCGACCACTGATCCGCGTACCGCGCGTCATAGGCCAGCTCACCCACCCGCAACCGCGCGATATCCGCCAGAGCGTCCGCCTCCAGCAGTGCGTAGTCGGTAGACGAACCAGCCGTCGCCGCCAGGAACCCTTGGGCTGCCCACGCCTGGTAGTGGGTGTTCTGGGGAGCGTTCACCCGCTCCTCGGGCAGATAGGCACGCGTGAAGGCGTAGTAGTGCGGTCGCTCGCCCTGCGAATCATCCCGGAAGAGCCGAACACAGGCGGACAGGTCCAGCGTCGAGGCGAGATCCGAGCCAATCCAGCACGGCAGATGGGCCAGGTCTTCGTCGCGCAGTTTCTCATCGCAGCAACCACGCCACTTCTCCATGTTCATCCAGGCTGCGCTGGCCGTGCTCCAGATGTTCAGGTGCATGGCCTTTACGTTGTTCTGTTGCCCCGGTTCCCGCACCGCCGTCTGCACGGCCAGGCGGATCTTCTCGGCATCGTTGGAGATCCCGAGGTTCGGGTTGCTCATGAGCAACGCCTCTTCGCTGTCCCAGCGCACCTCCGGGTCCGCCATCCAGATCGCCGCGAACAGACGCTCGTCAGGCATCGATCCGTCCAAGGCCTTCTGCGCCTTGAGCTGGAGCTGATAGCACGGATTGTCCAGCGCCGAGACGCCAGCCGTAGAGATGGTCAGCAGGAGGGAGTTTGGCGTCTTGTTGCAGCCGGTCTTGAAGGTTCCGTAGAGGTCGAAGGTCTTGGCCTGGTGCAGCTCATCGAGAATGGCCAGATAGGGGCGCGCTCCGTGCCGTCCTTTGCCGATCACAGGGACGAAGCGGCACCCCGTCTTCGAGAAGATCGACTTCTTCAGCGCTGTGATGCCCATCTTGCCGAACGCTGCCTGCGCCTCTACGAACTCGCGGGCAGGCAGGAAGACCTCGTGCGCCTGCGCGATGGACAGGGCGCCGCAATATACTTCGGCCTTCGGACGGCCATCGAAAAAAGCGAACCAGAGAGCCAGCCCAGCCGCGAGCGGGCTCTTGCCGTTGCCCTTCGGGATCATGACGAGCGCTTCGATGTGCTTCCGCGTCCCGGCGCTCTCCACCCAGCCCATGAGCATTGCGACCAGCCAGACCTGGAACGGCTGCAAGACGAACCGCTTCCCGTTCGCCAGAGTCAAGCTCCCAAACCACGTGCAGACGCGGTTCACCCGCGCGGCATCATACCGCCAGCGCCATCCCTTCTTGCACAGATCGTCCAGATGCCTCTGGCACGCCAGGCGCAACCACTTGGAGGCCGGGATCTTGCCGGCGACCACCTCCTGCGCGTATCTGGTGGCTCGCCCCGCGAAGTCAGGAAGAGTGCCCACCGTCTACCTCGTCTGCTCCCAGAGTCGCCATGAACGCCGCGAACGGGTCTGTCTGCTCGTCGGGAGCCTCAACGTGGATTCGGGACCGGGCCGCTGGCGTCATGCCGAACTCGGTCGCCCATTTGCGGAGTTGATCGAGGGCCGTGTTGGCTATGCCGACATACGGGTTCTGAATCGGGAAGCCTGACTTCGGCGACTTGAGGACGACACCCGACTTTTGCAACTGCCGCTCCGCATCGCACCAGCGCGCCCACGTCTGGCAGTATGCGGCCAGCGCCGCGCGGTCTACGGAGGTTAGCAGCCCAGCAGGAGCCAGCTCCTCGGCCACACGGTCCCACTCTGCGCGAGCCTCCTTGCTCAGATGCGCCGGGCACTTGGCCGCTCCGCCGAACCGCGGCTCAGTGGCGTTCAGTTTGCGCTTGCCGGGATTCCCAGCCAGCGCCTTTACTGCGGTCGGCTTCGGTTTGCGTCCCACCATGGCGACGGTCCTTTCTGCGCGGGGATTTCCCCGGTTTGAGACTTAGGGATTTCCCCGGCCTGAGTCTCAAAGGCCTTCCCCTGAGTCTCAAGGGATTTCCCTGAGCCCAGGGAATTCCCATAACCCGACCGTTCATTTCGCGGTCGCGTAAATTTGACCAGGGCGCGGTCTCGCGCAACGCATTGAAAACAAACGAGATACCCCTATCCCCTACATGGCCGATCGATCAGACTGACGACCGCTCCAGAATCTCGTGACACGATCTACACACCGCGATCAGGTTGTCGGCGTCGAGTCTGAGCTCTGGATGGCTGACGATCTTGCGCAGATGGTGGACGTCCGTGGCCGGCGAGATCCTGCAACAGGCCAGGCAGTGGGTGCAGAGCCAGTGCGCGTCCTTGAGCACCTGCAGCCTGACGGCGCGCCACTCGGAGTCGTACCCGCGCGATGCAGCCGACCCTCTCCACAGCTCTCGACGCTGATCGACCTCTACCCGCTCCTCTCTGTGCGCGACGCACCAACCATCGTCGCTCAACCCAGCGCAGCCAGGGTGTCGGCACGGCCGCCGCGCCTTACTTGGCACCGTGACCCCTAGGACGTGGGGCCCACGCATCCAGCGCGGCCACGTCGTCCGGCAGATGCAGATCAACGTACCGCTCGGTGAAGTGGTGGTCGAGATGCGCTGACTGGCCGCGCAGCAGCGATGCATCACACTCTCGCAC